>Ga0206123_10001606_pt1 | contig 21094 bp, 10 predicted proteins | sample Helgoland_Spring_2_FD_160086 | JGI IMG/M metagenome (GOLD analysis project Ga0206123, IMG submission 160086) | Pelagic subsurface seawater microbial communities from Kabeltonne, Helgoland, North Sea - Helgoland_Spring_Bloom_20160316_1 | ecosystem: Environmental > Aquatic > Marine > Epipelagic ...
GTAACGCCCTTGAGCTTTATAAACCTCTTCATCAGTTGGTTTTCGGCTTTATCACTGGAGGCGTTGCGGGGAATTTGGGTGATCGCTTATTTCGAGAACCTGCTGAGGTTGTGGATTTTATTGATTTCTTTCTTCCTGTCATCAACTACGACTACCCTGTATTCAATATTGCAGATTCAGCGATATTTATAGGTGCCTTTAGTTATATGATTATCGGAATAGTCGATGCGAAGAAAGAAAAAGAAAATAACAAAATAACCGAGCAGTAGGGTGTAGGGGAAGTCCCAACTACTCTATATTCATCACTTGTTCTCTAATCTTTTCAACCTCTACCCGTGCGTCAAGTGCGACAGTCGTACCTTGGCTGCGAGCTGATTTTGAGCAATAAGTATTTAATTCTCTACTTATCTCCTGCAGAATAAATTCGAGCTTTCTTCCTACACTTCCAGAGGAAGAGCAGGTTTCACTAAATTGGGAAAGGTGACTTTTTAGCCTGGTTATTTCTTCGGAAACATCACTTTTTTCTGCATAGATTGCTATTTCTTTAAGGACACGCTCATCAGATGGGTCAATATCAAGGTTTGCATTCTCTAATTTTTCTAGAAGCTTTTTTCTTTGCAGTTCAGGGAGATCTTGCGACTCAGTTTCCATTTGTTCAATCATTGCGGCAAGCTTTTGGAGTCGGATAACAAAATCGGCTTCAATTTCACAGCCCTCTGCTTTTCTCATTTCGATCATTGAGTCGGTTGCATCAAGAAGAGTTTTTAAGAGTAGTTCCTCGCTACTCGAAATCTCAGGGCAACCACTCTCTTTATTAGAAAGCTGTAAGGCATGAAGTACAATCTCTGGGGTTAGCTCAAAGGATTGGTTTCGTTTTTGAATAAAATCTTTAAGTTGTTCAATTAAATCTTGAAACTCTTTTCCCAGTAAAATTTTTGAAAGTTTACTCGACGATCCCAATGAGTCTACCGTGAGTGCCACGCGTACTCTCCCACGATGTAACTTTTTTTTCAAAAACGAAGTAGCGATAAATTCAAAATATTGCCATTCTTTTGGCGAACTTACAGCTACTTCCAAGCTCTTTTTATTTACCGAGGATACCTCAATAGAAATCTGGTAGTCCGCTGAACTTGCCTCCGCCCGACCATATCCAGTCATGCTATTCATGATAGGCTCATGTCTGGCAAATCTCGGACACCCATTACGCGTGCTGCTTCCACAGCATCTTTATCTCCCCGACCACTTAGATTGACACAGATGATGTGGTCTTGTGGGAGCTCAGCAGCTCTCTTAAACGCGTAAGCCAATCCATGTGCAGTTTCAAGTGCGGGCAATATTCCTTCCTCAGAAGAAAGCATTTTAAACGCTTCCAAAGCATCTGCATCTCCTGCGTTAGCAAAATCAATTCTTCCACGATCCCTGTAAAAGGCATGCTCAGGACCGATGGCTGCGTAGTCAAGACCGGCAGAGACCGAGTGCGTTTGGTTGATTTGACCATCTTTGTTCTGCAGGATCCAAGTCTTACATCCCTGGAGAATACCAAGCTTTCCACCTTCAAACCTAGCGGCATGCTCGCCTTCATCCAGTGATCTACCACCAGCCTCGACCCCGACAAGCCGAACATCTAAGTCTTCAAGGAAATCAAAAAAGAAACCTATTGCATTGCTTCCTCCTCCCACGCAGGCAATCATTTCATCAGGCAGCCTGCCTTCTTGCTTAAGAAATTGTTTTTTGGTTTCCTCTCCGATGATTCGGTGGAAATCTCTTACCATCCCAGGGTATGGATGAGCACCAAGAGCTGAACCGAGAATATAGTGGGTGTTTCTGACATTGGTAACCCAGTCTCTCATCGCCTCATTGATGGCTTCCTTTAGGGTTTTGCTTCCTGCTTCTACACCTCTCACTTCGGCTCCGCTTAGCTTCATCCGGAAAACATTGAGAGCCTGCCTGCGCATATCTTCGGCACCCATGTAGATGACACATTCAAAGCCGAAGCGTGCACATACCGAGGCCGTTGCAATCCCGTGCTGCCCCGCCCCCGTTTCTGCGATTATTCTTTTCTTCCCCATTCTTTTAGCGAGCAATGCCTGCCCAAGGGCATTGTTTATTTTGTGGGCACCTGTGTGAAGTAAATCTTCTCGTTTCAAGAAAATCCGAGCTCCTCCAATTTGTTTGCTTAGCCTCTCAGCGTAATAAAGTGCTGTAGGCCTACCGGCAAAAGATTTGAGCATCGATTTTAATTCTTTCTCAAATTGAGGATCTTTTTGCGCGTCGGCATAAGCCTCTGTAAGTTCCCGCAAGGGGTGGCATAAAGTTTCAGGGACATAAGATCCACCGTAAGGACCAAAGCGGCCTTGGTCATCAGGGATGGAGAAGCGATCAAACGCGGTGGTAGATGTGGCAGAATTTGAAAAACGAGTGGTCATATGAAATTATAATCGATTTTAGTATAGCTATCGCTCAAGATAGGGACAACTCAAGAAGTGCCAATATCGACAAATCATGAATGAACAACTGAAATTGCCAACCATTGTTGTACCTGCACGACTTGCCTCCACTCGTTTCCCAGAAAAGTTAATCAAAGAGGTACAGGGCAAGCCTCTTATTTTGTGGACTGCTGAAAGAATCAAAAAAGTTGCACCCGAATTTGATGTATTTTTTGCAGTGGATGGACGAGCTTTAAAAGAGATTTTAGAGAATTCAGGTTTTTCTGTTATTGAAACTGACGCAAACCTAGCATCAGGAACTGATCGGATAGCGGCAGCAAACCAAGAGATTCAAGCGTCATCCGTTATCAATGTACAAGCGGATGAACCACTGGTTGAGAGGCAGCATATCCTATCTTTGGTTACTGCGTTGATCCCAAATCAAGCGGATATGTCGACCTTGGCCGTTCCGTTTTCAACAGAAGCTGATTTTCTTGACCCCAACCAAGTCAAAGTTGTGTGCGATAGCCAAGGATATGCAATCTACTTTTCTCGTTCGCCTATCCCATATTTTCGTGACTCAGAAGGAAAGTGGAAGGGGGAGGACCAAGGAGCAATTCCTCTTAAACATATCGGATTGTATGGGTATAAAGCATCCTTTCTTGAGCGTTTTTGCCAGGAAAGCCCGGGCAAGCTTGAAAAAATTGAAAAATTAGAACAATTAAGAGCCCTCGAGTGGGGTGCCAAAATTTCGCTGTCTACGGTTCATTCCTCAACCATAGGAATTGATTCACCAGAAGATTTATTCAAGTTTCAAGCATTAATCAAAGCAGGTACATTTTGAATAGTTCAATCATTGGGAAATACTTTTTTAAAGAGTTATTGCTCGCGACTTTGGGTATCACCTTTGTTCTTACTTGTATTCTTTTGTACGGGAACCTCCAAAAGCACGGTGATTTATTGATTCAGTCTTTCACTTTTTCACCTACTTCATTTTTAGAGCTTACTGGTTATTTAATTCCCTATTCCCTTTCGATGGGATTACCCTTTGGTTTTGCTTTAGCGATTTTATTCAGTCTTGGCAGAATGGCATCGCAAGGCGAGATTTTAGCCTTGAGCAGTCATGGTGTCGGTCTTTTGCAATGGGCGTTCCCAGTCTTTTTTCTAGCCTTATGTTTATCGATTATAAGTACTATTGCACAGGTTGATTGGGGGCCCAAAAACCGTACCCTTTTTGATGCACGCCAGAAGGAGATTGTTTGGTCAAATCTTAACCTTTTACTTCTTCAGAAAGGGCAGGTTGAATTTGAGGTAAGCTCGAAAGGTACAAATCAAGGGCTTGAAGGTATCGGAGAATTGGCTGATGAAGAAATCTCGAAAATCTCGATCTCAGTAGGCAATATACAGAACGATGTATGGAAAAATGTAAGGATTGTGATGAAACAGGATGATGGTTCCATCTCTTCGGTTTTGCATGCTGGAACAGCAACAACTGCAAGGAGTGATGATAAAAGAAACCTTATCCTCAATCTCACCGATGTTGATGTAGAACCGGGTTTCAATGAAAAAAGAAGTAGCAATAATCGTTCTTCTTTCTTTGTGTCTTTTAGGAAGTGGAAATATCCAATCGTTGTTAACCTTTTTCAATCAAATCAAAATCTAAAAAATACCTGGAAAAGAATGGGCTTACTTGAATTGATTAGTGTCTTAGGTGAAACGAAGGACACTGCCACGAAAAAAGAAGTTAAAACGATTATTAGTAAAAGTTTTGCCTTAGGTCTTTCACCTTTTTGCCTTTGTTTCTTTTTGCTTCCAATCGCTAGCCAAAAAGGGAGAGGGGAAACTATGGTTAATATGACATGGGGTATATTGGTTTGCCTCGGGTATTTTGGTTTGGGTCAATTATCATTCAATCTACTTTCCAATCTTAGCTTTGCATACTTTGGGTGGTGGGTACCTAATTTAGTATGTTTAGTACTTGGGTTTATTTTAATGAGGAGATTGCTTAAGCTTAATGGCTAAAGTACTCAATGAAGGGTACTATGCTCTTACTTAGTGTGTTTTTCAGAAAAAACATTCAGAAAAAACTCTTTTTCTTTGAAAAAAAGTGAAAGATTCATGTATGATTTTTTAAGTTAGTGCTAATACTACTTGAGTCCATAACGAAATTAATAAAGCCATGACCATAAAATCCTTCTTTCTTTTCTCCCTTTTCTCCTTTTGCGGATTTCTCTGTCATCTCTGGTCTAGCGGTGTGGGTGGGTATTCTGCCAGTAACACTTTTACCGTGAACTCTGGAAATTCCTCAAACCCTACCTACATGATTGCCAGTGCTTCTATGTTAGGTGATCCAGTTTACACTGGAGTTGTAGATTCAGTGACAAGTTCAAATGTAAATTTTGCCAGCGGAGTTGATGAAAACAACGCTACTATCTACCCTTTTGCAGGTAGCAATGTGTTCAACAAGGATGTCCAACTACCTATTTTAACTGCCAACGCTGCGGGATCTTCAGTTACAATATCTTATCCCGGTGGTTTTGACAGTACAGGAACTGGTTTTGCTGCCAATAATCCCCCTGCTATTATCATTGATGCTCCCTCAAGTGGCGGTGTTGCATCCGAAGCCAATGCAACAATCAATTCGGATGGAGAAGTTACGGCTGTTACAGTAAGTGCTGGTTCAGGCTACACTGATGCCCCTGTAGTCACTCTTATAGGAGGTCCCCACTTTCTTCGCAATACAACCGTTGGCAGTGCCAACTATGGGCGTTATTTCTTGATAGAAACAAATACCCAATCCTCACTTACACTTGATTACTCTCGACTTGCAAGTGGGGAAAGCCAAAGTGCGTCATCTTTTTTTGCAGTTGGGGATACCGTGGAGATTGTACCCGCTAATACACTTGGTTCCCTTTTTGGCAAGGACATGTCTGATTTACCAAGCAATTGGACATACGGAAATCCCGACGATGTGGATTGGGTTTTTCTATACGATTCAGAGATCAGTTTTTATCTCCCTTTTGCATTTGTTGGTTCGACATATGAGCCATCATGGTCTCGTGGATGGTACAGTGTTAGAAATATTCAGGCTAGACTGCAAAATCACCAAGTAATATACCCTGATGAAGCATTTTTAATTGCTAAAAGAACCCCAAATGATGTCGAGTTTACCTTCGAGGGTACTGTGCAAACCAATGATCAGAAGCTTTTTTTGCCTGCCGGGGATAAGCAAATTCTTTTAAATAACCCTTACGGCACCGATTTGATGATTTGTGAATTAATCCCTTCAACATCCATTGGATCAGGGACAACAAAATTTAATCCTGGCAGCAGTGCTACTGACAATAATATGGACACCATCACGCTCTTACAAAGCGGAACTTGGACGACTTACTATTATGATTCGGGGACCAACCCCAGCGTAAGTGCCACTCATGAGGTTGCGACTCGTAAGCTTTCTACCGGGACTATGTCTGCTACTGACTTCTACATCGGGCACGGTGACATAACTGGGATAGTGTCCTGTTCGGTAACTGGGGATACCGCAGGGATCAACGGAAATGACTCTAACTATTCTAAATTAACGATTTCTGCTAGCGGTAGTACTGCAAACGCCTTACCAACAACTGATAATGGATTGAATGGGTTTAAGATCACTCTTTCTTCGATTCAAGGATACAAGTTAAATGACGATGGGGATTCTGAAGTAGATGAAAATGGTACAAATGTTGCCAACGGGAGCGGTGTAATTATTTACTCTAATCTGAATGGCACTCACGAAATAATTGACAGTGCAAATGGTTATATCGTAATCGAGAAGATTCGGGACATGAACCTTAAGTCTAACGAGCAAGATGTTCTTGCCAGTAATGCTACAACTAATTGGGCAATCGGCACAAAAGGAAGTGGTTACTCTGCAAATGCAAAATTCTTTTGTATTGGTGGTGGTGGTCCGGACGCTAATCATGCTACAGCCTGTGTTGGAGTTATTTCAAGCACGGGTAGCATCTCTAGCGTTTCCGGTAGTGGTTCCTATAGCTCTGCCCCACAAGCCATCGTATCTGGTGGTGGGTGGAGAACATCCTCTTCTGGTACTAGCTCAAGAGGAAATGAAGTAGTTGGTGCAAGCGATGGTGTATTTATCAGTCGTGGATATTCTTCCGGTGTGAAGACTTTTCTTGCTTCTTCAAATCCTAACAACTAAGGTAATTCTTTGCGTTTCGATTGTGGTACAATTTCTATACCCACAACTCAAAAGCTTTGGTACATGGTAAATTGCCCTAATTGAGCACATTCACTTGCTACAAATTGAAGCGTTGTTTTTGTAAATTCTTCGCATCTAATTTCTACTAGGCATGTATTTAAAACTTTGTCGGGAATTATAAATAGTAGAACAGTGGTTCCAATCAGTGATGGGGACACGATTTAAAAGTGCGTGTCTTACATCTTTAGAACATAAAGGGATGCAAGTTATTTGTCTATAGAACCGATGTTCAGAATTACTGGCTGACCCAAACTCCATCAACTAGGTTATTGTCGAACTTAAAGAAGATGACTCTATTCCCTGTTGATCTTTCTATATCCACCCAGTTCCATGTGGATTGGCTTTGGTTGTAAAGGTAAGGGTATATTTCTGGGCCAGTCCAGCACCAAGCTTGTATACGGTCAATCCAAACCCATATCGAATCAGAAGAATCGTTCTGTTTTTGAATATGAATCCATCCAAGTTTGGTGTTGAATGACCATTCATCATTAACCTGCCAATAAGTACCAAACCAGTCACTATTCCACCAATTTGTGGCAAGTTGAACAGAACCCTCTATGTTGGACTCTGGAATTGATTGAAAAATAGCTTCGACTACTGAGTCTTCTCTGAGGAAAAGAAAGGTGGTTTTTGATGTTTTGTCTTCCACATCAGACCCATCCCAACGGACAAAAGCATACCCATCCTGAGCAGATGCTTTAATCTCGGCCCATCCTGTTCCAAAGATTCCAGAGCCAGATACACTTCCTTGGGAGTAATCTGCAGTTTTAACCCTTAAGTTGTGAAGCCCAACTTCATCAATGGTCGGAAATTCCGAGGGGTCATAACTCGGATCAACTTTAAAATAAGCACTAATTTCCTTGTCTTGATTCAGATTAATTTGGGTATTTGCACTGGTTAAGTTCGAAATTTCACTCCCATCCCACCGGTCAAATAAATAACCAGGGTTAGGCTTGGCAAAAATGGAATGGTTCGGGTTTTGGTTAACTGTCCCTTGACCAAAAGTCCAACCAGAGTTTGCGGGAGACTTCCCAATGACAAGTTCAACAGGATTAACGGGAGAAAACCGAGCGTTGATAATTATGGTTTTGGAAATTGTTATTTCGAGATTTGTATTGCCAGGTTGGTACAAATCGCCAGAGGAACTTGTCCATTTATCAAACACATACCCACTAACTGGGGTTGCGGTGAGTGAAATAGAAGTTCCGTGAGCAACTAAGTTTGTAAGAGACTCACCGGCACCTAAACCTTCCCATGCCACCTCACCTTTGCCAGTCGGGTTCGATGCAATTTGAACTTCGTAAGATTTCTTCTGCAGCACTGCATAAAGTTTTGAGAAACCAGATATTTGAATATTACTGGAAGAAGATGTGGATAAGACAGTACCGGTCTCATCCTCCCATCTAATGAATTCAAACCCATCTTTTGGGAAAACTGAAAACCTAGATGTAGCACCCAAAGCAAATTCATTCCCACCTGTTATCGTCCCGGCACTTTCATCCAAGATCAGAGAACCATTGTCATCGAGTGTAACAGTCGCTTTGGTTATTTCCAGCAAAGTCCCAGAGAATTGAGCGATGATAGTCGTATCTTTTTCAATCAGCACTGATGTTGAGGTTTTGGTGGGAGAAACTACATTACCCGACCAGTTTTCAAATCGATTTCCAGGCAGGGGGATTACTTGGATGGTGACATTTGTTCCGTGAGGAAATAAATATTGGTTATTGTTAGTGAATGCATTGCCCCCCTCGGTGGGCGAAGACAAAAGATTGAGAGAGTACATCTTCGCTTTGAATATCGGCCTAACCTCAAGGGTATCATAAATCTCAAAACTGATTGTGGTATCAGTGGTATGATCCGTAACTGGATTTGATAATTCCCACCGAACAAACTCAAAGTGTTCATCAGCAATGGCGGTTATTTCGGTTGATTCCCCGAAGGCGAAGGTTTGTGAATCTGCAATTCCCGTTACAGCCCCGCCGGTGGACTCGATGATAGTAACCGCAATATCTTTTCCCACAAAGACAGCATTAAGTGCTAAGTCATGACTAAGCACCGGGTTAATCGATGGCTCATTGGGGAAGGGTAGGATTGTTGAGTCTTCCACATTATGTACAGAAATTTTGTTGCCGGCTTGGGCACTACCTGTCCCGTGGTAATAAAGGGAGTCAGGAGCATTTGTGGGTACCGAGAATGATAAAAGACCATCTGTAACTTGGCTATCTGTTATTCCAGAGTTGTAGGAGTCGGACTCGGAGGCATCGCTGGATTCTGAAATGTAGATCTTTTCATTGTCAGGAAGATCACAGACAAAACTGTAGGTGTATCCACGAATAAGAGATAATTCTGGCCTTTCTTTACCATCTATGAATAAAACCATCTCGCTTTCAGTAATAGATGACGAATTTTGGGTTACTGTATAATTTATATTTTTGTCAATTTCCCAGGAGTAGAAGACTCTATTTTCACTTGGAAGGGCAGTGATGGGAGTTAAAGTGTTTGTTGGTAAATTTTGCCCACCTCCGGTAACCGTTCCTCTTGTGGAATCGTAAGAGAATTCAACTTTTACAGTCTTGGGCTGAAAGTTCGCGGTTATGGAGGCATTATTCTCAGCATTTATTGTAACAGCAGAATTTTTCCATGATGGGTTGTAGGTAATATCTTCTTCGGATGACCATCCTACAAAAGAAAAACCAGGATTGGTTGAGGCGAGAAGTTCCCGTTGGATTAAGTCAGTTGCGGTATTCCAAACGCGTAATGTTGGGTCATCGAAAAGAATACCTGCTTCTTCCGGAGATGAAATAAGTGTGAGTTCAACCATGTCGGGTGGGATGGCCGTGAAGAAAGCTGTTACAGAAAAATTTGAATCCATTGGGAGGGAGAGGGGGTTATCTGTACTGTTAAAGTAGTTTCCATCAGCATCATGCCAGATCCATTTATCAAGTTGATGTCCACGGGGAGCCCCAGCATCTATTTCGCCGGGCAGAGCTTGCAAGATAGCAGTTTCTCCCATGTCATATATGCCGGCACCCGAAACACCACCAGAACCGGAAACCGCGGTAGTTACAGTTAGAGGTATGGGAGAGAAAGAAGCCTCTAAGGATAAATTTTGGTCTGCCATCTGCACACGCAAGGATGGGGATGAACTATCGAGGCTTGCTGTGTTGCCTGTCCAACCTGAAAACATAAAACCAGGCGATGGGGTAGCTTGGATATGCACATTGGATTCAAAAAGGTAGGATCCAGTACCATTTGCTTCACCCCCCAAAGAAGAACTGACGGTCAAATAATAAGAGTTTCGCAAGAAAGATGAGGATATTACTACACTTTCGGTAGGCTGGTATGTAATGGATGCATCAGTTGGGGTTGGTAATTCTTGACCATACCAGCGGTCAAAATACCAGCCATTTCCAGCAACTGCATGGAGGGAAATAGTGGTCGCTGAGTCCGGAGACAAGGTAAAGGCTTCACTTTCATCATTTACAGTGCCATTTCCTTCAATATTAACGGTAATATCATAAATTTCACGGGAGAAAACAGCGGTGTATGAAAGGGAAAGTGGAGCAGTTGTTAAATTAATTAAAGATGCTGACGATTCTGGAGCGACAAGGTACTGAAGGTCTCCTTCCCATCGATCAAAATACCAGCCATTTTCTGGTACTGCCTCAACACTCGGAGTATCGTTGATCGAATAGGTACTTGACGCAGAGACAGTGCCTTCTCCATTCGTGGTTGTGGAAACCACATAGGTGTCTTCAATGAAGACTGCATTGAGCGAGACTGGACCTGATACCCCAATCTTGTTAATGGCTTCATTTGCACCGAAAAGCAATGAACTTGTGGAATTGAGGTCTCCCTGCCACTCCGAAAAGCTATATCCGTTTTGAGCCGTTGCATTTACTTCATACACCCCATAATGCTCCCATGGACCAGTCGCAGGGCTTAGGGATATATTTCCACCATCCCCCTCTGAAATAGTCACAGGGTATGTTTTTTTGGAAAATGTGGCAGTAATAGATGCATCACTCATCGCAGCACTCATATTTGCATCCGTTATCGCGAGATTTGGGTTTGCAAGAATACCATTGGGGTCTATCCAACCTGCAAAATTATATCCAGTCAAAGGGGTGGCAGATACGGAAAAAAGGGATAAGGCAGAAAAGTTTCCTGAGGCAGGTGATACTGCCATTCCTCCAGTATCCATGGATACTGAAAGATTGTATGTGATCAAAGAAAAGTTGGCATGGTACGATGCGTCGCCCTGAACAAATACACTAGAAATCGAATTGCTTTGACTTCCAAGGAGAGAGAGTGAACCGCTCGGGCTGTCCCAATGGGAAAAATCATAGCCAAATTCCGGGCTGGCAAAAAGGGTGTAGTTGGAATCAAAAAGGTAAGGGCTACTTTCATTAATACCTGTGCTTCCCCCAACCGTTGCCGTCGTTTCAAGATTATATGCCAATGGTGTAAAAACAGCAACTATGGCATGGTCTTGCTGGATAGTCAGGTTTGTACTCTGTGATGTATTTGAATCTGGCCCATACCCATCCCAGTGAGAGAAATCGTAACCTGTTGCGGGAGTCGCTGAAATCGCAAGTATTGACCCATAGGCATGAGTACCACTTGGGGTGATAGTTCCTTTACCAGTTTGGTTGATGGTTACATTGTAGATGTGCGGTGCAAAGACTGCGGTGATGTTTCGGTCAGCAGTCATGTCAACCGTGGTTTGCTGAGAGGAAGGGTCTGCAATTCCACTCCCGGTCCATTCAATAAAATCCATATGTTGGTCGGGCACCGCCGTGATTGGAACGCTGGTTCCGTAGTTGTAGCTTGGTTCGAGGCTATCTACAGAACCATTCCCATCAATGTTTACAGTCAGGTAAGATTGTAGCTCAATAGAGGTAGTGAAATTATTGTCTGGATCTTCAAAATAGCTACCATAAAACCAGTTTGAGCCAACAGGAGCAGCACCTGATGCTATTTTTAAGTAGTAATTTACAGGGATTCCACCTTGAAAGCTTGGCCATAACCAATTCGGACCGGTAACAGTATTGTAACGGGCAGCCGGTCCGATTTCTGTACCATCATAAAATCGAATGCAAACAGGGGTACCTGGGGATGGTGCACTTGATGTAATGGAAAAGGGAGCCTGTGCTTGATAAGTCGCCGGTTGGTAGGGAAATACAATGACTTGGCTGCTTGCTCGTTGAAAAACAGTGGTAAAAGAAAACATACCATCAGAAAAACCATAACCAGTACTCGAATCACCTATTCTTGTACCTGTCGTCAAAGGAACCCAGGATCCCAAAAAGTGATTTTCTAAAGAAGATGAATCCGCTTGGTCAAAATAACCAAGAGTGACGACATGCCCATTTCCATTACCGCCTGGTCCAGCACTTAGCAGGGATCCATCACGAGCTTTTAAAAGATCTGGATCATTTTCCAGAGTTGCTGATGACCAGTGAAAAACTATGGTTGGGTCAGCACTGTAGGTCGGAAGAACTAAGCTACAAATTAAAACTAAAAAAATCGGAACGCAGAGCCTTGAAAAATTAAAAAAGTAAACAGTTCGAAACGCGTCTGATTTCAGAAAACAAGGTTGAGTTTTACTGGTTGGAATGAGTGAGGGCATTTTATTACGAACCGACTTAGTCTAAAGTACTTCTTTCGATGACCTTAAGGCAAGAAATATCGAAAGTAATTTATAATACTTCAGGCTGGAAATTAAAGGATGCTTGGTTTACATTATTATAATATAAGTTGACTCACATTTCAAATCGATTGATATTCAATTACTATTTTATTCTCTCTTTCATTTTATGACGCGTTATATGTACAAATTAGCCTTTTATTTAATTTGTGTTATTTCGGTCCTTAATGACTCTTTTTCAATAAATGAAGAGATACACACATTTAATTGGGCGACTCACGCTGGTAGTGATTTGCCTCAACACACTATAGGATACTCTAACCCGGCATCCCCTCAAACCCTTCATGGTCTTAATCCCGATGGTACTAGAAATGGAACAGCTCTTCTAGCAGACACCAACACCGGTACTGATAGTCAAACTGGTGCATTGATAGAATTAGGTTTTTTTAATACCGACAATTCTGGAACAGCTTCGAATGCATCTCCCAATACCTCTTCAGATTTATTTCATGGGATTTGGACTCCCATCACATCCAAAACTACAATAGGCCAAGATTACTCCTCAAGCAAATCAGTTGGAGCAGGTTTGTTTTCATTTCAATCAACATTCAAGGTACAACAATCTGGAGAAGCTGAAGCAGAAGGTTTATCTAGATTGAACCTAAATTCTGATGGTGTTGATTATACTTGGACAAACGACGACGGTTACGATCAAACCAATTTAGTACACTATATGGATCAATTGGAAGCATCGGCTATAGCAGGTAACGAGCCGCTTGTAGGTATCCGTTTTTACGATAGCAACACAAAAAGTTCAGGAGTTCGCTACAATACAATAATGAATGCAAATTGGCATATTGATAATAGTGCTGAAGAAACAGTTCACATGTATCTTTACGATAATGGAGGAACACCTGCCCTCGACACCAACCTTCGTTTCGAATTTGATAATACCGAAGCTTACACAGCTAATTTAGCAAAAGTTGGTACATCTCATACTAGGATTGAGAACGACGATTTTGTTGCAACTGTAACTTACTTTAATGATTCCGCCGCTGCAGTTACTTTAGATTTGGATGCTGATGATATAGGATCTGCAGTAGTTAGCGGGTTTACAGGTACTAATGTAGGCAGCAAAATAACTGGAGGAGATGATGGTTCAATTCTAACCATTCATTCTGCTGCAGGAAATACTGGCTCCGATGCGTTTGAATTTGTGGGTGATATTTATGAATCAGGTTCAGCAAGTTCAGATTTATCAATAATTAAAACTGGTTCTGGGGATCAAATTTTATCCGGTAATATTAATTTAGCTTCGGGAAGCGGGGATAAGGGATACGTTAATTTAACAGCTGGCGGTCTTACCTTGAACCCTGGAGCTGGTGAAACGCAGGTAATTGAATATTTAAAAGGAGCATCAGGGACAACATTAACCTTAGACAATACCGGTGCTGAGACTATTGAACTTGGTTTCGCTCAGTCACAAGCTGGTGCAACCTTCTCGGGTGATGTTGTCCTTACAGGCTCAGGGTCATCCAATACTATAAAAGTTGCAAGTGGATCTGATACTTTAGACTATGGAAAAGAGCAAGTTTTTGGAACTGGGGTAATAAGTGGATCTGAAAAACTTGTTAAATCTGGAGTAGGCCGGCTAAAATTAACTGGTGATAATACAAATAGCGGTGGTGTTGACATTAACGATGGTACAGTTGCAGCTGGTCATGGAGACGCTTTGGGGGGTAGTGGTAATGCAGTTGTAATCAATAAGGGAAAGTTAGAAGTTTCTTCTGGTATTACTTTGGCAAATACCTCGATTCAGGGAGGAACAGGTAAAAGCATGATTGGTGGAGCAGGGACATTTGCCGCAACGATTACCGTTGGTGATCAAGCAAATGAGATTGACTATATTTCTCCAGGGCGGGGTATATCTTCCTCACTTTCACCCTCTATGAAAGGTGTTGATCTAGATGCATCGACTGATGCAATAGGGACGCTTACCGTTGGTACTTTAAATTGGAACGATGGTGGCGTTTTTGATTGGCAAATTAAGGATTTCAACCCATCGGGAACTGCGGGTTCCGATTGGGATAAACTTGCGTTTACAACATTGAACTTCGAGAGTAGTCAAACATTTGACATCAACATTATGGCTCTTAAAGGTGCCAGCTTTGATGGTACGATGGGTCTTGTAAGTAACAGCGGAAACACTTGGACTGCTGATTATGCCACTACCAACGGTTTCCTTTTTGCATCGGGTACAACCATTAATGGATTGTCTGATGGAGATGTAAGTTCGAGCTTCAACATACGTGCTGATGATTACAACTACCACACTGGTCATTGGTATGGTGATTGGGGAGTTCATAAAAATGGTGGAAACCTTTACCTCACTTACTCGGTAGCTCCCGAACCTTCGACTTACATGATGGTAGCTGGGCTGCTTATGTTACCAGGGTATAACTTTATTCGAAGGATTCGAAAGTCTGGCAGCGAAGATAAAGAAGTGTAGCGATTGAAGGTTTGGTTTGGATTTACCTAATCACTCAATCGCTAAGCTCGACTAAGTCTTTTAGGGATGAAAAGTGGTCAATTAATCCACTTGGTTTATCCAGCCCTCCAATAATTTCATTAAAAGTATCTTTTTTAGATTGTTGGAGTTGCCGCACTCGGTCTTCAATGGTGCCCTGTGCCACAATGCGGTAGATGAAGGTAGGTTTTTCTTTCCCCAATCGATGAGCCCGATCAATCGCTTGTTCTTCAGCTGCTGGGTTCCACCAGGGGTCCATAAGGAATACATAATCAGCTGATTTAAGAGTTACCCCAAGACCGGCTGCTTTGAGAGATGCCAGCATGACAGCCGCTCCTTTCTCATCCTCAAAGCTTTCGACCGGCTTTTTACGATCTCGAGTAGAACCTGTAAGTTCAAGCAGCTTAAGGTCTGGTACTTCAAGCCGAATCCTTTTCTTTAAAATGGTTAAAAAAGATGTAAATTGGCTGAAAATAAGAATTTTTCCTCCTGCTGCTGAAAGATCTTTGACTTTCTCAAGTAAGAGGTCGGATTTTACACCTTCCGCAGGCAAATGTTCGCGTCCCGGCAGTAAGCCCAAATCGCAACAGGTCTGCCGTAGTCGGGTCAAAAGAGAAAAAATATGAGTCGGTGCCTGTTTTAGAGCCCCCTTTAGGTCTTCACCATGGATTTTTACCGCGTTTTCAACAAGAGCACGGTATTGTTTCTTCTGCTCATCGCTTAATTGGCAGGGGAGCTCAGTCTCAATCTTTGGAGGCAATTCTTTGGCTACTTCCGATTTTAATCTGCGTAGTACAAAAGGATTAATTTGTCGTCTTACCAGTAGTGCGGATTTCAGTGCGTCTTCTGCAAAATTATTTTCAAATTCTTTCCTGCCACCCAGTAAGCCGGGCATTAAAAATCGGAAAATAGTCCACAGATCCAAAGCAGAATTTTCTATTGGAGTACCAGAAAGTGCTAGGCGGTATTTGGCGTCGATAGCTAGGCAAGCCTGAGTGATTTTGGCCTTTGGGTTTTTGATTAGTTGAGCTTCATCCAGGATCGCATACCGAAACTCCGTGCTATCCAAAAAAGACCGGTGCCGTCTGAGTTGTGTGTAACTTGCGACCCACAGGCAGGAATCTGACCTTGAGTCAAAATGCTGATCACGATTCAATACTCTTACTTTTATTTGAGGAAACCTTTCTTTGGCTTCCTTCACCCAAACCTGGACCACAGAAGCGGGACAGACCACCAGGTCCAATGCGTTATCTTTCTGCTTTTGGGCAAGCAAGACTAGTGATTGGATTGTTTTCCCCAGACCCATTTCATCTGCAAGCAAAGCATGGCACCCTAATTGGTGCAGTGCATGGATTTGAGCGACTCCCTGTTTTTGGTATTGGCGAAGAAAAGAAAACTTTTTTGCTACCCCATTGGTTTCAAGCTTACGGATGGAACTTTCCCAATCTGCTAGATTTCCATCCGGTCTGGTCTTTAAATATTTACGGGCAAATAAAGAAAAAAGCATATATTTTGGCCAGCTGGACCGCCCTATATCACCTTTGTTTCTTTGCCACCAATCAAAATCATCGACTTGTTTTCGATCAAGTTTTACAAGCCCATGCCCGCGAATAAAGGTAGTGCCCAGACTTGCTTTGGATATCTTACGGATACTTGCACGACCGAGGCGGTGGGACCCGAGCTGAAAGTTTTCCCGCAGCACCATGGAGTCTTCGCTACGGCTGCGAGCTTCAATTTCCCAGTTGAGAGTTCTTTGACCGTGTTTTAATAGCCTAGCTTCTCCCTCAAAACGGATGGAGAATGACTTTTGCCATCTCCCGAGTGATTCTTCGGAAAGCGATGCTATCCTGCGCCAATCACTTAAGGTAAAAGTTCCTGTATCTTTGTGAAATAGAAATCCTTTATCATTGGCTTCTGCCACAAATCTCATCAATGCAGGACGGTCCACTTCAGTGAGGGAAGGGTCGGACGATTTACCGTAGACACTTATTTCCCTGTTCTTGGAGATTCTCCACTTAGGGATCGCGGTTACCCCTTTTTTTGCAGAAACTTCCATCGATATAATCAGGCAAACTTTGGGGGCTGTTTTTTCCTCTTCTTTTTTGGTTTCAGCAGGAACTTCACTTTGTATTTCTTGCGTCGTCTGCTCGGCTTTATCCAAGTCGAATTCTCCAAAAAGTGGATCCTCTTCCTGGATTTCTGCGATTAATTCCTCAATTTCATACAAGCCGGCTGTACCTAAGATAGAACCCATGCTTTCATCATCAAGGGAAGTTCGTATTTCCGGTTTTCCTCCATTCCATTCAACCACTGAATAGGTTTCTTCCCGGTTAATTTTTTGGGTTATGATTACTTGCTCCGCTTGAATATCCAGGGCAGAGAGTAATCCCTTTCGATAAAAAGTCTGGGCCTTTCGTAGTAATTCTTGATCAATCGATTTTTCCCAATCACAGGTTGATAGCCTATGAAGCCACGCCTCTACCGCTTCGCGGGTAAATGTTCGAGAGGGGCCGTTACTAATCATTTGCAGGTTTTATAAAATACAATTGATAAGTTATTCTCTACTATTTATTCGGGGCAAGATGAAATCACTGCATCCGGCGAAAAGTTGTACACATCCTTTATTTATTGGGCTTTCTTTTCCAATGCCCACTCGTAGGTTTTTACATACTGAAGTGCCGCTACTGCCCATGAAAATGAACTGTGCATCGCATTTTTTCGTGTATTTAAAAAAGCTGACTGGTCTTGATACAACGCCAATGACTTGTGAATAACCTTAGCTAATTCTTGGGGATGCGGCCGATCAAAGAGAAAACCGTTTGCCGATTTACTCTTACTTTCCACGGGTGTAATGGTATCGGCGAGTCCTCCTGTTCTTCTGGCTATTGGAATAGAACCGTACCGAAGGGCATATTGTTGAGACAAGCCACAGGGTTCAAAACGACTTGGCATGAGAAAGAAATCCGAACCTGCAAAAATTCTCCTGGCCAGCCCATCATCGAAGCCAATAAAGCTGGCAACTTGGGTCGGATGACTCTTCGATAATTGGCGGAAAGCTCTTTCCTCTTTGGAGTCCCCGCTTCCCAGAATTGCGAATTGGCAATTCTTTTGTTTGAGAAGTTCTGGCATAATATCGAGGAGTAAATCGAGCCCCTTTTGTTGGTAAAGGCGGGAGACAACTCCGTACAAAGGGACAACCTTTTCCCTGCTTAGGCCTAACTCTTCTTGTAGGGCTAGTTTACAGCCTTTTTTACCTTTGGTCGCAGACCCAATGTTTAATTTTTGAGGAATCGCATCATCATTTTCCGGATCCCATGCCTTTTCGTCTATTCCGTTTAATATTCCGATTAAATCTGCCGCTCGGTAAATGAGACTTTTTTCTAGCCCTTGGCCAAAGGCAGTGGTTTTAATTTCATCTGCATAGGTTGGGCTGACAGTGGTCAATTTATCTGCATGCTGGATCCCACCCTTTAGTAAATTGAGGGCTCCGTTATGCTCAAATCCATCAATACCCCAATACGAAAGGGGTAATCCTGAGTCTTTGAAATCATCATAGCTGAAAACCCCTTGATGCTCGAGGTTGTGAATGGTTAATACGGAACCGACTTTTCTTTTTAACTTTTTTTTCTTTTGATTAAGAAAGGCAGAGGTTGGGGCGGCCATCCAATCATGGGCATGGAAAATATCTGGCTGCCAATCGATAGATTTTTCTAGTTCAATTGCAGCTTTTGAAAGGGCAAAGGCACGCAAAGCATTGTCTGGAAAATCCCCATCCTCATCGGAGTAGACACCCCTACGGTCAAAGAGTGAGTCGTTGCCTATAAAGTAGACGAGGATATTGCTATCTCCAAGTCTTGTGGAGCTTACAGAAAAAGAGTATGTTTTTTTACCCAATCGAATGGAAATTGGTTTCGGATATAGATCTCGTGTAAGTTTCCTGCAGGATTGGTGAAGGGGACAGACTATGCGAACATCCAACCTCTCTTTTGCAAGTGCATGAGGGAGACTTCCAACCACATCACCGAGCCCCCCCGTTCTTACGAGAGGAGACACCTCCGGGCTGACAAAGAGAATTTTCATTTGTGACATTTCATTCTAACCATTCGTTTTTTGGCAGAATCAAATAATATGGCAATCGCTTTCGGGGTTAGGAATAAAAATGATTCCCGACTTGCGGTCTTGCGGGATTACCCATTTAAATCGGTTACTTATGACGATTAATCTTTTCACATTACGCCCCACTTCCATGAGTCATATTTCATTTTTGGCGGTTCCTTTCTTATTTTAAATGGCTAAAAATACCCTGGAATTTGAGTCTGAACGGGATTTCCACAGGCTCTACTCGGAAGATCCGAAAAATCTTCAACAAATGGAGAAAGCTTTGGATTGTAAAGTCGTGGCAAGAGGTTGTACTCTCACCTTAGAAGGAAGTCCTGAAAGCATTGAACATGGTGAGTTGTTTTTCCAATTATTGGAATCCGCTCGAAAGCAGGGTGTTGCCACAAACACATCGGACTTTTTACGGTTTCTAAAAAAAGTTGTGCAGGGAAAGGCGAATGAGATTAAAGAACTGCTTGATAAGCCTCTCGTTCTTACCATTCGCAAGAAATCGGTAGTTCCTAGAAATTTGGGTCAGCGGAGGTTCTTGGACCTCATCCTTAATAATGATCTAATTTTTGGAATCGGGCCTGCCGGTACAGGAAAAACTTATTTGGCAGTAATCGCCGCCTTGCATGCCTTGCTTGAGGGTAAGGTACAGCGTATTGTATTGGCTCGACCTGCGGTTGAAGCAGGTGAAGCTCTAGGTTTTTTGCCCGGTGACTTAGAAGAAAAATTATTACCGTATTTACGTCCTCTTTATGATGCGATGGATGAAGTTTTAGGTCCTGTAGATGCCCGCAAACTTGTTGAGACTGGAGTGGTGGAAATCGCACCTTTAGCTTACATGAGAGGGCGCACTCTAAGTAAGTGCTTTGCGATTTTGGATGAAGCACAAAATACAACCAGTTCACAAATGATGATGTTTCTTACCCGCTTGGGGGAGGGAAGTAAAATGGTGGTAACGGGGGATGTGACCCAAGTTGACTTGCCCCACAATCAACTTTCTGGGCTTGTGGAGGCGAAAAAGAAATTATCCCCCGTGCAAGGGATTAATTTTCATGAGTTTGATCATGATGATGTGGTGCGGCACCCCTTGGTAAGTAAGATAATCTCAGCTTACCAAAGCCCATCCTCTAAGCCTTGACCACCCTCTTGGTTTTGTGAGATAATTTGCCTGTATGTCCACAGAGGATAAAAAGGGATCTCGTCGAAAGAATGGTCGTGCACGTGCACGTCGTCGCAAGGAATTGGAAGATGATCAAGAAGTCGACCTCCAGGGCCTTCGTAAGTTTTGGGAGAGGGGAGGTAAACAGTTCGCTCTCTCCACCATCTTTGGCTTTGCGATTATATTTATATGCTTTGTTGGTCAAGACCCCCCGGGATTACGAACCTTGGGTGAGGTTGCCCCCGAGAATATCTATTCAGGCCGGACTTTTAAATATTTGAGTGAGGTAAGAAGGCAGGAAGCCGAAGAGTGGATCCGAAGCAGTACCCCGCGAGAATTTTCTCGAGATTTTGCCGGCGAGGAAGGTTTCAATAAGGCATTAATCCGCTTAGAGGAAGGCTTGAGTGCTCTAGATTCCATGACTCGAGAAGCGAGAGAGGTAGCCAAAATTTCTTTGATTGAAGAGTTGTCGACCAACTTTTTATTCAAATTAAATGTAGATGAATTAAATGCTCTTTCGCATTGGAAACATTTTCCCCATCCAAAGAATTTCTTTTCAACAATCAGGCCTTTACTGGGAAAACTTCATCTCGTGGGTGTCGTTAAGTTTCCATCCAATGACCAAAAGTTTATTTCAGAATCCAATGCGACCAGCTTACTTGATGCAAAAATGATAGAGTTTGCGGATCAATTATTGATTGTTGGCCCAAAATCAAGTGATTTTTCGGAGTACCTTATGCCAAAAGAGTTGGAGGCAGGCTATCCAGCGTTTGCTTCATATCTGAGTAATTTGTACGAGCGCGCAGAAAATGGAGACTCTTTTCCGGATCGGGGCCTTTTGTTACTCGATGTCATTGAAAGTGGTGATGAAAATGCATCCTTTTCTGCCCAACAGTATCGCAACAATTTTGCATCCACTCTCTCCGGCATCACTCAACGAGGCTTGTTTCTGCGTTCGATC
>Ga0206123_10001616_pt1 | contig 21028 bp, 22 predicted proteins | sample Helgoland_Spring_2_FD_160086 | JGI IMG/M metagenome (GOLD analysis project Ga0206123, IMG submission 160086) | Pelagic subsurface seawater microbial communities from Kabeltonne, Helgoland, North Sea - Helgoland_Spring_Bloom_20160316_1 | ecosystem: Environmental > Aquatic > Marine > Epipelagic ...
CAAATAGTCCAAATAATCTATCAAGAAAACGATGGAAATGTGTTGGAGCTAAGTCTAGAAGATAAATAATAAATATTTATTATATTTGTTATAAATAATTACTATTATGAAAAAACAAGGATATAATTCAAGACTAGATGAATCTTTAGGTGCAAAGCACGGAAAGAAGTCTCAATCTTTTAAAGATCGTAGAGACGAATCAAAAGCTATGTCAAAAAAAAAGTTTGGTCACGCCTATGGGGGAGACTCAGGAATGTCATACAGACACTCTTCAAGTTGGAAAACTCATAAACATTTAAGTTAATGGCAAAGAAAAAAAAAGTTACGGTAGTTAAGAAACCCAAAAGCGTTCAGCAAGTAGACTATGTTTCTAGAAATTCTGAAGTACAAAAAAGAATTGACGAAAGAAACAAGTATATTGAAAGCCTTTTAGAAAATAAAATAGAAGACAATGAAAAATAAAGTAAAACCTTGTCAGTGCGGAAACACTCAGGATCCTAATGGAAACTGTGACGGATCGCATAGAAATTAAATCAATAAATTAAAATAATGAGCAAATCAAAAGGTCTTGGAGACACGATCGAAAAAATCACAACGGCAACCGGAATTAAAGCAGTTGTGGAGAAAGTAGCGGCAGTTACTGGAAAACCATGCGGTTGTCAACAACGTAAGGATACTCTAAATAGAGTTTTTCCATACGACAATAAGTAAGAATAAAAAAGAGAATTTTTAACCCTCTAAATTAAAAACATGGCGTACCCTAAAATTACCGTTAATACCGGTCTAGTATTAAACCCTATAGCAAGCGACTCGCTTCCTATTCCTTCACCTGACTTACCACAATTAACTGGCGCAACTACAGCAACAACTTCTGATAAATTAGTTGACGTTGGAGCAGACTTCAGTAATGTTGAGGTCAATGATATTGTTTACAACACAACTGATAACACATCAGCATTTGTTACAGCAATAGACAGCAGTACGATATTATCAATCAGCGCTGATATTTTTACATCACCAGAAGATTATATTGTATTTTTAGGAGGCCCACATGGATCCCAAAGAATTAATTCTTCAGAAGGATGTTTAATATATGTTGGAAGCAGCGAAGGAACAATGGATTTAGCAAAGTCTTATGTAGATATTAAAGTAAAAACCATATCTGGAAACGATGTAACGTTTTCAAATTTCAAGGTAGGAGAATATTTACCTGTACAATGTTTACAGATTTTTTCTACTGGCACCGATGCAGCTGTTAGAAATAACTGTCTTGCAATATGGTAGACAAAACAGTACCATGCCCTGAGTATGTGCAAACAAATTCAGCGCTAACTAACTTAGAAGTAACTTATGAAATCGTTAATAATGGAAGACTGGAAGCTATACACAATTAATACTACGGCATTTGCATTGTCGCTAACGGAAATAGAAATAACTTTAAAAATTATATTGTTAGTATTGTCCATTGGATATACGGTTCATAAGTGGAAGAAATTAAAATAAACTACTTATGATTAGTAAACATATATCAGAAAAAGAGGCAACAAAATCTATAACTGCCTTAAGACTTGGTTTAGCTAATACTCCGAACGGAAATGCATTAGCCAACATGAAACAACTTGCTGAAAAGATTTTTGAACCACTTAGAGAATATGTTGGTGGCCCTATAAAAATAAACAGCATGTATAGATCAGAAGCTCTCAATAAAGCGATTGGGGGAAGTAGCAGATCACAGCATTGCCAAGGAAACGCAATGGATCTGGATGACATCTACGGACATAAAACAAACAAAGAGATGTTTGATTTTATAAAAGAAAAATTAGACTTTGATCAACTAATCTACGAATTCGGAAATGAAGAAAATCCTGATTGGGTTCATGTCAGTTATGTTGATAAAGAAAAAAACAGAAATAGAGTTTTAAAAGCTGTTAGAGATAAAGGTAAAACAGTTTATATAGACATTACAGATAAATGAAAAAACTAATATTTATTTTAGCGCTTATTGTGAGTTGTGGAGTACATAAAAATCCACCACCACCCTCTTCAGGCGTATGGTTAGATGATCCTCCATCCATTAGAATAGATGTAAACAGAACAAAGGTTAAAATAAAACAATAGGTTATGGGAAAAATATTAGCAAAATTATTTGGAGGAGCTGGCGCAGACATTGCCGGTAAAATATCAGGGATTATAGATAAACATACTTTTTCAAAAGAAGAAAGAGCTCAGTTAAAGCAAGAAATGGACAAGGTGTTTATTGAGGCTGAAGCGGATATGCAAAAAAATGTAACAGAAAGATGGAAGGCGGATTTGCAACACGGAAACTGGCTGACTAAATCAGTACGTCCTCTTACATTAATATTCTTAGTGGTATCTACAGTTATTATGGTGTTTATTGATAGCGGGTTTATAACATTTGATGTTGAAGAAAAATGGACAGATCTTTTGCAGTTAGTTTTAATTACAGTGATTGGTGCGTATTTCGGAGGAAGGTCGATTGAAAAAGTAAAAAAAGGATAATTTCTTTTGATTATCTTTGTAAATAATAAATTACTACTATGGCAAGAATAAGTACATATCCATTAGACACACACTTAGTTGGATCAGATTATTGGATTGGATCGGACGCTGATAGTAACTACGCAACTAAAAACTTTACAATTGATTCCGTTGCGGAATACATGAATAGAGTTGCTACTCAACAACAAGCGTTAAGATTTAAATATACAAATACGATTCCAAGAACAGATGGATGTTTTTTTGGAGCAGACGGAGCAACATCAGCACCAACAGTAGCATACAACACAATAACAGGATTTACTTTAAGTAAATTTGAATTAACTAATTTAGGGATTGATATATCTTCTTTCTATGCTAATCCTTTAGGAGGTTCTGAGGTATTAATTACGCAGTGTGATGATGTCTCTAGATGGGCAGTTTTTTCTTGGGTTTCTTCAGTGCAAAACGCAACTAATCCTAATTACTATGACATAGTTGTAGCGTATAAAGGAGGCAACAATGGCTTAATTGCAAACAAAGATTATTTCATATCTTTGCTAACGTACGCTGGAGCAAATGATGCGAATTTTTTGTACACTTTAGACGGAAGCGCAAGTGTTTATGTTATAGATCATAATTTAAATAAATATCCGTCAGTTACAATATTTGACACAAACAATGCTAATGCACAAGTAGAAACGCAAATAGCATTTAACAGTTTAAACCAAGCTACATTAACGTTTTCTTTACCATTTACAGGAGAAGCGTCATTTAATTAATAAATAAAAAATTATGGCAATATCGTATTTATCAAGTATAGCACTTAACAACAACCAGCTTAAAACCTTTAAGGTTGATAATCAAGCTAGTGATCCTACAGTGTCAGGAGTAGGTCAAATGATATTTGATACTACGAATGACGTATTAAAATATAACACATCAACTGGATGGAAAACAGTAAGCTCAGGAATGGTGACCTGGATTTTGAAAGGAGATTCTGGAGCGGATCAAACAATTGGAGATGGACAATCAGCATCAATATTAGGAGAAACAGGATTTATAACTACAACAGCTGGAGCAACTAGACAGGTTGAAATTACAATGGATGATAATGCGCCTAGTGCAGCAGCCGGAAGCGTTGCGTATCCAGCAAGTATTTCATACAATAAAAAAGGACAAATAACAGCTGTTACAGCAAGTACAGAACCAATAACTGATTTTATTATTACAGACGGAACTACTCCGCAAACTATTGAAAACGGAAATACAATTACATTTGCACATAATACAGGATTAGATGCTGTGGTTAGCGCAACAGACACTGTGACTTACAATCTACAATTACAGGATTTACCAGACATGACACAAACATGGGTTGCGACTGATGAGTTTATTGTATTAGATGGAACGGCTCAAAAAAGAAAAGCAGGTAATGAAATTCCTATAAACTTATTAGGAACTCCTAACGCTGATTTAGCAATGGGTAATAATAAGATTACTGGATTATCTGCACCAACAGCAAACGCTGATGCGGCAACAAAACAATACGTTGACAATGCGGTTGTAGGATCTCTACAAATAAAGGGAGGGTTCAATGCTACAACAGGTGTTATTGATGGTGGAACAGACAACTTAACGACGGGAGCTGCAAGAGTAGCGATAGCGGTTGGAGATTTTTATGTATGTACAACAGCAGGTAATTTCTTTGGAAACACAGCAACGCCACTTACGGTGGGCGATCAAGTTATATGTAACACGGCAGCAGCGGCAGGAACTTCAGTTGAAGGAGATTTCGTAATAGTACAATCAGATACAGATTTAGCAACTGCAACTACAGTAGGTCTTGCAAGTTTTCCAACATCTGGAGGCTTAACGGTTAATGCTAGTGGTGCGGTATCTTTAGATGCTCAAACCGGAGTATCCGGATCTTATGGCGCAGTAACAAAATCATTACAAATAACAGCAGACGGAAAAGGAATAATAACAGGTATTGCAGACGCCGATATAGCTATCCCATCTACACAAATTACAGACTTCTGTACAGCGGTTGAAACATGTGTTGGTTCGGGATTAAATTATGCGGCAGATATTGGAAATAATTCTGCCACTACATACGCTGTAACTCACGGACTAGGAACAAGAGATGTCATTGTACAAGTTTATGATACTACAACTTATGACACGGTTATTTGTGACGTAGTGAGAACAAGCACAACAGTAGTTACATTATCTACAACAACAGCACTTGGTACTGGTGCCGCTAGAGTTCTTATATCTGTAAGTTAGTTTTAATTTACTTACATGGCGATAAAATTTCTTAGTGGACAAACTATATCCGGAACTTTAACGGTATCTGGAAATGTACAAGGCGCTACGTTTAATGGTTTAGCCATAAACACTACAGGTACTAATAATGTCGCTAATCAAATAGTAAGAACTCAAGCTAATGGTTATGTAAACTTTGGCTGGATCAACTCAGTATCTGGCAACCACACAGGAGCAATCACAAGAATTACAGCAAGCAACGATGCATATTTAAGATATGTAACACCAGCTCAATTTAGAACAGGTGTTACTGATGGGTTTTACGCTCCCTCATCAACTGTAAGTGGAGTAACTTCAGTAGCAACTGGCAACGGATTAACTGGCGGAACAATTACTTCAACCGGAACGTTAACTATGTCTGGTAGTTATACTGGAGCATTTTCTGTCACAGGATTTACATCAAGCACAACAGGTTTTGGGATTAATTATGTTCCTGGTGCTACTGTACCTATGGTTATACTTGCTAACGCAACAACTTATGGAATATTTTACAGAGAAGCATCGCCAGATCATATAGAATTTAAACATAATAATGCCGTAATGCAATCTTTTGACGGCAGTGGTAATGTTACCATGGCTGGAGACTTAACTGTTTCAGGAGGTGATATAACTTTAGGAGGTACAGGACGTATACAAGGTGTTGATACTGTTAGTGCAAGCACTGATGCTGCAAATAAAGCTTATGTAGATGCTCATCCAGGATCTGGAGGAACAGTAACATCGGTAGCTACCGGGAATGGATTAACTGGCGGAACAATTACTTCAAGCGGTACTTTAACAATGTCTGGTGATTACACGGGTAATTTTTCAATTACAGGCGCTAATCTTGCTGGAAATAGTTTTTCAGATCCTGATATAGTTTTAAGTATTACTGACGAAGACACAACAGCTTCTATAAGAAATAAAATATCAGGTTCTACGGCTATAACAAAAGTTAGCGACGCTACAGCACCTGCGCCAGGATGTTTTCAGGTTAATGGATCTTATTATCCACAAGGTTTTGGGCCTTCCTATAAAATTTCTGAAGGCGATGAATTTATTTTTGAATTATGGATAAGATATGTATCAGGCGCAGCCACTTATAATCTTTTATATGCTGGATCAAATTTTTATAATGCAGCTGGAACTTATTTAGGTAATTCACAAAGATATTGGGGTGAAGCGGCATTAAATATAAATGCTAATACTGGTACTGGCTGGTATCATGTATCTGGTACATTAGGCCCAACTAGAGGATCCGCCACTGGAGATATACCAACAACTGCTGAATCAATGAGGTTGTTATTTTTGTTTAATTATAATCCAAATGGAAGTATAGTAACAAATTATTGTGGTTTAAAAGTTTATAAATCAAATCCAACAGTAACTAAATTATATAGAAAAACTCTAGGTAGTGAAGCAAGTAGCTCAGGTAGAAACAGAGATTTAGTTATTGATAGCGACGGTGATATTTTTGGAAAAGATATTACTGCAACGGGTACAGTAACTGCAACGGGTACAGTAACTGCACCAACTTTTGTTGGAGCTTTAACAGGTAATGCAAATACTTCTACAACTTTTAGTACCGGTAGAACAAATTATAAAGGAGTGACTGACGGTGCAGTTGCTGGTCAGCTGATGTGGAAAAACTATGGTAATAATCACACTATTTTTGACGCATCTTCTTCGACATCACCAAATGGTGGGAGTGTTAATAACACTAACTCTGCTGTCGCATGGAGCGCAACTTACCCTACTCTTATGGGTTGGAATGGCACTAGCACTTATGGTGTCAGGGTTGATAGCGCAAGAATAGCAGATTCAGCTGCTAATCAAGGTAATTATCTGCTTTTAGCTGGTGGTACTATGTCAGGTGATATACAAATGCTCAGTAACACATTGCGATTTGACCAATCAGGCACTAGAAGTTGGGCTATGAATGCTGCTAGTGGTAATCTTTTTATAAACTCAGGGGATAGTTTAGGTAGTGTTTCTTTAAATTGTGGATTAATTGTCGCTGACACACTTACAGCTAACAGTACGCTTTTTTTAAAAGACCGAATAACACTACCGGCATCTGGTTTAAGCTCAGTTAGCGGGCGACCAGCCTATAGTATATATCAAGAAGGTGGCGCTTGGACATCACCTTTTCCTGATTTGTGTATTGCTATGCACACAGGTATTAAATTCGGAGCACACGCAAGTTACAATGGAATGCGTTTTTACGATGATTATACTATGGCAACGCAAGTTATGTCAATTAATAATTCATCTGATCCATTAGGTGCAAACAACGTATATGTTACTAATAGTCTACAAGCTGGTTCAAGCTTAAGAGCGCCGATATTTTATGATTCAAATGACACAGCTTATTATGTAAACCCAGCTACGGGTAGTAATTTAAAAGGTATTGTAACAAACACAAGCTCTAATACGGTAGGTTCTCAATTAAAAATATATACAACAACAAATCACCAATACCCTCAAATATACTCCAACGGATCGCTTGAAGCAATGTGGAATTATAAAAATAGCGCAGCTGAGTGGTATGTTGGTATTAGAACAAGCTCTCAATTACTAGGCACTTCTGGCTTTCATTTTTATAATACAACTTCAGGTCAAACTGTTGGTGGATGGAGTATAGATGGGAGTAGCTATTCTATTGTATCTTCAAGAGCACCAATATTTTATGATTCAAATAATACAAGTTATTATTTAGATCCAAGTGGCGCAAGTAATTTAAATGCAGGTACAATACAAGGGACATGGACAATGTCAACACAAAAAGCTTTAGTAGCAGACGACTATGGTAGAGGTGTTTATGGGTTGTATAACGCAAGTAGACTTCAACACATGTGGAGCATGGGAACCGCATATAATTTAGCGGACAATGGAACAAGCGCCGGTAATTTATATGGTATGGCTTGGTCGCATCCAAACGCTGGTGGTGTTGCTGCAAACTTAAGTAATCATGGAGAGTTATTGCTTCTTAATGGTACATATCAAGCCGCAATATCTGGGAGTATTAGATGTATAACAGATATGCGAACGCCTATTTATTATGACTCAAATAACACAGCCTATTATTTAAATCCAGCTAGTGATACATCAATAAACACTAAAGGTGCGTGGAGATGTGCCAGTAGTACATGGGACGGTGAATTTGCTGGTAAAATACAATATCATAGTAATTATTGGTATATGCAAACAACTAACGGGGTATATATTAGGAATGCATCAGGTGCTAATAATGTAACATTAGCTTCAAATGGTGTTTGTACAGCGGCTAATGATTGGAGAGCGCCTATATTTTATGATTCAGTTAATACAGCCTATTATGTGGATCCTGCTAGTACTAGTAATTTAAATGGACTAACAGTTGCTGGTACTATTACAGGAACTATTGAAACAGCTAATAAACTAGCCATTACAGGTTATCAAACAAATGGCCAAAGTTTTTATCAATCATCAGGTTCATTTGCAGGGTTTAGTGGTTGGCATAATTATTACATAGGTAATCACGGGAATGGCTCAAATTATTACAATACAACGATTGCATTTCCTTTTTGGGGGCCTCCAAGATACTCTAGATTAGAGAATAATGTATCTAGAGGGCCTTATAATTTTTTAACTAATGAAACCGATCAAACAATAGGGGTTTACTTACAAAGCACAACAAGCTTGCGCGCTCCTATATTTTATGATTACAATAATACTGCGTTTTATTTAGATCCAAGCACTACAGGAACATCAGTAAATGTAGCGGGTGATGTTGTAGCTTATGCTAGTTCTGATATTAGATTTAAAAACAATATTACACCAATAACAAATGCTTTAGATAAGTTAAGTAAGATAGGTGGTTACACTTTTGAGTGGAATGAAATATCTCACAAAGAAACAGGTAAAAAAGATATAGGTGTAGTAGCGCAAGAGGTAGAAGAAATATTGCCAGAGATTGTGCAAACTAGATCTAATGGATACAAGGCTGTAGATTATCAAAAACTAACCGCACTGCTTATTGAGTCTGTAAAAGAACAACAAGTTATAATAAACGATTTAAAAACTAGAATAGAAACATTAGAAAATAATTAATATCTTTGCAACTATGAATGTAACATACTCTTATAAAATAACACAAATGTTAATGGCTCCGTCATTAGATGGTTTAACAGATGTAGTCACGGTAGTTAAATTTGACTATATTGGAACTGATTCTGATTCAGGGTATGATGGAACTTTTAATGGATCAATTCCTGTAGGAACACCTGATCCTAATAACTTTGTTCCATTACAAGATTTAACAGAAGATGAGGTTATACAGTGGGTTGTTGCAACATATCCTAGTTGGGATCATCCACAAGAAGTTGTTTCAAATCAAATAAACAATCAGATAACTCCTGAGAACGAAACCGCTCCTATGCCTTGGGCTCCAGAGCCGCCAGAACCACTTCCGCCAAGCGACGAGTAATTATAAAAGGTAATCTATAATTGATTATCTTTGTGTAAATTCTACTCTTTATGGCAATAAGAATATTAAGCAGCGAAAATATAACAGGTAACATAACTGTTAGCGGAACAGGAACTTTTGCAGGAGATATTACTTTAGATGACGATTTAAATTTTACTACAAATGGCTTTGCAGACATATCAAATACTGGTACGGGCGCTATGCGATTTAAACCAAGCAGTCAAACACTTGCTTTAACTTTAACAAACGCTAACGCAGCTTTTGAAGGAAAAGTAGGAATTGGGACGACTTCACCTGCAAGAGAGTTAGAAGTACAAGGAGGGGGTAATGTATATATAAGAGTAACTGCTTCAACAGATAATGATAGTGCGGCATTAGAGCTTAAGAATACACAAGAAATGTGGACTATAAGAAATGAAGATACTAATGCAGATGCTTTACATTTTAATAGTGATGGTGGTACTAAAATGGTTATTGAAACTGGAGGAAACGTAGGAATTGGAGAAACAAGTCCTAACGAAAAACTTCACGTGAACGGAGGCACAGCTAATGTTGTAGCTAACTTTGAATCTACCGATGCTAAAGCGTATATATCATTTAAAGATTCTAGTACTACTAATACAGATACTGTGTTTTTAGGAGCAGAAGGTAATAATATGACTTTTTATGCAGGAAGTGCGAGTTCAGAAAGAATGCGTATAGACAGTTCAGGTAACGTTGGAATTGGAGAAGCAAGTCCTGATTCGCTTTTAACAGTTGGAGGAGATTTTACAGCAACTACTGCAAAACCAACAGTAAGTGTTTCTGATATGACAAATGGGGGTTCTTTAGGAATTAGAGGGTTATCGCCTATATTAGCATTTGACAAAACAGCTAGTGGTGTACCAAAAATATTAATGGATGGTGGAGGTTTAGAATTTAAAGATGGAACATTAGATTCACAAGGTTCTGTCGATTTAAAAATAGATTCTTCAGGAAACGTAGGAATAGGAAAAACTACTTCTTTAACAAGTCATAGATTAAGCATTTTAAAAGGTGGTTCAAATCAACAACTTGGTTTGTATTATGATGAAACTAATGTAGCTATGTTTGGTGCTAGGTCTAATGGGGATGCTCAAATATATGCTTGGAACGGAAGCTCGTATAGAAATATACTACTTGGCGTAGATGGTAGTTCTACAGGTGGAAACGTCGGGATCGGGACGGATTCGCCTTCAAGTGGTGCTAAACTTGACGTAAATGGAAGTTTAGCCATAGCTAATACAGGGCAACTTAATCTTACTCGTACTTTGAATACTAATAATCTTTGGTATGGGATGAGATATGATAATAATGAAGTTCAAATTTACACTTATTACCCGTCAGATAGAAGTATAACTTTTAATACTGTGTCTGGGGGAACAGGAATTACCACTCAATTAATGAAAATTGAAGCTGGTGGAAACGTAGGAATAGGAACTGATTCGCCTAGTAATAAGTTAGATGTTTTTGCTGCAAATAATTATGAAGGGATTGCACTTACTGATTCCGATGAAACATTGTGGAATATTTTAAAGTCAGGGAGTTCTGTAAACACCTCTTATTTTAATATGTTTAGTGAGGGAGTTACAAAAGTAAGAATACACGCGGATAACGTTTCATATTTTAATGGCGGTAATGTCGGAATTGGAACGACTTCGCCTACTCTTGGTAAACTTCAGGTAGCAGGTAGTGGATATTTTGGTCCTGTAGGAACTGGTAATGCAACCACTAAAGCTGAAATGCAAAGTAATGCTGTATTGAGATTAAAGCCGCATGATAATAATTCTACTAATATGAATTTTGCGCAAGTTAATGGTGGTGGTGGCATGGGAATACAAGTAACTAATGGCCCAGGAACAGCAAATTGGGATATTGCTTTAAGTCCTTTTGGAGGCAACGTAGGAATCGGAACGACTTCGCCTGCTGAAAAATTAACTATTGATGGAACAGTTAGCGGTGCTTATGTAAGAATTAGCAATGCAGGCTCTGGGGATGTTTCTTCGGGTTATATGATTTATAATGGCAGTAATTTAGATTTTAATGTTTATACAAATCCGACTTTTGGAAATACTACATTATTAACAAGAGAGGCTTTAGCAATTAGAGCAGGAGGCTCAGAAAGAATGCGTATAGACAGTTCAGGAAACGTCGGAATTGGTACGACTTCGCCTTCTTATCCATTAGATATTAATGGAAACATGGCTATTAGAGGTGCAAGCGGACCACAGTTATTGTTTTTTGAAACTGGTAGCTCATACACAGAAGCCATGCGATTATTAAGGTATCAAGATAAATTGATTTTAACTTATGGTTGGAACGCTAATGAGGAAGCTATAACAATTGTTGGTGGAACTGGAAGTGATGTAGGAAACGTAGGAATCGGTAACACTTCTCCACAAACAACTTTACATACTGGGCCTACAACCACAGTTACTAATGCATTTACAGCTAGATTTGCTGCAAGTAACTTTTTTGCAAGTGGCGGAAATAGTATGTTTTATGTTCCTGATGCAGCTGCAAATATAATGATGTTTGGTAGCAATCAATTTGGAACCAATCAAATAGAATTTTACCATAAAAATCCAGGAACAAGTCAAGCTTATGTAGGGCGAATATCTACATCTGGTTCAGCAACTTCATACGTTACAAGTTCTGATTATAGACTAAAGGAAAATATTGTTCCAATAAGTGAGTCTTTATCTAGACTTAATCAATTAAAACCAAGTAGATTTAATTTTATAGAAGAACCAGGTAAGGTAGTAGATGGATTTATAGCGCATGAAGTACAAGATATAGTTCCTGAGGCTATTGTAGGAGAAAAAGATGAAGTTGATGAAGAAGGTGGTATTGTACCACAAGGTATAGATCAAGCTAAGTTAGTGCCATTGTTAGTTGCAGCAGTACAAGAATTAGAAGCAAGAGTAAAAGAATTAGAAAATAAATAAAATAATGGCATTACCACAACCAGGAAATCCAATATCGGCAAATATGATAAACGTAGAAGCGTCTAGAGCAGGTAATACAGCTAACACTAAGTTGGCTGGAGCATCAACGCCAGCGGCAGGATCATTGGTTAAAATATATGCAACTGCTAGTCCTCCTGTAAATCAGGTTGCGCCACATAAATTTTCTGAGTTTTATGGAAGAAGTTTTCCTACAACTACATCATACTCATCTTCAGTGATGGGAGTGTTTAACCAGGCGTGTCCATTTAATGGATCAAACCCTGGATTATCGCAGACGTATTACCATAATGGTAGTGGCAGTCTACCGGCAGCAGGAGATAGATGCACTTCTGACGCAGCAGGAAATACAGTTTTACTGGCAGGTTATTATAATATAAATTCAGCGACTGGGTTAGGCAACAGATCGTATATAAAAATATCATCAAATCAAGGAATAGTGGACTCAGGTTACCCAGCATTATGTTAAAATAAAAAGATATGGCAATAAGAATATTAAGTGACGAAAATATAAGCGGTGAAGTTTTAATTGCAAGCGGTAAATATTTGTCATGGGGCACAGCTGGTGCAACCTCTATTGAAGGAAGCACGGTAAGTAATAAATTACAGTTTAGAACCAACTCTACAAATGCTGTAATTATAGATAGCTCTCAAAATGTAGGAATTGGAAATTTTACAAATCCAAGTGACGGTAATTTAGTAGTAAAAAAAGATGGTTTAAATACTGGAATTCCAAATTCTTTGACAAGTGCCAGTTTTAGCGAAAGTGGTGGGCAGTTAAAAGGGTTAACAATAGGCTACAGAACAGATGAAACAACTGCTGTTATTGCCGCAAGAACTGCAACAGGTGATATAGCTTTTATGGGTTATGATGGTGGATGGTTGGAAACTGCAAGATTTACAAACGACAATAAATTAGGAATAGGAACAAATGATCCTGATGGTAAAGTACATATTTTTAAAGGCAGTAATGGTGGAACCACATTAGGTACTGCATCAGATGAATTAGTTTTAGAAAACGACACGGATTGTGGTTTAACAATTCGAAGTGGTGCAGATAGCACGGGAGTAGTAAGTTTTGCATCGCCAACAGATCATAATGTTGGACAATTATATTATAACCATGATGACGATTCTATGGTTATAAGAACCAACGATGCCATAAGAACAATTATTGGTAGCTCAGGTATAATGTATATTATGGGTGCTACAGCAAGCACAAACAACTCATTACAGTTACAATATAATTCGACAGCAGGTTCTGCTGAAATATATTCTAAATCAACAGGTGGTAACACTACTTTTGAGTTTTACACAAGTAACTCAGGAACAACTACACAAAAATTTAATATAGGTAGTTCTGGTGATGTTAAGATAACAACCAATGGTAAGTTTTTACAAGGTGTAAGAAATACTGGAAGTGCGACTATTGATATGATAGGTTTTGGAGCAGGAACAGATAGATTACAAATAAAAGGAGGAACAAGTGGAGGTGCGGAATCTATAGCGTTTTTTGATACCGCAGGTCAAATGGCTACATTTTATAATTCCCGCTTTGGAATAGGAAATACTACTCCAAAATTTGCTCTCAACACGAATCTAGCCATGGAGGGTGCGTCTTTAGCCTACTTAGACGGGACATCTAATAATCAAACAACAACAAACAATATAGGTGTTACTCACAATGCTTCAGGTTTCGGAGGAACTAATGGCGTACAAGGAGGGTTGTTTTTAGCTAATAATAATAATGCTAATAACGCTCCTTCACCTATAATATTTTTTGGTGCTAGATCAGCATCTAATACATATAATCATGCTTATGCAGCTATATACGGTGTAAAAACTGGAGGTGGAGCAGATAGTAATTGGAATGTTGGGGAACTAACGTTTGCTACAGGTGACGGTACGGGCCCAAAAAGAAGAATGACAATTGATAAAGATGGAGACGTAGGAATCGGAACCGCACCGTCAGCGGTTTTACACATTTACAACCAATACGATGTTACAGCTGATACTGATAAATGTGGAATTAGAATGACAAGAGTTGCGGGAGGATCTCAAAGCTGGTTATGGTCTTTAGGTCAATCAGCTGTTAGTAATGATTATTTTGGCCTTAGAGACATTACGCATGGAGTATATAAAATGATGTTTAAAGAAGGAACTGGAACTCAAGTAATGTTTGGAAATCCTTCTAACAATGGAACTTTTGGTGCAAGTAATACTGTATTATCAATAAAAGGAAGCACATCAGGTGGAGAGGGTATTTTACAAATAACGGGACTCGGTAACAATGCAACCGATAATGTTGGGAGAATTGATTTTCATAGTCAAGCAGAAGCAGACCCAATGTGTTCTATTAGGTCAGTTAGAGGAAATGCAGATGATGTTGGAGATTTAGAGTTTCACACAAATTCAGGTGGTGGAGCTCCATCTACAAGGATGATAATTACTTCTGACGGTATAGTTGGAATAGGTGATTTAAACCCAACTTTAGCAACACGATTAGTTATTGCAGCGTCTTCAGGCTCAGGTAACGTATGTGACATCCGTACAGGAACAACCGCTAATACTAATGTAGGCGCAATAGTTTTCAGAAATTCTGCATCTGCTTATTGTGGTCAAATTACAGTAAATGGTGCGACAGGTGTAACTTCATACTTATCAGCTTCTGACTATAGATTAAAAGAAGATTTAAAAGATTTTAAAGGCTTAGATTTAGTTTCCAATATTAAAGTATATGATTATAAGTGGAAATCTGCTGATGAAAGAACTTATGGGGTAGTAGCTCACGAACTTCAAGAAGTGTTGCCTCAGGCTGTAAATGGAAATAAAGATGATGAACAAATGCAAAGTGTTGATTATTCTAAAATAGTTCCATTACTAGTTGCAGCAATACAAGAACTAAAAGCAGAAATAGAATTATTAAAAAATAAATAATTATCTTTGTAAAAATATTAAACTATGGCAAATTTTTATAAATGGACAATAAATCAAATGAACGCCCGTATAGAAGAAGATGGGAATCAAAACGTAATCTACACAGTACATTGGACGTATACCGCTCAAGACGACAAAGACTCGCAATACACCGCTAGTCAAATAGGAACTTACTCTTTACAGTACGATCCATCAACACCTTTTGTTCCTTACGCAGATGACGAAGGATTTGAGAATGTTGTTATTAGCTGGTTAAAAGCAGGCCTGTCTGTAAGTGATATGGAAGCAAGTTTATCTAAGCAAATAGATTTAGAGAAGCATCCTATTGATGAGGATTTATACTTTACATGGGATAACCCAGTTCCTCCAGCACCGCCTGAAGAATAGTAATATATTTACTATATTTACATAAATAAAATTAACATTAAAAATAAATTAAAATGAGTGAAATTAAATTAACTGAAGACGAATTAAAAAAAATTCAAGAACTAAACCAAGACTTTACTAAAGCTAAACTAGAGATTGCTGATAATGTATTAAGACAGCAAATGAATCTAAAAGCTTTAGAAGACTTAAGAGGTGCGTTTGGTATTGAAGAGAAAAAATTAGCGGAGAAATATGGACAAGATGCTGTTATTGATTTAGCAACAGGTATTGTCACTAAAAAACCGCAAGCAGTAGAAGCGGAACCTATAAAATAAAACAATGGCTAGAATAAGTAATACCACAGCGTACTCAAGTATAATTCCTACACTGCCGGATTACTTTGTGCTAACTGATGCAGAAAACAATTTAAACACTAAAACTTGTACGTTAGAAAACTTACAGACTTTATTTGGTTTAAACACTACGTCCGTTACAATAGCTATTCCAGAAACGTATTTAAAAGTAATTGCAGCACAACCATACACATTGCTAGCTCCTCCTGGAGACGGTTATGTGTATGATGTTAGCCAGATTGTAAGTTTAATCATTCCAGGGTCAACTCCTTATAATTTTGTAAACACTTTAAATATAACGCAAGGCGCTATTCAAGAGCCGTTGCCACTACTTTTATTAAATGCTGCAAGTAAAAAAGTATATAAAAATGATCCTTCACCTGCTGAGTTTATTACAGAAAACGCAGGAATAACTTTAGGTGGGTTGGCTAGTCCAAGCGAAGGAAATGGAACTTTATATATAAATATTACATACAGAAAGCTAAAATTAGATTCTACATTTTAATTAAATGGACATTAGAAAGATTTCAATAGGAGCAGACTATAAGTCTGGAGCTATGCACTATATAACAGGGCAAGATGTACTTGGGGGATCTTATGTAATTCATTTAATACAACACGACGCATCTTCAAAATCATATAAAATCTGGATAGAAAAAAATCAAGAAATTCTTATATGGAAAGAGTTTAAAACTACAATGCCTATCTCTTTAGAATATAATATAAACTTTTAATGCAATCACCATTCTCATTTATCGTACGTCCTGTAAATGGTACTAGGTATGATAACGTAAAGAAAATAGGCGACTTAGATTTTTTAATTAGCGTATCTAAAGAAGATCACAAAACAGCTAATCGCTATGCGCAGGTGGTGTCAACTCCAATAAATTATTCAGGAGATGTTAATACAGGAGATATACTTTTAGTACATCATAATGTTTTTAAATATTACAATGACATGTATGGGCGTGAGAAAAGTGGTAAAAGCTTTTTCAAAGATGATTTATTCTTTATTGACTTTGATCAATTTTTTTTGTATTATAATAAAGAAGAGTGGAAAAGCCATTCTAAATATTGTTTTATAAAACCTATTCCGCCAAAAAAATCTTTTTTAGGAAAGACTGGTAAAGAAGAACCTTTAATGGGTATTGTAAAATATAATAACAAAGAGTTAAAAAACTTAGGTGTAAGGGTGGGAGACGAAGTGTCTTTTACTCCAGAGTCAGAGTATGAGTTTTATGTAGAAGATGAAAAGCTATATAGAATGTTTACAGATAACATAACTATGATTATGTAATGAATACAAAAGAAATTAAAGAACAAATCATAAAGGCCGGTGAAAAGGCTGTTATACAACTAATCAAAGTAGCAAAAGAAGATATTATTAAATATGATAAGGATGATGAGCTGGCGGCGGATAGATTAAAGAATGCGGCAGCTACAAAAAAACTAGCCATCTTTGATGCTTTTGAAATCTTAAAACGTATAGAAGACGAAAAGCAATTACTAGAGGGTATAGATGTAACTAAAAATAACACACCTAAAGGATTTGCTGAATCAAGATCTAAATAACTTATATACTACACTAACTAGAGTAGTTCCAAAAAATGTTTTATCTACAAAAAATAAAGCAAGAACTTGGGTTTATGGTTATAACGAAAAATATAATTTTGTTGTTATATCTAAATCAGGTCAAATAGGTGATGTTATAGAAATAAATGGCCTGCATATTGCGCTACCAAAACCTCCTACAAAAGTATACTCAAGGTCAAAAAAGAAAGAAGATCAGTATTGGGAAGCGTCTGAAATAAGTAAAGAACTAAAAAGAATACAGTCAATATTTCAGTGGCATGAAGCGCCAATACAATTCAAAAACAAATGGGTGGATTATATCGAGCAAGAGTTTGATAAAAGAGAAGAGGGTTTTTGGTTTATGAATAACGGGGTTCCTACTTACATTACAGGAACACATTACATGTATTTACAATGGACAAAGATTGACGTTGGCCATCCAGACTTTAGAGAAGCAAATCGTTTGTTCTATATATTCTGGGAGGCATGCAAGGCTGATAAAAGAAGTTTTGGTATGTGTTACTTAAAAATAAGACGTTCAGGATTTTCATTTATGAGCTCGTGTGAGGGCGTGAATACGGCTACAATCACTAAAGATTCTAGAATAGGTATACTATCAAAAACTGGTGCGGATGCAAAGAAGATGTTTACTGACAAGATAGTACCTATATCAAACAACTATCCTTTCTTTTTTAAGCCTATACAAGATGGTATGGATAAGCCTAAAACAGAATTGGCTTATAGAGTTCCAGCTTCTAAGATTACTAAAAAGAATATGTATACAGTAAGTGAAGAGGAGCTTGAGGGATTAGATACAACAATTGACTGGAAGAACACATCTGATAACAGTTATGATGGTGAAAAATTACAACTATTAATACATGATGAAAGCGGTAAATGGGAGAGGCCAGAAAATATATTAAATAACTGGCGTGTTACTAAAACATGTTTAAGATTGGGTAGTAAAGTTATAGGTAAGTGTATGATGGGATCTACATCAAATGCGTTAGATAAAGGTGGTAGAAATTTTAAAGATTTATTTGAGTCATCTGATTGCAGAAACAGAAACTCTAACGGACAAACAAAAAGCGGTTTATATAATCTGTTTATTCCTATGGAGTGGAATATGGAAGGGTTTATTGACATGTATGGCATGCCTGTATTCAAAAATCCTGACAAGCCTGTTAAAGGAATAGACAAAGAACCTATTAAACAAGGTGCTGTAGACTACTGGAGCAATGAGGTTGAATCATTAACTTCTGATCCTGATGCTTTAAATGAATTTTATAGACAGTTTCCAAGAACAGAATCACATGCCTTTAGAGATGAAAGCAAACAGTCGTTGTTTAATTTAACTAAAATATACCAACAAATAGATTATAATGACTCTATAAACATGGGGCATTTTATGACACAAGGATCTTTTCATTGGAAAGATGGTATAAAAGATTCTAAGGTAATCTGGAGCCCAAATAAAAGAGGTAGATTTTTTGTAACTTACATCCCTAAAGCTTCTCTTCAAAACAATGTGATTACGAAGGGTGGAAAGATGTATCCAGGGAATGAACATATTGGATCGTTTGGCTGTGACTCTTATGATATTTCAGGAGTTGTAGTAGGTAAAGGTTCTAACGGAGCTTTACATGGGCAGACAAAATTTAATATGGATGATGCGCCTAGTAATGAATTCTTTTTAGAATATATTGCCAGACCTCAAACCGCTGAGATATTTTTTGAAGAAGTTTTAATGGCGTGTATATTTTATGGCATGCCAATATTATGTGAAAATAATAAACCTCGTTTATTGTATCATTTTAAAAATAGAGGATACCGAGGCTTTTGTTTAAACAGACCGGATAAAACTTATAATAAGTTATCTAAGACTGAAAGAGAATTAGGAGGTATTCCAAATTCATCTGAAGATGTTAAGCAATCTCACGCCTCAGCGATTGAGTCGTATATTGAGAAATATGTAGGATTAGATTTTGAAGGAGATTATAGAGAAAAAGACGATATAGGTAGTATGTATTTTCAAAGAACACTAGAAGACTGGGCTAAATTTGACATAACAAACAGAACAAAGTTTGATGCTGCAATTAGTTCTGGTTTAGCAATTATGGCAAATCAAAAACACTTGTATACACCCGTTCAAAAACAATCAAAAATAAGCATTAACTTTGCAAGATATAACAACAAGAACTCAGTAAGTCAATTACTTAATAAATGAAAGAAGTAACAATAGATATACAGGCTGCTGCATTTCCAGATCAATTTGTTTCTGACGCTACAAAAGACACTGTAGAGTATGGATTACAAATAGGTCAAGCAATACAATACGAATGGTTTAGAAGAGACAGCGGCTCATGTAGATTTTATAGTCAATGGAGCGAGTTCATGCGATTACGTTTGTATGCTAGAGGAGAGCAATCCGTAGCAAAATACAAAAATGAATTAGCAATAGATGGCGACTTAAGTTATCTCAATTTAGATTGGTCACCCGTACCTATAATCCCAAAGTTTGTCGACATCGTGGTAAACGGAATGTCAGACAGACTTTTTAAAGTTAAGGCCTACGCTGAGGACGCATTGTCTGCTGAGAAAAGAAATGAGTTTCAAGAAATGGTAGAAGGTGAAGTATTAGCAAAACCTTTATTTGAACAACTACAAGCAGATTTTAATGTTAATGCATTTACATTGAATCCAGATGAACTACCAGAAAGTGATGATGAAATGGAGTTGTTCATGCAAATGAAATACAAGCCTGCTATTGAAATAGCACAAGAAACGGCTATTGATACGTTAATGGCTGAAAACCATTATAATGATATTAGAAGTAGAGTTGATTACGATTTAACAACAATAGGTATTGGAATTACTAAACATGAATTTTTACCTGGCTCTGGTGTGAAACTAGATTATGTAGATCCAGCTAATGTTGTTTATAGTTATACGGAAGATCCGTATTTTAAAGATTGCTTTTATTGGGGTGAAATAAAAACAGTTCCAATGACAGAACTAATTAAAATTGATCCAGATCTGACAAATGACGATTTAAACCAGATTGCTAAGTACAGTCAATCATGGTATAATTATTTTAATACTGCGCAGTTTTACGAGAACAGCATGTTCTATAGAGATACTGCAACATTAATGTATTTTAATTATAAAACAACACATTCATTTGTCTACAAAAGAAAAAAATTAGCAGACGGATCATACAAGACGGTTGAAAAAGACGATCAGTTTAATCCTCCTCAGGAAATGATGGAAGAAGGAAAGTTTGAAAAGGTAACTAAAAGAATTGACGTATGGTATGATGGTGTTATGGTTATGGGAACTAATATTGTTCTGCAATGGAAATTATCTGAAAACATGGTAAGACCTAAATCCTCTAACCAATTTGCTATGCCTAATTATGTTGCATCAGCACCTAGAATGTACAAAGGATCTTTAGAGTCTTTAGTTAGAAGAATGATTCCGTTTGCAGATTTAATACAAATGACACATCTTAAAATCCAACAAGTGGTATCAAGAGTTGTGCCAGA
>Ga0206123_10001620_pt1 | contig 21006 bp, 23 predicted proteins | sample Helgoland_Spring_2_FD_160086 | JGI IMG/M metagenome (GOLD analysis project Ga0206123, IMG submission 160086) | Pelagic subsurface seawater microbial communities from Kabeltonne, Helgoland, North Sea - Helgoland_Spring_Bloom_20160316_1 | ecosystem: Environmental > Aquatic > Marine > Epipelagic ...
ATCAATATACTTTCGTAATGATGTGACGCTTAGAACTCCAAATACTGCAAACAATGGCTTTCATAGTGTGATGACATTTGAAGATGGCAACGTGAAGATGCCTACTCAACCGTCATTCTTCTGTTATCCTAGTGCTTCCTTTACTGCAACAGGTGGTTCATTGAAATATACATTTGCTAGTGAAGCACACGACTCAAACAACGAATACAACCACTCTACTGGAAAATTTACTGCCCCAACAGCAGGAAGATATATGTTCTTGTGTAATTTAGCAATCGAAGCTTCTGCATCTGAATTGACTTATGCTGGTATTGGTGTTAGAAAAAATAACACTGGAAGTGTATACTTTGGTGGTTGGGCAGATAAACAATCAACCAGTGCTGCTCATTACGCACAAGCAAGTTCATCAATAATTATGTATCTTGCACAAGGTGATTATGTAGAACTATACATAGAACTATCAGGAAATCATACAATATTAGGTGGAAACAGCGGTGCATACACAAGATTTTGTGGACAATTATTATCATAGGAAAGAAAAATGGATTATACAATAACATTAACAACAACAGAACAGAAATCATTAGAGTACATCACGCCTGATGTAGATGATTACATAACAAACTTCTCTACAGAAAGAGCAAGAATTGCAAAACTAGAGATTATTTCTCTGTTAGTTGCACATTGTAATGCAAATGATATAGCACTTGCAGTTGGTGAAGATGCACAAATACTTCAAGCATATGAACTTGGAGTTGTAAGTGCAGCTTCATCAACAGTTCCTAGTGCTGGGTCATTAGATTAAAAAAAATATCTATGGATATCTAAAAAAACATGTCCGAGAGGACTCTACTTTTATAAATATCTGTATAATAACACATTCTTAGACTAGGACAACGAATATGGCAACACAAAACACATTTGTAGTAGAGTATGGGATTACCGTTGGCACAACCGAAATTATATCATCATCTGGAAAACTTGCAGCTGCAGCGATTTCAGAATTAGATACTGATAATCTTTCAGAAGGTTCAACAAATCAATACTTTACTAACGCAAGAGCTAGAACAGCTATTTCACTTGCATCAGGCGAAACAAATCTAAGTTATAACTCATCAAGTGGTGAACTCAGTTTACCAGGTGTTAACGGAGGGTCATTCTAATGGCAGGCGAAAAGAATTTTAATATTAAAAATGGTCTATCCGTTGGTGGTGTAGAAGTTATAACTAGTGCTGGTGCTTTAACAGGTACTGCAATTGTAGAATCAATTGACGATAGAGTTAATGCTCTATTAGTGGCAGGAACAGGAATCACATTAACATATGATGATGCCGCTGGAAGTTTAACAGTATCAGGACAACAAGGTGATATCACAGGTATCGTTGCAGGTGCTGGTCTTACTGGTGATGCAACTTCAGGTGATGCAACATTAGCAGTTGGTGCTGGAACAGGTATGACTGTAAATGCAAATGACATTGCAATTGACTTCAAAGACGAAGATGACATGTCTTCAAATAGTGCCACACACGCTGCAACACAACAATCAGTTAAGGCCTATGTTGATGCACAAATCTTAACAAAAGATAATACAGACGAAATTGCAGAAGGTTCAACTAACCTTTACTTTACAGATGCAAGAGCAGAAGCAGTATCAATTAACAATGTTGTAGAAGATACATCTCCACAACTTGGTGCTAACTTAGACGGTCAATCATTTGATATTACCACAACAGGTAAGGTTTTATACTCGAATGTATACTCTACAGAAGGTGACCTACCTAGTGCAAGTACATACCATGGTATGTTTGCTCATGTTCACGGAACTGGAGCAGGTTACTTTGCTCATTCTGGTGCATGGAAAAAATTACTAGATGAATCAAGTTCAACAACTGCCAACTTAACAGAAAATACAAACCTTTACTATACAGACGAAAGAGTTGACGATAGAGTTAGTTCTCTATTAGTTGCAGGAACAAATATATCCACAACTTATGACGATGCAGCGGGAACTTTAACAATTGCATCTTCAGGTAAAACAGAAGAAGAAATAGAAGATATCGTAAATGGTTTAGTAGTTGGTGGTACAAATATCACTTCTACATATGACGATACAGCGGGTACATTAACACTTTCAAACGATTATGGTGATGCACAAGTTCAAACATTCCTAGGTGGTGGTTCTTTATCAGGTCATATCATACCAAATGCTGATGTCACATACGACTTAGGTTCTTCTTCAAAACAATGGAGAGATATCTATGTTGGACCTGGGTCTTTATATGTTAACGGACAACAAGTAGTATCTGATAATTCAGGTACAATTACTGTTTCTGCTGATGCAAACCAAAATGTATCAGTTCAAACAAGTGGTTCAGGTGATGTAGAACTTAATCCTACTGGAACTGGTGCAATTCAATTAAAAGGTGGAGTACAAATTACTGCAGGTAAGAATGTATCATCATCAGACGGAAATGCAATTGCATTCTCAAACTCAATTGATGTAGATGCAATCGAATCCAGAAGCACAGATACTAACCTAACATTGAGTGCAAACGGAACAGGTGTTGTTGCAGTTAGTGACTCACTAACAATTTCAGGTGACCTAACAGTATCAGGAACAACTACTACAGTTAACTCAGAAACAATCAACCTTGCAGATAATATTATTGCATTGAACTCAGACTTCACTTCAGGTTCACCAACACAAGATTCAGGAATCAGTATCACTAGAGGTGGTTCTGCATCTAAAACTCTTGTTTGGGACGAAACAAATGACAAATGGACAGTAGGTTCAGAAACATTTGTAGCTTCAACATTCGAAGGTAACCTAACAGGTAATGTCACAGGAACAGTTTCAGGAAATGCTGGTTCAGCAACAGTCTTAGAGACTGCAAGAACAATTAGTTTAACTGGAGACCTTTCAGGTTCTGCTTCATTCAATGGTTCTGCAAATATTTCAATCTCAGCAACAATTGCAGATGATTCACATAATCATACAATTGCAAATGTCGATGGATTACAGACCGCATTGAATACTAAATACGAGAGTGGTTCAAATGTATCATTAGGTACAGTAGCATCAGGTGCAATAACAATAACGAATGCCACAAATAGTGGTGGAACAGCAAGAAATATATATCAGTCAACTTCAACTCCTTCAAGTGGAGATGGTGCAGTTGGCGACTTATGGATTTACTACTCTTAATTGAGTAAGGTGAAATAAATGGTAACAGGTAATCAGAAGGTTAAAACCCCAGCTGGATGGAATTCAACCAGAGGGGCATGGGTAAAAACAGGTTCGACAACTTGGAAAGATGTTGACCAGATTTATGTAAAAACTCCATCAGGTTGGAATAATGCATCAGGTCAGGCAATAGTTCAAGCACCTTATCCTTATATTGCAAATGGTCAACAACCATATATTGCAAATGCACAACAACCTTATCCTTATATTGCAAATAATCAGACCCCATATATTGCGAATGCACAACAACCTTATCCGTATATTGCTAATGGTGGTCAACCTTATATTGCGAATGCACAACAACCTTATCCTTATATAGCAAACAGTCAGACTCCTTACATAGCGAATAGTCAAACACCGTTTACATATCAGAATAGAAGTCCTTTTACATACAGAAATCCTGTAAATAGTCAGACACCGTTTACATACAGTAATAGAAGTCCTTTTACATACAGAAATCCTGTAAATGGTCAACAACCGTTTACATACAGTAATAGAAGTCCTTTTACATATAGAAATCCTGTAAATGGTCAACAACCGTTTACATATCAGGCAAGAAGTCCATTCACTTACAGAAATCCTGTAGGTTATCGTGTACCATACATTGCAAACGGAAGAAGTCCATTTACATACAGAAACCCATTCACATATAGGGTTCCTTATATTGCGAATGCAAGAAATCCATTTACATACAGAAACCCATTCACATATAGGGTTCCTTATATTGCGAATGCAAGACAACCGTATATTGCGAATGCTAGACAACCTTATATAGCAAATGGTCAACAACCATTCTCAGGTAATGCTCAGAATCCGTTTACATATCCATTCTTGTATCAGGCACCATATCCATTCTATCAACCATTCGGAGGCGGAGGTGGCTTCAATAGTTATATGCCACTCTTCGACCAGAGATAATGAATATGAATATATTAAGAGGAGTTAAATAACATGGCAATTGGATTCTATTTTGCACCTGCAATAGGAAATGCAAGGCAGCCTTTTATAGCGAGTGGTCGAAATCCATTTACTTACAATGCGAGAACACCTTTCACTTATAATGCAAGAACACCTTTCACTTATAATGCCAGGTATCCTGCGAATGCTCAGTCACCTAGTAATGCTAGACAACCGTTTACCTATAATGCTAGGTATCCTGCGAATGCTCAGTCACCTAGTAATGCTCAGCAACCGTTTACTTACAATGCAAGGTATCCTGCTGGATATAGAAACCCTGTTTCTGCACAACAACCATACATTGCGAATGCAAGGCAACCTTTTACATATAGAAATCCTGTAAATGGTCAACAACCATACATTGCGAATGCAAGAAGTCCATTTACATATAGAAATCCTGTAAATGGCCAACAACCTTACATTGCCAATGCTAGACAACCTGCGACTTATCGAAACCCTGTTTCTGCACAACAACCTTACATTGCCAATGCTAGACAACCTGGAACATATCAGAATAGACAACCTGGAACATATGCAAGACAAGGACAAACTCCTTTCACATATTCTAATCAGAATCCTACTACATATTCAAGACAAGGTCAGACTCCGTTCACTTATCAGAATAGACAACCTGGAACATATGCAAGACAAGGTCAGACTCCGTTCACTTATCAGAACAGAAGTCCATTCACATATGCTACACAAGGTAGAACACCAGTTGCTCGTTGGGATGGTAGTTTAGCACAAACTTGGCCAGCATCTCCAGTATCTTCATAAAATAACACCTAAATATCTGTATTAATCAAACTAATACAGATATTCTATGGCAAAAAATCCCGATTTTATAGACATTAAAACAGTTGAAGATGTAGACTCAATTGTACCTATTGACTTCAATGGTATTGAAAGTGCTTTTGCAATAAGAGACAAAAATCCACACTATCATTTAGGGAGTCTTAATGTAAATAGGGTTATGAAAGAACATAATCCTTGTTATCTAATTCTGAAGAAAATCTTTGAAGAAGGTAAAGTTCCTCCTCTAAAGTTATTCACATATGGTGATGTGATGCAAGATAGAAGAGATAACAACATGGTGACAATGCATGGTCTAAAACACCACTCTCTTACATATAATCAATTCTTACCTCATGGTTATACTTGTTCTCCTACACCACAACAGTTTCCAATGGGAATGAATACGAATGTGGTAAGAACTGAAGAAGACCCAAACGGAGAAAGATATATACAATCTCACGGAGTAGGTGTTGATGAAGATGACAAAACAAATATAAATCTAAAGAATATGTGGGATAGTTCCTACTATCACGCCGCAAAAGCACATTGGTTAACTCAAAGTATAATAGAAGAGGGATTATGGGCACCGATTCAAGGAGTTATTCTAAAAGATACAACATATGGAGATGAGAAATTTAAGTTCTTTGTTCATCCAGGTTCAGTTCGTTCAGGTGTTATTGAAGAGATGCAAGACCCTAGTATGTTATGTCATTTCTTTGACCCACATAATAAAGTTCCTGAGATAGAACCTGCAACAGTTGATGAGTTTTTAGATTATTGGAAAGACCTACTTAAAAAAAGAGGAATCATACAAGATAATCTATCCTTTATTATAACAGGTGGAGTTATAGAAGTCAATAGTGAGTTTGCAAATGTGGGTGATTTCAGACCTAAAGTATATGAGTTTAATAAGAAGGTACATAAACTTGCAAAACAAAAACCATTTAATATATACATTGGTTATGATTCTACACATAATGGAATAGAAGATTTAACAAAGTTCTCAATAGAAGAGAGTATTCGTTCAACATACTCACAAGGTGATACTACAAATCAATTCATGCCTGAAATAAAGTATCTTGACTATTCAAAGATACCAGAGTATAATAGGGAGTATAAAAATCAATCTACTGCGTTTACATACAGTAGATTCTTAATACCTTACTTAGAGAATTATGAAGGTTTTAGTATGTTTATTGATGACGATATTCTTTTTGAACAGTCACTATTACCAATGTTATACTATTTGAATCCTGATAATGCTGTTGCATGTATTCAATACCCACAATATGCACATGATTCTGTTAAGTTTAATGGTGAAATAAACATAGACTATCCATGTAAATTATGGTCTTCATTAATGATATTTAACAATGGTCATGAAGATTGTAAGAAACTAACACCAGAGGTTGTTAATACATGGACAGGTGCTCAGTTGCATCAGTTTGAATGGACAGATAAATTGAGTAAGATACCTGAACATTACATCTTTACTGAAGGATATGATAATCCTGAAACCAAATGGGGTTGTTCTGGTTATCATTATACAAGAGGTGGTCCTTGGATAGATAACATGGACACATCTAATATTAAACGACTATCTCATTACGATAAAATTAAGACTCGTAGAGACAACCTAAATAATTTGAAGAGAGGATAAATTATGAATCAACAAATGAACGCATTGGTATTTTGTGAAAACAAGAACCTTTATATAAGAAAACCAAACGGACTTGAATACACATTCGAGAATGTCGACAAACCTGCATTAGGTTTTGAATTTGATGTTGTCGTCTATGATGACATTGAAGTAAAAATTATGGAATGGATTCCTGGAAAGAGATTCGAAGACCATGAACACATTGCTTTAAATGATACAGAGAAAGAAATGTGTGAACAATACATTTCTAATTCTGAAGCACCAGAAGATATCAATCTACAAACACAATATGCTGAAAAACTTAATTTTGTTATCAGAGAACAACAAGAAGAAGTAGCTCAAGTATATGGATTCCGTGATTTGCAAATGGTTCTAATTGCCGGCAGAGAAGGGTCAAATCATCCAGCAAGAGGAAATGCTAGAAGAGTTTTAGAGTATATTGATAATACTCACAATATTTACTTTCAAGTTCGTGATGAAATCTTTAGCACTAAAGAAGAACTACTTAAAGACTTTGAACATTATCGAAGACAAATACCAGCAGCTCAAATGGCAACAGGACATGTGGATTTAGGACAATCTTAAATGCAAGTTGTTCACATTGATAAACCATTTCATATACAGGACATGCCTTTAGAGCATATCTATGTCTTAGATGATTGGTTATCAATTGAACTTCAACACCACTTTGATAGACTCATAACAACAAGTAGTTGGTGGTCTAAGACAAACCAAGTGTCTAGTAATAGTCCTACAGGTCTTGCACACCATTCTTTTTGGGGTGCATCTTTCTTTAGAGATAATTATGCATTAGAACAAGATATGAAACCAATAGATACATTCTTTGTAAAGTATCTTATAGAAAGATTAGAAACGGAGTTTGGTTTTAAATATACTCGTTTTCAATATGCAGGTCTTAATTCGCAATCACAAGGTTGTCCAGGAACGATACATCAAGATTGTCCAAACGATGATGCATGGAATTTATCATTTCTATATTACCCAAATACATTTTGGAATCCTAATTGGGGTGGTACATTAAGAATGTTTGATGAACCACATCAAGGTTTAGACGGAAGACAAGAACATATTAATAATCACCAGGTAGCCGAAGTTGAGTTTGTTCCTAATCGACTTGTTATATTTGATGGAAGAATACCACATGGTGCCGATGCACCAAATGAATCAGCGAGATATATGGACAGAAAATCTTTGGTGGTAAGAGGAGACGAGATTGAACTGGTCAAAGACCAAAACACTAGATATCTAAAATATAATAATACACAATTCCCTAAGGTACCACTTTTATAATGCCAACGATTGAATTCACATCATACAACCCCAATACTCTTAAATATAGTAAACCTATTCTTGCATCTAAAGTTCAACCTGAATGGTGGAAAAAGATGAGAATTAATGAGATAGTCAGAGGTGATAAACAACAGACTATCAGAGCATGTCCTGCTATGCAGGATTGGTTGACTATGGGGTATTATCTAGTTGCAGAAACAGATATCGTAGTTCAAGTAGGTCAAGATTTAAATTCTGATGGTGGAACTCAAACATCTGCTTGGTCTTATGAACAAAAGAAAATAGGTTCATCAAGTCATCCAGATACACAATTTGGTAATGCTATGGAACCAGAGAAAAGGGCTGGACTTCCAGTAAAAGATGCATTTAAATTTAGAAATCCTTGGAATATAAAAACACCTGATGGTTATTCTACACTTTACTTAGACCCATTCTTACACCAGAATCAACACTTTAGTGTTTGGCCAGGTATAATTGATACTGATAAGTTTAATCTAAACATGGACAATGCACAAATTATATTTTATCCTAAAGTTGACCATTCATTTATTATTAAGAAAGGAACACCAATTGTTCAAATAATTCCATTTAGAAGAGAGGAATGGTCTTCATCGGCACAGATTAAAGAACCACAATCTTTCATAGATAATCTTTCAGATATCACATCTCCATATAAAGAAGAGTCAGGTTCAAAGTTTTCACACTCTTTACACTTAGAATATAGAGACTTGAAAGAAGATAGGAATAAAAAGAAAAAACAACTTCAAGATGTTAGAAATGATGGTTCAATTACATCGAAATCAGCTCAAGCAGCCATAAATGAATCGAATCTATTAGAAGATGGTGGTTTAGGACCTTATAGAAAACTAGGTATGCATGTTTCTAAAAGCAAACTATTTGGTAATGCAGAAAACAAATTAGAAATACCGCCTGAATGCCCTATGCATGTCAGTGAAGAATCAAACGAAATACAACTAGAGATGGACTTTGGAGACAAAGATGCCAGTTAAGTTTATTGCCCCACAAATGGTCTTTATAAGAGATTTATTAGACCCACAATATAATGCACTTGACGATAATTATATGACTCTACTTAAAAGAACAGTGGATGAAATGAGGTCAAACGACCCTAAAGGTAGAAAGATATCAAATGCAGATACAGGTTGGCAATCAAATGATGGTTGTGATACCAATCCAGCATTTATGAAATTGATGTCATGTATAAAAGACACTCTCTATGAAGAGGTTTGGCCTTTTTGGGGTTTAGAAAGACATAAAGGCCATGTAGTCGATATGCATAACTCATGGGCAAATATCAATGATAAGGGTGCTTGGAACAAACCACACAAACATAATGGTTGTTGGATGTCAGGTGCTTTTTACATAGATGCACAAGGTGATGAAGGTGATTTTGTTGCTATGTCAGATACATCAAGAGTTATGGGTGATTTTCCTAATTCTCCTAGATTCAGTGACAACGAACACTTTCAACCTAAGACAGGAATGTTGTATATCTTTCCTAGTGGTTTAACTCACATGGTCGAACCAAACACTACAGACAGAGATAGATATAGTATATCATTTAATATGGGTTATAAATTCAAAGGTGATAATAAAATAGAAGATGTTGAAGGATTTCGTTGGGATGAAACTCTATTTGATATAACTTTAGATGGAAAACTTCTTCAAGTTTCGACTGTAGAAGAATAATATTCCATAAATAAGTGTATGGAATTAATAATCGACGCACATGTAATTTGGAATATACTCATAACGGTAGTATTAGCACCGTTAGGGTTTCTTGTAAGGTCAGTTCTTTCAGAACAGAAACGACTTGATATACTAGTCAACAAAACAAGAGAAGAAGTGGCAAGAGATTATGTAACCAGGCAAGAGATTGAACAAGATATGGAAAGACTTGCTAGACAACTTCAAAGAATTGATGAGAAGATAGACAGACTTCAGAGTAAAACCTATTTCCAAGAATAGTATCTGTATAAATAGTAATAGACCTTAAAATGGAATATTACTATGGCAAAACCAAATAGCAAAGCAACCTTCAAAGAATACATAAAAAGAAGACTCGGTGCGCCTGTTTTAGAAATCAATGTCGATGACGACCAGTTTGATGATAGAATAGATGAAGCGATGCAATACTTTCAGGAGTATCATTACGATGGTTCTATCAAAACATATCTGAAACACCAACTTACATCTTCTAATCTAACTCAGATGAAGACTAATACGAGTATAACATCGAATCCAGCAGGAACACACGACTACTCAAACACCGCATTTAAAGAACAACAGAATTATATCGTTCTTCCAGAGTTTGTTCTTGCCGTAATGAACATATTTCCATTCAATGATAAACACAATATGAATATGTTTGACCTTAGATATCAAATGAGACTTAATGATATCTATGATTTAACATCAACAAACATTCTAAACTATTCAATGGTTCAACAACATATCAGTATGTTAGATGATTTACTGGTTGGACAAACACCAATAAGATATAATACACATCAAAACAGACTATACTTAGATATGGACACTTCAAATATAAGTGCAGATGAGTTCATCATCGTAGAATGTTATAGAAAAATAGACCCTACAGACATGACTGATATCTATAATGATATGTGGTTGAAAAAATATGCAACTGCATTAGTCAAGTATCAATGGGGAGAAAACTTATCTAAGTTCTCAGGTGTTGCATTACCAGGTGGTGTGACATTAGATGCAACTCAGATGAAGACTGAAGCACAAGAAGAGATTACACGATTAGAAGAAGAGTCAAGGTTGAATTTTGATATGATGCCAATTGACTTAATGGGATAATATTATGCCAACAAATGTATTTTTTAACCATGCAGTTAATACTGAACAACATCTATATGAGGATTTAGTTGTTGAGTCACTTAGATTCTATGGTCATGAAACATACTATCTGCCTAGAGAAATAGTCGAAGAAGATACTATTCTAGGAGAAGATGTACAATCATCTTTTGGTGATGCATATTCTGTAGAAATGTATTTAGATAATGTTGAAGGTTTTGAAGGAGAAGATTTGTTCTCCAAGTTTGGTATTCAAACACAAGAAGAATGTACATTTACTCTTGCCCTTCGTACATGGGAAAGATTTATCTCATTAGATTCAAATTTAGTCACATCACTTAGACCCAATGAAGGAGATTTAGTATACTTTCCTATGTCAGGTTCTATGTTTGAAATCAGATATGTTGAAGACCAAAATCCTTTCTATCAGATAGGTAAACTATTTGTCTTTAAACTCAAATGCACATTGTTCGACTACTCAGGAGAAGACTTCGATACAAATATTGATGCAATTGATATTGTTGAAGACCAACAAGCATATACAATTCAATTAACACTAGATTCAAGTGGTTCAGGTGATTACGCTGCGAATGAAGCAATTCAGATTGGAAGTACAACGATTGGAGAGGTCACCTCTTGGAAAGCATCTACACATCTACTTACAGTTAAAGATGTCACCACAACGATTCAGGTTGGTGATACGATAACTGGTGTAGTTAACAATGCATCTTATACAGTTGCAAGTATTAGAGATATTCTAACTATGAATGATGGTACTGGTGCTGATAACGCAGACATTGAAACCAAGGCAGATGGATACTTAGACTTCTCAGAAACAAACCCATTCGGTGAGGTCACATAATGTTTGGTACCTATTTTTATAATGAAACAATCAAAAGAAGTGTGTCTATTTTTGGAACACTGTTCAATAACATAACACTTAAAAAAATTAAAGCAGACGGAACTGTTGTAGGTCAACAAATTGTTCCTATATCATATGGTCCTAAACAGAAGTGGTTAGAAAGAATCACTGTAGACCCAAAAGAAAGAGATGGCAATATTACAGGTATGACATTTCCTAGAATGGCGTTCGAATTATCTGGTATAGAATATGATGCATCAAGACAACAAAACAAATTAATCAGAAGTCAGAAAAGTACCTTAGAATCAGATGGTGTTAAAAGAGGATTTCAATATAATCCTGCACCATATACATTAAGTTTTAAACTCAGTATCATGACCAAGAACATGAACGATGCACTACAAATAGTAGAACAAATCATACCTTATTTTCAACCAGAGTATACAGTCACAATGAAAATGATTGACTCTATGACTGATTACAGAGATGTACCAATCACACTTAAAACGGTTGCATTTGAAGATAACTATGAGAGTGGATTTGAAGAAAGAAGATTCATTGAGTATTCATTAGACTTTGATATGAAACTATACTTTTTCGGACCTGTTTATACTGGTAAGATTATTAAGAATGTTATTGAAAGAGATTACATTAATGATGATAAAGGATTTACATCGACATCTATCAATAGTTCTGGTCTTGTTAAAGAAGTCAAACACTATGAACCTGCTTTTGACGAGATTGCAAATGCAGTATCTAATTCAACCACAGTCACCTTTGCAAGTGCCATAAATAGTAAGATAGGTGTAAACGATGAAGTATTTGGTACAAACTTAACAACGAATCCTACTATATCATCGATTGCAAGTAATAAATTATCAATAGTATTGAACAATGCAATTACTATTGATGCAAACACGAAGTTGTTATTCGTTGGTTCAGTAGACCCAGGTGATACATTCGTAGTTGCAGAAACAGTGAATTTTTATGATGACGGAGGTTCTACTACATATTCAGAAGACCTCACAAGTGATGCTTAATTATGCCAAAAGATATAGATAAAAAATTAGATGATGTCTTAGACATTCAATCTTCAATCAAAAAAGAAACCACTGCAGTTGTAATTCCTAGAGAAAGGTCTCAAAATATTGAGACTGATTACAAATATACCAGAGAAAACTTATATGGTCTTGTCGAAAGAGGGCAAGATGCAATCGAAGGAATCTTAGATGTTTGTAAAGAGACTGAGAATCCTCGTGCATATGAGGTTGCAGGTCAATTAATTAAAACAGTAGGTGAGACTGCAGAGAAACTCATCGATGTTCAACAGAAACTAAAAAAACTTGAAGATGAGAACGAGAAAGTGAATACTCAACACAATCATTTGTATGTTGGGTCAACTGCAGAATTGCAGAAGTTCTTAAAGAAAAACAAATAGATTATGAATCGAATGCCAAAAGAGGTGCAGTTCTTTAAAACTGCATATTGCTTTACCGACTCCCAAAGAAATACATCATATGAGAGTTGGATATCAGATAATGTCAAAGATAAAACAGTCATAGATTTGGGTGCTGGTTCAGGCATACTATGCTATCTTGCCGTAAAATATGGTGCAAAGAAAGTATACGCCTTAGAGAGACGACCTGAACTGATTGATAGAATGAAAGAGATATTAGGAGATACAGTAGAGTATATTCATGGTGATTTACTAGAAACAGAATTACCAGAATGTGATATCTATTTGCATGAATGGTTGACATCAGAACTCTGGTCTGAAAAGAGATTTCTTAAAAACTTTTATGAAGAAGGAGATAGAGAGTTAGAAATCGGACACATACTAGATTTAGTGGCGTATGCATCAAAACATAACTTTATAGATAAACTATATCCAAATAAAGTACAACTATCAGATATCAGAGGAGAATCAATTCAAGCATCAGAAGATATAGGTTATGATAAACATTTAAAATATTCTAAACAGTTCTTGCAAGATTACTATCCTGACATAAAAGAAAATTGGGTATATAAAAATAATATTCATTATAAAAAGGTACTATGGGAAGGAGACTTAGAATTTTTAAAATACTATAAGTCAATTGAAACATGGAATTATTTGGGTTGGATTTTTACATTTGATGGTAAATATGAATTATCAAATCATCTACCTGTATCTCATTGGGGTTTAAAACATGGTGCAACCTAAAAACGAAGGTTACTTAGGTAACACTTTAGTCAAAAGGTCAGGTATTGAAACCAAGTATACCGACCAGGAAATGCAAGAGTATGTGAAATGTTCACAAGACCCTTGTCATTTTATTGAGAACTATACACAAATTATTTCACTAGATGAGGGTATGGTACCCTTTAAACTTCGTGGGTACCAAGGTAAATTAATAAAACACTATGATGAAAATCGTTTTAATATCGTTCTTGCATCTCGTCAGAGTGGTAAATCAATCACTTCTTGTGCGTATCTATTATGGTTTTTACTCTTTAATCCAGAAGTGACTGTTGCTGTTTTGGCAAACAAAGGTGCAATTGCAAGAGAAATGATTGCAAGAATGGTTACCATGTTGGAAAGTGTTCCCTTTTTCCTACAACCTGGAGTAAAAATACTTAACAAAGGGTCCATAGAATTTGCAAATGATTCAAAAGTTGTTGCAGCGGCAACTTCATCCTCCAGTATTCGTGGTTTGTCTATTAACCTCTTGTATCTTGACGAGTTTGCCTTCGTTGAAGATGCAGAAACATTTTATACTGCAACATATCCTGTTGTCACATCTGGTAAAGATTCAAAGGTTATCATTACTTCTACTGCAAATGGTGTGGGTAATATGTTCTATAAGATATATGAGAGTGCAGTTCATAACCAATCAGAGTATAAATCCTTTCTTATTAACTGGTTTGATGTACCAGGAAGAGATGACGAGTGGAAGAAAGAGACGATTGCAAATACATCAGAGGCACAGTTTGAACAAGAGTATGGTAATAGTTTCTTAGGAACAGGTAATACTCTTATAAATTCTAATACATTATTAGGTTTAATGGCAAAGGAACCAGATTGGAATAAAGACGGTGTTAAAGTATATGAGAAACCTAAAGAAGGACACACATATATCACCACTGTTGATGTATCTAAAGGTCGTGGAATAGACTATTCTACATTTACTATTATGGATATATCAGTGAAACCATTCAGACAGGTTTGTACCTATAGAGATAATATGATATCTCCTATGTTATTTCCAGACCTAATTGCAAAATATAGTACACCATATAATGAAGCATTAGTAATTATTGAGAACAATGCAGAGGGTGGAATGGTTGCAACACAACTACATTATGACATAGAATATTCAAATGTCTTTGTTCAAGGTATGAGTAAAGCAGAAGATATCGGTGTGACAATGACTAAAAGAATTAAAAGAATAGGTTGTTCTACTCTAAAAGAGTTATTAGAAGAGAATAGAATGACCATATGTGATAGAGAAGGTATCACCGAACTCATGACTTTTATAAGTAAAGGTAGTAGTTTTGAGGCAGATAGAGGGTTTCATGATGATATGGTTATGAATCTAGTTTTATTCTCGTGGTTTGTGACAACAGAACACTTCTACCACTTAACTGATAGACAAGTTAAAGAACTATTATACGCAGAACAACAAAAACAAATAGAAGACGATATATTACCAGCAGGTGTATTCGATACAGGACAGAACAATACTGAATCCTTTGTCGATGCTGATGGAGATAGATGGTTTTTAGATTAACTAAATACATGTATAGAATGTAAAAGGAAGCATTCATTGGGTTATTTAAACTTATAAATAATCTAGTAAACAACTTTTTACATTAACAGGAGAAAAGTATGGCATTTCAAGTATCACCAGGAGTTCAAGTCTCAGAGATAGACTTAACAAATGTTGTGCCTGCAGTTTCAAGCACTACTGGTGCTTTTGCAGGTCAATTTAAATGGGGACCTGTTGATGAAGTAAAAACAGTTTCAGATAGTAAGGGTTTGATAGATGAGTTTTCGTCACCTGCAAATACCGATGCTGGAGCTGAAGACTTTTATTCAGCAGAAGCATTCTTGAAGTATGGTTCATCACTAAGAGTAGTTAGAATTAACACAACATCTTTAGCATCAGCAAATGCTTTAGGTGGTGCATCTCAACTACTAAAGAATGATGGCGAGTACGAAAGCACCTATAAAGGTGGAACTCAGTCCGGCACAGTCGGAAATTGGGTAGCGAGATATGCAGGTTCTTTAGGAAACTCAGTCAAAGTTTCCGTATGTGCGTCAGCGAACGCATATTATAACGACTCAGTTACCACTGTAGGTGGAACAGAAGCAGTCGGACAAACTATAATTTCAGTTGCCGATTCAACAGTATTCAACATAAGAGACCAGGTTCAGTTCCAAGGTGATAATAACTTCTACAGAGTTATATCAAAACCAGACGGAACATCTATAACTATTGTTGCATTGAATCAACCAGCTGGCACAGGTTTATTAGTAGCTCAATCAAGTGGTTCTAATATCGATAGATATTGGGAATTCCATAACTTGTTTGATTCTGCACCAGGTATTTCAGCAGGTCAAACAGCGGTTTCAGGAACTGCAGATGAAATGCACATCGTTGTCATAGACGAAGATGGAGAAATATCAGGAACACCTAATGCAGTCTTAGAGACTCACGGATATGTTTCTTGTGCTTCAGACGCTAAAGACTCAACAGGAAGAAGTAATTACTACAAGAATGTAATTGCAAGAGATTCCGAATGGGTATGGTGGTCAGGTCATGAATCAACAATCATTAATGGTTCTACAATAGATAGAACTCATGCACAATCAGTTGCATCGGCATTCCTAAGACCAGCATTACCAGTGAACTATTCACTAGCTGCAGGTGTAGACGGAAGAAGTCCTACTGCAGGTCAAAAGTATGGTGCATGGGATACACATTTCTCAGATGCAGATACAATGGACATTTCATTCCTAATATGTGGTTCAACAAGAACTGATAACGGAAGTGGTGTCGACCAAGATACAGTTGCAGACCATAATACAATAGTGAATCAAGGTATATTACTTGCAACAACAAGAAAAGATTGCATGTTCATATGTTCACCAAGAAAAACATCAATCGTTGATGTTTCTTCAGAATCAACACAAGTAGCAAATGTTAAAGCAGACTTTTCAAATGTCACATCTTCATCATATGCAGTGTTAGATTCAGGTTGGGTATATTCTTACGATAGATTCAATGACAAGTATTGTTGGGTTCCAGGTAACGGACACACTGCAGGTATCATGGCAAGGTCAGACTTGTTAAGAGACCCATGGTTCTCACCTGCTGGATTCAGTAGAGGTCAATATCTAGGTATCACTAAACTTGCTTTCAATCCGAAACAAGGAAGTAGAGATGACTTATATCGTGCAAGAATTAATCCAATAGTCACATTCCCTGGACAAGGTACTGTACTATTTGGTGATAAAACAGCATTAACAACACCTTCTGCATTCGATAGAATTAATGTCAGAAGATTATTCATCGTATTAGAGAAAGCAATAGCAGCTGCTGCTCAAGCACAACTGTTTGAATTCAACGATGCATTCACAAGAGCACAATTTAGAAGTGCTGTTGAACCTTTCCTAAGAGATGTTAAAAACAGAAGAGGACTTGTAGACTTCTCAGTTATTTGTGATGAAACAAATAATACAGATACAGTGATTGATAGAAACGAATTCGTTTGTTCAATCTTTGTAAAACCTGCTCGTTCTATTAACTTTATTACATTGAACTTTGTTGCTGCGAGAAGTGGTGTAGAGTTTAGTGAAATCTATTCAGCAGTTTAAGGAGAGTAAAGAATGGCAACAATAGACCAATTTAAAGCAAACTTAATCGGAGGTGGTCCAAGAGCTAACCGATTCAAAGTCTTTATCCCTAGAACAGGAAACAAAATAGAGTTTCTATGTAAAGCTGCTGCGATACCAGGTTCATCATTCGGTGATATAACAATCAAACACATGGGTAATACATTAAAATTACCAGGTGACAGAGCATTCGAAGACTGGACTGTATCAATAATCAATGATGTTAACTTTGAAGTCAGAACAGGTTTAGAAGCTCATATGAATGAGATTGCAGGAACAGCTGATTCAAGAGGTTCAACTACTTTGGACTATCTGGTAGATAGAGCATTTGTAGAACAATTAGATAAAGCAGACGGAGTTCTAGCAAGATATGAATTTTTTAACATGTATCCTAAGTCAATAGCACCTATCACATTAGATTACGATGCAGGTGGAGATTCAGTAGAGACTTTTGATGCAGTATTCGCTTTTTCCCATTGGGAAAGAGTAGTCTAATAAGTGAAATTAACACCTAAAAAGGTGTTATAAATAATAGTATGGAATTATTCGGGTTTGAAATCACTCGTAAACGAGACGAGTTAAGAGCGACAGAGGTTGACAAGAAGGCAATCTCTTTCGTACCGCCAGTCGATGACGATGGCACACCAGTTATACAATCACAACCAGGTGGTTTTATTACAGGTGGTGCTTATGGGTCATACATCGACATGGAAGGTGGTATCAAAAATGAGGCAGAACTCATTAGAAGATACCGTGAAATCTCTTTAATACCTGAGTGTGACTCAGCAATTGAAGATATAGTAAATGAGTGTATTACTTCTGATACTTCGGATAGGATAGTATCACTCGACCTCAGAGATGCAAAACTCTCTGATAGCATCAAGAACAAGGTGCAAGACGAGTTTTATCACATCCTAAACATAATGAGATTCAATCAGAATTCTCATGAATTATTCAGAAAATGGTACATCGATGGTAGAGTCTACTTTCATAAAGTAGTGGACTCAAAAAGACCTAAAGCAGGTATCATCGACATCAGAAATATTGACCCAATAAAGATTAAGAAAGTTCGTAATATTGAGAAAGACAGAGACAATAAAACGAATGTTGAAAAGATTACAAAGATGGAAGAGTTCTATCTTTTCAACGACAGAGGTTTTGACAAGAGTGGTTCTGGAGAAGGAAACACCGTCAAGATTGCACCAGAGGCAGTATGTTATACTACTTCAGGTCTACTAGACTACACTAAAAATGTTGTAGTTGGGTATCTACATAAGGCAATGAAGACTGCAAATCAGTTGTCAATGATAGAAGATGCACTTGTTATCTATAGGATATCAAGAGCACCAGAAAGAAGAATCTTCTACATCGATGTTGGTAACTTGCCAAAGGCAAAAGCAGAACAGTATTTGTCAGATGTAATGAACAAGTATAGAAATAAACTTGTTTATAATGCTCAGACAGGTGAAATCAAAGACGATAGAAAACACATGTCAATGATGGAAGACTTTTGGTTACCAAGAAGAGAAGGTGGTAGAGGAACAGAAATATCTACACTTCCAGGTGGTCAGAACTTAGATGACATTGCAGATATAGAATACTTTAAAAAGAAACTATATCGTGCATTGAATGTACCTATCTCTCGTATGGAATCAGATAATGGTTTCAACATGGGTAAATCATCGGAGATTACGAGAGACGAATTGAAGTTTAATAAGTTTACTAATAGACTTCAAAAGAAATTTGCAAGAGTATTCAACGATATGTTGAGAACTCAATTGATTTTGAAAGAGATTGTAAGTGCAGAAGAGTTTGATAAGGTTAAAGATTTTATTCAATACGATTGGGCAACAGACAACCACTTTACAGAATTAAAAGATGCAGAAGTATTAAGAGAACGAATGGACACTCTAGGACAGATGAGTGAATATATCGGTAAATACTTCTCAGATGAATACATCAGAAAGTATGTGTTGCATCAAACAGAAGAAGATATAAAAATCATCGATACTCAAATCAAAAAAGAGGGTGGTGGAGATGAAAACAGTGACGAAAACGAAGATGACTTCGGAGGATTTTAATAAATGAATGATATATCAAAAGAAATAGTAGACCAGATTGAAGATGGTAAAATGGATAATGCCAAAGATTCTATCTTTAAAGGTTTACATCAAAAGGCTGCAGAGAATATCGACATGAAAAGAGTCGAATCTCAGGTAAATTGGATGGATAAGAAAGAGGACTAGTATGAAATCGTTTCAGCAAATGACCATAGAACTAAACGAGGCAAAAGTAAAGTTGCCTAGTGGTCATAAACAACTTAAAAATGAAGTAGTTAAAGCTGGAAGTAAGAAGTACGACTTAACTTATTCACAAAAAGGTAAAGAAGTTTTTGTATTTTTAGATGGAATGGACACAGGTGATACATACAAAAACTTGAAAGATGCTGAGAAAAGCATGAAAGACATTAAGAATGTTTTAAAGTCTATGGGAGAATCATTCTCTATAGACGAATTTAAGGAGTTATTCAATGAAACTAATATCTGAATATAACGATTACGCAATATCACCTGTAATCATCGAACAAAACGAGAAGGGTGAGAAAGAATACTACATCGAAGGTGTATTCATGCAATCCGAAATCAAAAACAGAAACGGCAGAGTCTATCCAAAAAACATTATGGAAAAAGAAGTTGGTCGTTATAGAAAAGAATTCATAGAAAAAGACCGTGCATTCGGTGAATTAGGACATCCAGAAGGTCCGACAATCAATTTAGATAGAGTCTCTCATTTAATTACATCACTAGAAGAAGATGGTGATAATTATATAGGGAGAGCAAAGATTTTAAGTACCCCAAATGGTCAAATCGTAAGAAGTTTGATATCAGATGGTGCTAAATTAGGTGTTTCATCAAGAGGTTTAGGTTCGCTTGAATCAAAAGGTGATGCACAATATGTTAAGGGTGACTTCCAGTTGGCAACAGCGGCAGACATCGTTGCAGACCCAAGTGCTCCAGAGGCCTTCGTTGAAGGTATATACGAAGGAGTCGAGTGGGTCATGGAGAATGGTATTCTCAAAGCAGTTGAACTTGAAGCAATGCAGAAGCAAATCCGCACTGTCCAAGCGTCAAAAATAGAGGAAACCAAATTAAATTTATGGAAAAGGTTCGTTGAGAGTCTATAACATATAAATAAAAAGTAAACTTAAATAAAAAGTTTAATACTCAAACAGGAGAGAAAAATGGCAGAGTTAGAAAATAACCTAGAAACAGTTGACGAAACTGTTGAAACAGTTGCAGAGGCAGGACAACCTGACGCTAAAGCTGAAAAAGGTGACAGTAAACCTGTTAAGCAAGGTTCATCAGATGCGGAGAAAATAGAATCCGGAAAAGGTGAGGTCGTAAAACCTGAAGAAAATCCTGTTGACAAATCAGTCGCATCAGTTAAAAAGGCTG
>Ga0206123_10001621_pt1 | contig 21000 bp, 19 predicted proteins | sample Helgoland_Spring_2_FD_160086 | JGI IMG/M metagenome (GOLD analysis project Ga0206123, IMG submission 160086) | Pelagic subsurface seawater microbial communities from Kabeltonne, Helgoland, North Sea - Helgoland_Spring_Bloom_20160316_1 | ecosystem: Environmental > Aquatic > Marine > Epipelagic ...
CACGGCATGCTCCAGCACGGCGGCGAGAATACGGTCCCGGTCCCAGCCGGCGGCCAGTTCCGAGGGTTCCACGAACAGGTAGCACTTATAGCCGGCGTGCCCCACGGCATCCGGCAAGGTGGGCACTCGCAAACCCGGCAGCGCCCGTGCGGTCTCCCAAATACGCTCGCAGTAATCACGGCGCACCCGGGTCCACTCGGGCATACGCGCCAACTGGATACGACCAATGGCCGCCTGGATCTCGGTGAGGCGCCCGTTGGTGCCGAAGCTCTCATGCAACCAGCGGTAACCGAGCGGGTGCTCGCGCTCGTACACCGCTTCCCAGCTCTTGCCGTGGTCTTTGTAGCTCCACATCCAGGACCACAGCGCCCGGTCGTTGGTGGTGACCATGCCGCCTTCCCCACCGGTGGTCATGATCTTGTCCTGACAGAACGACCAGCAGCCCACATGGCCGAATATGCGTAGAAGTGGAATCACCGCCGTAGTTTCCAGAGGAAACTACGGTTAAGCATGATCGAACGCTCGCAAAAGTGCACGACGCGGAGTAAGCAACACCTATCGCTCTCGCACACTTACCCATCGCAGCAAGTTAGGGCCCGGCAAAGTCCAAATACCGAGCCGGCGCCATACGAAAAACATCGCCGCGAGATTTTGGGTAACAAGAACGGCAGCCAGGGCTGAAGCCGCGCCAATAGGGCCGAACGCGCTCGGTAGAATAAAAAACAAAGCGAGGCCGGTCCCGCTGCAGACCAAGGCGATATTCCGCATCAAACGCTCATGACCGGTCATATTAAGTAGAAAACCCACTGACCCGGTGGCTACATTCACCAGTTGGGCGGCGGCAATAATACGTAATAGCGGCGCGCCTGCGCGGAACTCCTCACCGAACCAGCCAAGCACCCAACCCGGCACCAACAAGCAAACTAATAATAAAGGAGATGCTATAGCAACACCGAGAGCCGCCCCCTGTCGAGACAGACGAGCAAGTTCGTTGAGCTTCCCTTGATGGTATAGGGAAGAAAAGCGAGGCGGAAACACCGCGTTTATCACAATCAAAACAAAACTGATCAGCACCGAGACCTGCTGGGACGATTTGAAAAGTCCCAACTCCTCACTGCTCAAGACCAACCCCGCGGCCATAACACCAAGTACAGACTGCATAAAAGTAGCGAGATTGATAAAAAGGAAGGCTCGAGATGTGCGCATGAAGCCAGCATGGGACACGTCTGGCACCATGTGACCGCTTTGGCGCGGATTTACTCGCCACCAGCGCCATACCTGAAACCCAGCCTGGGCCGCTACAAACCAAGCCGCTACGGCATAGCTATAGCCGATCACCGCAAGATTTTCTATACCACCATGTATGCCCCAGAGAGCAATCAGCGCACCGGCAATTAGAGCCACCGAGCCATTTTCTAATAGCACAGCCGTGGCGGGCTTACGCAAACCCTTGAAAAATCCGGACAATAAATAACCCGCAGTAAATGCTGGTGCTGCAAAAGCGATACCAACCAGCACAATAGCCAAGCCTTCAGCGGAAAAAAAAACTTCTAATTGAAAACGCAGCGTCAAAATAACAATACCCGCTAAGGTACTCAGTATTAAAGCACGCCGTGTAACCCAAACTAAGTAAATGGCAATGACGGGCGAAGTGTGGTCCTGACTCACGTACCTCATCAAGCCATTTTGCATACCCTGCCCGGCCAAAGTGGCGATACCGATTAAAAAACTTTGAGCGAGGGCATAAACGCCCATGCCGGCCGGACCATATATTCGACCGATAACTAGCGCTAATGCCACGGACCCCGCAGCAGCAATTCCTCGGGCTATAAAGGTTCGAGTCAAAGCTCGGCCCATTTCACCACGCGCCCGAGCGAACAAACTATTCAGATTCAAATCATTTCCTAGGCGCAATCACTGGCTCTGTATCGAACTGCATAGTCCATCACATGAGTGAGCGCATCACACGTCTTAGTTACATGGGATAGTTCCAGGGTCGGATGCACCAGGAACATCAGGCTGGTGTCGCTCAATTCGCGGGCATTGGTCAGCGGCGCCTCCGGCACCAGGCCCGCGTCCTGGAAGCACTTCTCCAGATACACCTCCGAGCAGGAGCCGGAGAAGCACGGCACGTCATGCTCCAGCACGGCGGCGAGAATACGGTCCCGGTCCCAGCCGGCGGCCAGTTCCGAGGGTTCCACGAACAGGTAGCACTTATAGCCGGCGTGCCCCACGGCTTCCGGCACGGTGGGCACTCGCAAACCCGGCAGCGCGCGTGCGGTCTCCCAAATACGCTCGCAGTAATCACGGCGCATCCGGGTCCACTCGGGCATCCGCGCCAGCTGAATACGGCCAATGGCCGCCTGAATCTCGGTCAGACGGCCATTGGTGCCGAAGCTCTCGTGCAACCAGCGGTAGCCGGGCGGGTGCTCGCGCTCGTACACCGCCTCCCAGCTTTTGCCGTGGTCTTTGTAGCTCCACATCCACGACCACAGCGCGCGGTCGTTGGTGGTGACCATGCCCCCTTCCCCGCCGGTGGTCATGATCTTGTCCTGGCAGAACGACCAGCAGCCCACATGGCCGAAACCGCCCACCGGGCGGCCACGCCAAGTGGCGCCGTGGGCCTGGGCGCAATCCTCGATCAGATAAAGCCCGTGCTGCTCGGCGAGTGCCGCCATGGCGTCCATGTCGCAGGGCCAGCCGGCCAGATGCACGCACACCACCGCCTTGGTGGCCGGTGTCAGCGCCGCCGCCACGGTCTCGGCGGTGATGTTCTGGCTGTCCCGGTCCACATCCGCGAACACCGGGCGGGCGCCCACATTGACGATAGCCGACGCGGACGCCAGGAAAGTGCGGGAGGTCACCACCACATCATCCCCGGCGCCGATCCCCAAAGCGCGCAACGCCAGATCCAGAGCTACCGTACCGTTGGCGACCGCGACCGCATACTCCGTGGCGGCGAACGCAGCAAACTCACGCTCGAACGCCCGGCACTCATCGCCGGTCCAGTAGTTCACCTTGTTCGACAACAGCACCCGCTGAACCGCATCGGCTTCTTCAGGGGTGTAGGACGGCCAGGGAGGGAAAGGTCCATTCAACATTGCAGCGCTCCTTGAATGCGTGTGATCCCCATCACAACGATAAGATACCATCACCTTAGGTGATGGCCTGTAAACTATAGACAGAGATTGTGTTATCGGGCGGGGACGCCCATGACTGTAGCGCCCGGCGGCACATCGGAAACCACCGCCGCGCCGGCACCGACAATAGCGCCACGACCGACCGTGACGCCCTGCTTGACCACGGCGCCGATACCGACCCAGGCGCCCTCTTCCACGGTGACGTTGCCGCCCAAACAGGCCCTGGGGCTGATGTGCACCCAGTCGCCCAGCTGGCAATCGTGCTCGACCACCGCGCCACTGTTGATAATCACGCCCTGACCGGCGCGAGCGTCCGGGTTCACCACCGCACCGGCAAACGCCACGGAGCCGGCCCCAAGGGCCGCGAAAGGGCTCACAGCGGCCAGCGGGTGAATCACCGTGGCCACGGATACGCCCGCCTCGCGCAACGCAGTCTGCTTTGCCATGCGAATGTCATTAGCACCAATAGCAACAATGACACCCTCGTAGTCATGATGACGCTCAAGCAGCGCAGCCCAATCACCGACCACCGGCCAGTTGCCATTGTCCTGCTTGTCCGGCCAGGCATCGTCGAAAAACACCAGGTCACGGCAGCCGGCCAGAAGCGCGGCGTCGGCGATCACCTTGCCGTGCCCGCCCGCGCCCAATATGGCCAACGAGTTAATCGTCACGGTTCGACCCCTTGAATCTGGGCATGGTGGCCTCCTCGCCGTGGGAAATGCCATCGCGCTTCAGCACCTGCAGCACGGTCTTAAAAAGAATCTTGATATCCAACCAGAGCGACTGATTGTCCACATACCAGACATCCAGCTCGAACTTCTCTTCCCAGGATAAGGCGTTACGGCCATTGATCTGGGCCCAGCCCGTAATGCCCGGCCGGACCTCATGGCGGCGCGCCTGACGCGGGTTATACAGCGACAAATAGTCCATCAGCAGAGGACGGGGCCCGACCAGGCTCATATCGCCTTTCAGCACGTTAAAGAGCTCAGGGAGCTCGTCAAGGCTGGTTGAGCGCAACCAGGCGCCTAACGCGGTGAGACGTTGATGGTCGGGGAGCAGCTCGCCGTCAGAGCCTCGCTCATCAGTCATGGTCCGAAACTTCACCATGTTGAACGGTCGACCCTCAATACCGGGACGCACCTGACGAAAGAATACCGGAGAGCCCAATTTCCGCCGGACCAAAACACAAAGCACAACAATAACCGGTGAAAGCAGCGCAAGCGCGGCAAGGGCGCCGACGAAATCCATGGCGCGTTTCATTGAATACCCATTCCTTCAAGCATGGCGGCATTAACCCTGTGGACGTCATACTTGGTCTCAGCGATCTGTCTCGACCTCTCACCCATTTTGGCTACCAACCCGGGGGAATCGATCATCTTGATCATAGCGTCCGCCAGAGCCTGAACATCCTTAACCGGCACAAGGAAGCCGTTATCGCCGTCGACCACGGTCTCACGGCAACCCGGCGCGTCCGTGGTGATCACCGGCCGGCCCATGGCCATTGCTTCCAGAACGGTTCGCGGCGTGCCCTCGCGATATGAAGGGAGTACGTACACGCTGCTATCAGTGATCGCTGGTCGCACATCAGGAAGCTTGCCCAGAAACTCTATGATGCCCGCCGCTATCCAGGCGTCCAACTCTGCCTGGTCGATCGCATCCGGGTTATCGTCAACCCAACCGACCAACCGGAACGACACTTCAGGATAACGTTCCTTGACCAGAGCCGCCGCTTGCGCATATTCACGCACACCCTTATCCCCGAGAAGACGCGCGATTAGCAGAAAAGAAGGTGTTTCAGGCAGCACAGCCACCGTATATTCAGCCACGTCCACACCAGAACCATTCACCACGCAAGAAGGAATGGCAGACTTTAGCAATGAGAGTTGCCTGAATAGCGCTTCGTCATCGGGGTTCTGGAAGAATACAAGCCGATTACGAGACAGCGAAAAGCGATACAACTGCTGAATCAATGTGCGCAGCACCTTGCGCAAGCCGGTTGCCTCACCGGTAAAGGCATAGCCTAGCCCGGTAATTAGAGCGAAACGGTGGTTCACTCCGGAAATCCAGGCAGCCAACGATCCATAGATCACAGGCTTGATGGTGTAAGCCAGCACATAGTCCGTACCGATCTCTCGCATGAGCTTTTGCAGAGAGACCAATAGAGCCAGATCCTGAAAGGGATTCATGCCTGTCCTTTGTAAAGGAATATCATGAACCTGGACATCGAGCGCGACGAGTCGACTGGCCACTTCGGAATAGCTATCAAGACCTGGAACAGCCAAATGGACTCGATAACCCGCCGAGAGTATGGCCTCAATCAGAGGGCCACGGAACTTGATCAACGAATCCGGAAAGCTTGCCACCAGCAGGAAGACAGGCTTCGTCATCGGCGCCCCCGCGCGCGCGATGGTTGAACAGGCTCGAGCCGTACACGGGGCCGCCCAATGACCGAAATCAACAAGAAGATCAACATGGGTGCGAACATCCATTTTTGACGCAGTGCAATACCCAAATTTGCAGTCGTCATGGACAGAATCACCCAGGCAAGGAGGGAGTATATCCACAGAAACGTACGGTTATGTGCTACGAGATGGACAGCCAAGGGCTTCCGAATTATTGCCCAGCCGCCAGCAATGAAGAGGAATAGCAAGATAGTGTTATCCAGCGCAGCCGCCAGTGAAAAAAGATTTCGGGCCTCCACAAGGCTCGGGCGGAAGAGGTAGGTAAACATCTGAGCTGGAGGACTCATACTGGAAATATCAACAGCGCCGCCTCCCTGGAGGTTCTGTCCCTGACGCCCTTCAATATAATGCATTATATCTTGCGCTCCGGCATCTTCACCCACTCCAGCATAGCTAAGACCCAGGGGAACAAGATAGGCCGCAGCAAGGATAGCGACACTGCCCAGCGCGACTCGTTGCAACAAGGGAATACCACGCTGAAACACAAACGAACCCGCTAGACCAAGTCCGAGCATACCCGCCATATGAGGGCGAACCAGTAGCATTATTAACATGGCAACCACCAGCAACCACCAACGACTTTTCAAACTCAGTGCAGCCCATAGAGCCAAGCCCATTGCGCAAAAAGATAGGGAATCCTTGCCCAGCCCGGCAGACCAAAAACTGATAGAAGGAAGGAAAACGATCAACGTGGCCAGACGGCGGATTATTCGCGACTTATCTAAGGTCACTTCGCGAAGCGCACCGTCAAACGCCAGAAGACCTATATAACCGACAATCTGGAACACCAATGAACAGCCGAGGAAAGAAAGGCCCAAACCTTGAGAAAGAAAGGAAACCAAAAATCGAACACCGTAGGTGCCAAAAGCAAACTCAATATCCGGCTGAAGACTCATCTTGAAGTAGCCGGTAGCGTCACCCCCGTAATTCAAAACATAGGCAAAATAAACAATGCAGAAAAAACTATGCCAAAGATAAAGACATACCGAGCGGACCAAAGAAGAACGAAAATAATTCTTTACTGATACTGAAAGTAACAACCCGAGGATAAATACAAGAATCGCCAGTACAGCCTGGGCCGGTCTGGAAGAAAAATCAGTCAACTTTTACCTCCAATGAGATAAGACAAGACTCGAGCAAATCCACCTGACTATTAAGCGAAAAACGCTCTTTCACCGATGCTCTTCCCGCATCTCCAAATCGCCTCCGCTGCTGCGGATCATTAATAAGGCGAGAAAAAGACTCTTGCCATTCAGAAAAGCTATCTGCAAGTAGACCACACCCAGAGCCATCAACAATTGATGGATTTACTCCCACGGGGCTGGCAATGACCGGGACACCTGAGGCCATATATTGAATCAATTTGTAGCCACATTTACCTCTCTCCCAAGGACCATCTTTTAGTGGCATAATGCCAATGTCCATTTTTTTTATCAGACTTGTCTCAGTATCCTCAGACCAAGGCTCAACATCGACATCAATGCCGGACAACTTGCTGACTATGTCTTCAGTTGCCCCCACCAACAGGAGGCGAAAATCACTTTCCTGCCGCAAGCGTTGTAATACAGGCAGTAGATGCTCAACGTACCTCTGGGTAGTTGGGGACCCAATCCAACCAATCGTAATAGCTTGGCTCGAATGTTTACCAGTAGAATATCGTTCATGATCCACTACGGTTGGAATAACTACAACACGCTTAGCTCCCGCTATTCTGGCTCGCTCAGCCAGATAAGCATTACCAGCAATAACACAGTAAGCATTGCGCATTACTATATCAATTTTATTACCAATAAAGCGACGTACCCATTTATTAGCGGAAAGATCATAATTATGAAAGATGGCGTCATCGTAATCGACGATGTATCTTATTCCGGCCAGGGACAAAAGCATCTCAACCCAGGCAGGCATATAGGGAAAAAGCTCTTTCTCGAACCAAATAAAACGGTAACGAAAAGCGCTTAACATAAAAAATAAACGTCTAAGATAAGCAAAAACCAAGCCTACTCGAGACCTGCCTTTACCAGAGTACAAAGAGTCCAGATACACTTCGTCAAACAGCGGCTTAACAGTAAACTGCCACCCCTTGTCTTCTAAAAACGGTAAGTATTGAAAAGTCCGCAGCCGAGAACTTGCACCTTTTCGAGCATACTTTGGGAGAACAAGTACGGGCCCGGTCATAATTTATCCTGAATAGATTCAAGCGCTTTACGGTAAGCATCAACACTTGATTCGAGAGAAAAGTGCTTTACGCCCACCAAACGGCAATGATTCCGAAAATCATTACGACGAGGGATAACCTGATTAAATAACCAGTCAGAAACTGCCTCGAAAGTTTCAGGGTCATTACTATCGACAAGTAAACCTGCCTCCTCATCAATGAAATGAGAGTCACCTATACCATTAGTAGCGACAACGGGAACGCCACATAGAAGGTATTCACCAAGTTTTATAGGTGCAACTGCTTGCATCGAAAAAGTGTATTCACGAAAAGCCAAACCAAGATCCGCAGATGAAAGATATTGCGCCACTTGATTGCCTGGAACCGACATAACTGTTACAAGTTTTGAAATTTGAGGATAATTTTTTAGTACTGATAACATCAAATCAGGCGACCCAGTAAGAACTAAGAAATGACTCCCGTCGCAGCGCGAAACAATCCGTTCGAAAAGCGCAATCATTTCAGATACGCAATACTGAGGCCCCAAAGAACCGACATAAGCGACTAAAGGAACTCCAGCATCTATACCTAGCTCCTGACGAATACGTGCGCGAGATTCTGCGTTTCCTGAATTAAACAAAGTAGAATCTCTTCCGTTAAATACAACATGAACCTTTTCGGCCGAGCAACCGGCACCTGCCCGAGCAAGCAAGATGTTGGTAGCCGCGTTGGAGCGGGTTAATACAAGGTCCGCCTTTCTGACCGCAGAAGCTTCGATATCTCTCAGAAACCTATAAATCTTTCCGTTTGCAGCTAATCCACCGAAATCTACACGCTCATCCAGAGGCAAGCCATCGGCATCAAATATAAGCTTCTGAGAGAAACCTCTAATCGCAATAAGTGAAATAAGGGCGGGCAAAGTACTTCGAGGAAGTACAGCATCAATATCCAGCTTCCTAAATGCTTTCCTCAAGTAATGAACCCCTTGAAGAAGCGCGAACAAATTACCGAAGATTGGGACTTTTTTTCTAACCTTGATGATATGATATGAACAGTTGGCTTCTTCGCATAATTGATGCCTGCGTTCAAAAATATTAGAATCACCCCATGAAAACTGAAGGATATGAAAATTGATACCAAACGAGGCTAGTCGCGAGAAAATCGGGAGAAACAAACTCTCCATGTACGAGACTTGAGGGCCATCCCAAGTAACAAACAACACATTCATAACTGACCGTCGCTATTTAGAATAGAAAAATATAGGCTATCGAGTTCTGAAATATATTTTTGCGGCTCAAATCGATTCTTTACAGACTCAAAGCCCTTTTTCCCTACTTCAGCCAAACCCTCACGGTTGATCCAGATATTATAAATTGCGTTAGCTAATGAACTGGGACTTGAGTCTTCCACAAGCCAACCGGTCACGTTATGAGTTATAATTTCGGGTGCACCCCCAACAGCCGTAGCGAGTACGGGAACACCGCATCCCATAGCTTCAACAAGTGCCAAACCAAATCCCTCAGAGAGTGACGGCTGTACATAAAGATCGCATCTAGATACGTAGGAACAAGGATCTGGCGAATAACCGATTATCTTTACCTTGGAGTTTAGCTTTAACTTGGAGACGAGAGATTCACAAGCTCCTTTTAAACTTCCATCTCCGACAAGATACAACTCTATCGGAACTCCCTTATCGTTAAGAATACGAACAGCCTCGATTAGTGAGAGTGGGTTTTTCACTTTCTCTAACCGGCCAACGAAGCCGATTTTAAATTTATTAGATTTTGGATATATATCAGGTTCATTATTGACTATATCAAGATCAACAGGATTATATATTCTAACAACCCGCTGCTCCTTTACTTCGCCACTTTTTACAAGCCAAGTCTTAACTGAATCAGATATGGCTACGATACGGTGGGCAAAAGTGTAAACGAAACCGAAAATAATCTTGGCGGTTTTGCCGTGACTTGGTATACCTATTTCCTCAGCAATTCGGACCGGAACCCTCGCCAGCCAGGCAGCCAGCAAACCGTGGAAATTTGCCTCAGCGCCTCTACAGTGAACAACGTCGGGTTTTGCTTTTAAGAAAAAAAAATATAATTTAAATATCGCGGAGGAAGAACATATTTTTGAACTGCAAGATAGAATTGTAACGTCACCTCCGTATTCGGCGATATTACGTTCAGCCATGCCACCTTTGGAAATAGCGACAAAAGAATGGTTTTCTCCATATCTGTTAATTATGCAAGCGCGGGACTCCACACCACCAAAATCAAGAGAAGAAAAAACATTAACAATTTTCATTACAGTTCCGTGCCAAAAGATAAATCACAATAAACTAAATTCAAGGCGCAAATTTTTTCAAAAGGAATTTAGCAAGAGCAAAGGCTTTAAGACCAAAAATTCTTAAAATCATCCATTTTAAAAGACTTCTTTCACGAACCGTAAAAAGGCAGTAGAGGCGATAGAATAGATTATAATCATACCATCGTGATTTTATTCTGTAGACATCAGAATGGAGGAAGACTTTGGATGCCAACTCCGGGAAACCGTCCCGCAAAACATGAAAATAAATAGCCTTATACATCTGGTATTTATTATCATCGTATTTAGCGGATCTCAGCTGGTTGATTATTTCTTCTTTTATGTTCAAATGATAACCATGGGAATTACTTATAGAAGAAGAGTGATTTCTGTACTTAACCAAAGTTTCATTTAAAAAAACACAACTTTGCTTATGGTATTCAACCATAAAACTCATGTAGGAATCTTCAAAAAGAAATCGCCCGTCAATTTTGGGAAGTGTACTTATAAATCTAGCATCATATGCCGAGGAGCAACCAAGGATATCTTTTCTCTGCTTACCAAAAATATTATTAGCCATACTACTCTCTAAAGAAGGCTCGTAATATCTATGAGTCACTTCTCCAGATGAATCAATTATTTCACAGGCGGAAAATATCGCAGCGGGCCTAGTATCTATCCAGGCATTGACAATTTTCGATACTCTATCATATCTCGAAACATCATCTGCGGCTGACAAAACAATCAGGTCACCTGACGCCAAACGCGCTGCAGAGAAAAAATTGCCTAATGTACATTTGTTAGTTGTATTTCTATGAAAAATTATACTTTTTTCACCAAAGTACTGATTAGAAATAGATTCAACAATTTTAACTGAGTCATCGGATGAGCAGTCATCAGAAACGATAATTTCCACATTCGGATAGTCTTGTGAAAGAGCGCTGTTTAAAGCTTCAGATATATAATCTTCACTATTAAAAGACAAAATTACAAAACTAACCAGGGGATAGCTATCGTCTATCATTTTTTTCTACCGAATATTCTGTGAAAAACGAAGAAGATGCAGGTAAAAAGAAGGAAAAAAACTTTTTTTACTCCTGCAGATCTTAAATAACTCAAATTTGTCGACGATAATAAATCAGATCCCGCGCTTTTTAGCGATTTAATCCAAACAAGCTTGCTTTCAGAAGAAATCTTTTTTCTTTCTCTATAAAACAATAAAAACAAAGAACAATATTCTGTTAAAACAAAAATGTACAGATCTCTTGAAATATAACTATCAGAAAAATAGCCGGGCAGGACTCGCCTTGCCCAAAAAGCTGTGTCCAACCGGGTCAATAGCTTATCACTGACTCGTGTTGACGTAGAGTCTTTACGGACGACGTAGTAATATTTGGACTTAGCCTTCCTTACCTCTTTACATTTCAGGATGGCAATTCTATTGGCCATCTCGTCTGAATTTGTCGTATCAGGTAAACTCTCAGAATAACCGTAAATAGCGTGATCTTTCCTCATGACACCATTCGTATACGCGCGCCAAGAAGGTATAGTTTTTCTGACAATATCTAAGCCGGTACATGGCACCGAAAAGTCATGGGGAAAACTTTTGAACTCGCCTAGAGTATAATAGCCAAAATTATACAGCACGGCCTGCGTTTCCGGATATTCATTAAAAATCGTAATCACTTCGCCTGTGAGCGTGTCATCCACAAAATCATCGACATCTACAAAAGCAACATAATCAAACTTTGCATTATTGAGTCCTGTGAGCCTGGCCCCAGCTATACCTCTGTTCTCTTGCGAAACAACAGTTATATTATTGGCTTCTAAGCCTTTGAGCTTTTCTAGGGTATTGTCAGATGAGCCATCATCCACAAAAACAATCTCAAACCGTGTATCAGTTTGTTGTAACAGCATTAAGCAGCACTGTTCAACAAACTCTGAAGCATTAAAACAAGGAACAATAAAACTAACACCCATCATATCCACGTCGCCTAACAGTCCTTTAAATTCATTTTTTAGTAAATATTTTTGATATCACAGGCACATTTTCCGTGGTCTGTACAATTTTTGATATCCTATAAAAAGATCTGGTGGATATCAGAACAGATATAATAATAGAAAAAAGAAAACCTAAGTTACCTAATCCACTAATGACAAAGACAGCTATAGCACTTGAAACAAGAACAGCGATTTCCTTTTTCACGACTCGGCTCCACGAGAAGCCTATTAGCTTCCAGGCAAGAAACCATACGACGGGTACGTAAAATAAATATTTCAGCAAGAACGCGGCGCCTATAAATTTAAGGCCACCAAAACTAACTAATAGCCAGACAGAGAAAACAAAAAAGATGGTAATCAAAACTTCAGAAAGAACAAAAAGCTTACCTTTTCCTGAAGCGATAATGACAAAACCAAGTGGCCACGATAAAACTCGTAGCACATCGCCGAGAATTTGTAGTCTTAGCACATCAACCGATGGAAGAAACTCTTTACTATAAAGTAGGTTGATGATTAATGGGGATAAAGAAAGTATTGCCAGCATAACCGGACCCGCCAGCAAAATTGAAATCTCAGACTGTTCATTAACAAGTCTCTTTGCGCTTTTCTTATCGGATATTATAGCCGTGAGTCTTGGGTAATAATCGGCCCCCATAGAGGCCAGAACAAGGCCAACGTAAGTCATTGATATAGTCCAAGAAGCCTGAAGATATCCCAGGCTCTCAATTCCGAGATTCCGCTGTACCAGACTCCTAACGACTAGGTCACCTAAAGTTCCAGCCAGACCTGCAAACATGAAAGCAGATCCCAGCCTCAATAATCCTTTCCATCGATTTATGGTAGACCCTAAATTGGGGCTTCTAAAAGATAGAAAGGGCGATCTTAAAACATAAAAAAAGCTAACGGAAAAAACCGAGGCCGGCAACAGAACAAGGAGAACAACCACACCATACTCGCCATAGAGGTAAACAGCGGAAGCACCTAAAACAGTACCGATAAGAGAGGAGTAAATGGTAACTTTGGCAACTTCGGAAATCTGCCTAACACCGGTTAGCGAGGATTTCAATGCTCCTGATAAAACAGTAAAAAAAACACCTAACGCTAACCAGCCTATAGCCCACGAATAACTGGAGTCACCTAACACCAGCTCAAGTATCTCTAGTCTCGCTAGCCAGAAAACGCCGCAGCCGAATATAGCTAATAAAATAGACAACCAGACCAGTGACTGAAAGGTCTCATCTAGCGCACTTCTATCTTGGCCGGCATTAGCTTCTGCGATCTGTCTTGTCCCAGCGCTATTCACGCCGACAGCCGCTATGGCAGACCCGGTTGATATAACATTATTCAAGACTCCGACCAAGCCAACACCGGCCGGGCCTAAGATCATCGCAATGACTTTCATTCTTAGCAGACTGATCGCGGCATTTATTACTGACGCACCTCCTATTATGAAAGAAGACTTCAAAATCTGTTTTTTCGAGTGCAGCTTTTTCTCTTCAGACGAGAAGGCTTTCATTAGATTAGTGATTCCTTATAATTACATGAATCAACTATATACCTACATTCATTTTCAGTAATACACGGGCTCATCGGCAAGCTTAATACCGACTTGTGGAGCTCTCTAGTTAACGGTAAGCTTTTTGAGGATAAAAATTTATATGCGACTTGATCGAAAGGCGCTATCGGGTAGTGTATCTGTGTCATAACCCCCCTAGATTCCAGCCATTCTTTCAAGTCATCTCTTTGATTTGAACGTAAAACAAAAACATGCCAGACATGTTCTTCTGGGTTAGTTACCTTCGGAACCTTTATGCTCGTATTTTTGATATTTTCTAGGTAATAATTAGCGACGCATCTACGTATGTCAATTTCACTGTCTAAGTGTTTAAGTTTAACTCTAAGCATTGCTGCTTGGATTTCGTCTAACCTGCTATTCACTCCTTGGTATATGTTTTCATACTTTTTGTGGCTGCCATAATTTCCCAAGGCACGGATTGTTTTGGCTAACGTTTCGTTGCTGGTTGTAACCGCTCCGGCGTCTCCCAGAGCTCCCAGATTTTTACCTGGATAGAAGCTAAAGCCGGCTGCATGTCCCCAACTGCCCGCTTTACGACCTGCAATAGATGCACCGTGAGCCTGTGCAGCATCCTCCAAGACAAGCAGACCATGTTGCTCTGCGAGAGCCATCAATGCCGGCATCGGTGATATTTGGCCATACAGATGAACAGCCAAAATAACTCTAGTATCCGCCGTTACTACTTCAGCGACTTTCTTAGGACAGAGATTGAAGGTTACCTCATCAGGCTCAACAAGAACCGGTCTAAGTCTATTTTCGGTGATCGCCAGTATTGAAGCGATATAGGTGTTAGCAGGTACGATTACTTCATCACCTTCCTTGAGCAGACCCATTTCTTTCCAAGCTCTAAAGGTAAGAGTTAACGCATCAAGACCATTAGCCACACCGATACAATATTTAGTACCGCAATAATCTGCAAACTCATTTTCAAAGGCTGTTACCTCTCCTCCCTGAATATACCATCCAGAATCGATCACACGAGTTGCAGCTTCGACCAACTCATCACGATAATTTCCGTTAACGGCTTTTAAATCGAGAAAGGGTATCATTGATCGATATACCTGATTATTGTTGCGGGATTGCCTACAACGATAGCGTTAGGAGGAACATCTTTGGTCACCACGGCACCAGCCCCAACCATGGCCCGTTCTCCAATCACCACGCCAGGCAATATCGTGGCATTCGCGCCGATACTCGCGCCTTTTTTTACGGTGGTCTCGCAGAACTCTATATTATTTTTTGAGCGTGGGTAAGTATCGTTTGTAAATGTGGCGTTGGGACCTAAGAAAACATCATCTTCAATCCGTGTACCATCCCACAGCTGAACGCCTGACTTGAGTGTCACGCGGTCACCAACGATTACGTTCCCTTCTATCAAGGTATTCGCGCAAATATTGCAATCAACACCAATTCTCGCGCCCTTCAGGATTACGACGAACTGCCATATTTTTGTCCCTGTACCAATGTGGCAAACAGCGACATCGGCGGTTGGATGTATATAAGTCATGGTCAGTCCTTACGATCGGATTTCATGTCACTGTTGTTTCTAAATCTGCTTATTGACTTAATGATTTCTTGAGATAATAGCTTAGCGCCGTAAGCAGATAGATGGTCATCATCATAATATAAAGGCTGTCCATTTAGCACAGCATGGCATATTAGCTTTTCGCCACTTCCACAAAAAATATCTTCCGGATAAACTCTAATAACGCCTTCATCATCGCCAACGGCGTCTAGCGCTGCATATGAACTGGAGGCTCTTTGTAAAAATCTGTTATATGAATCTGAAGCGGTCTCATCGGTTATCGAACCGCCTCGGTGTTTAATTTTTGCCAAATATTCAGGAACACTCCAACCCATTTCAGGGATAGGGTATATAATAACAACTGTCTTGCCTGCAGAGACCAAGCGACTTAATGATGAGGATATTTTTCTTGCCATAGCTACGGAATAGCCCTGATCAGAAACATCTCCGACATCCCAATCCCAATGACCTCCACCCTCTTTATATCCGCTTCCGTTTATATACCTCTCTTTCTCTATCAATAACGGCCACCTTGCAGCCACCACGACGTACTCTGGCAACTTTTCAATACCATCATCAGAAAAGAAGTTATTACGCAAATCGCGGCAGGTTATAGAGGAAGAACTTTGCCGATCTCGCGGCTCAACGTTTTGTAAAGGCGGGCAACTCCGATAACTTAGACCAATACCACTCATTTTATACTTTTGTGCGACGGTTGAAATCTCATTCTGAATCGCACCCGCATGACTATCGCCAATCAAAACAAAGTCCGGAGATCCATTAATTAACCCAAGCTTGCAGCCACCACTAATATCAGGATCTTTCTCGATCAGATCCCAGCAACCGCTTACTTTCTCCTCGAAAACTCTGATATCTCTCTCAGCGATGGCCCGTGTTTCCTTAGAAATCCGAGACTGAAAACCATCTAAATAATGCCCGATCATACCGACAAAAAATAATGTTATAAGGCCAGTGCCAGACCAGAAGAAAACGAATCTTCGATTAAACCGTCTTTTATTTCGAAACGGATTTTCCACATAGCGCCACGATAAATACCCCATTAAAAGCGAAGCCAATGAAATGAATAACATGAAAGCAATCGATGCAGATCCCACTCTAATTCTAACAAATGCGAAAAGCGGTTGGTGCCACAAATAGACTGAATAACTAATTAGGCCGACACTCACTAATGCTCTATTACTCAAAAAACGAAACACCAACGTCTGAGGAGTTGAGAAGAGGATTATGGCCGCTGTACCAAGAACCGGGATTAGCGTATAGTAACTCGGAAACGGTGTAGACTCATCAAAAGTTAATATTGAGAAAAACACTCCAGCCAGCCCAACCAATGGAACCCAACCACTTGGCCGGAATCTTTTGCTTATCAAGAAAGCCGATAATGATCCGACAAACAATTCCCAAGCTCTTGTCGGAGCCATATAAAAATTTGCGGTAGGCATATTTCGCCAAGCCCACTCGCTAAGAGCAAAACTGAGTACAGTCAAGATCGATATCAGAAAATAAATATTTCTTCTGCCCAATCTCCAGAAAAGAATCATGAAAACAGGAAATAAAAGGTAGTACTGCTCTTCCACGGCCAAACTCCATGTATGAAGGAGCGGCTTTTCTTCTGCATCTGGAGAAAAGTAATTATCTTCTCTCCAGAACAATATATTGGAAACAAACAATGAAACAGCGACAAGGCTTTGAGAAAAATCTTTCATTTGGTTTGGCAGCATCCAAACCCATGCCAAGGCAAAGCTAAAAGCCGTCACAACAAATAACGCAGGCAGTATTCTTCGGGCCCTCCTCTCGTAGAAACCAGCGAGGCTAAAACGCCCTTCCTCAAGCTCATTCATTATTATTTTCGTTATAAGAAAACCACTAATAACAAAAAAACATCTACGCCAACAAAACCGCCAGAAAAAACACTGAACCCAGCATGAAAAAAAACGACAGGTATAACCGCTACAGCTCTGAGACCATCGATGTCTGGACGATATTCCAATTCTATTCCTTAAAATAGAGGAGAACAAATATTGATTACCTAAAATATATAAATTCGAGCATAGTTAGAAGCTGCTACCTAACTAAAGATTTAAAATCATTATAGTTTCGAATATAGTCTGCTTCGTCGTAATGCTCACTAGCCAATACCAGCAAAACACATTCCTCACTGAAGTCGTGCATTTCCCGCCAGATCAGGTCTTCAATTACCAAACCCTTAGTGGGCGAATCTAGCCAGACTTCTTCGCGTTTTTTTCCGTCATCTAGCACCATACGGCATTTACCCGCCAAGCAGATCGCAACTTGCTTGAGGTTCTTATGGGCATGATAACCTCGACTTACACCCTGTTCGGTATGGTAGATGTAATACACACGCTTGATATCAAACGGTACAGCTTTGTCCATCCCGATCTCTACGGCAACCAAGCTGCCGCGAGTATCGCCAAGCGACTGAAAATGCACCCATTTGACTAGACTCATACTGCTGCACCTTCTGGGCCATAACTATCTGCTTCCTCGAAGCTCAGCGCCTGTGCATCCTTTAATGAAACCAGAGGCTGCTCACCATTAGCGAGAGGCCATTCTATCCTCAAATTTTCATCTTCCCAGTGAATAGCTCGCTCATGTTGCGGAGCATAAAAATCAGTACACTTATACTGAAAGTCCGCTGATTGACTAAGCACCAAAAAGCCATGAGCAAAACCCGGTGGGACCCAAAGTTGGCGCTGGTTCTCTTCCGAGAGAATCTCGCCAGCCCATTGTCCAAATGTAGGTGATGATTTTCTCAGATCTACTGCCACATCAAACACCTGCCCACGCGTACAGCGCACCAGCTTCCCCTGTGGCTGCTCGATCTGATAATGCAGACCCCGTAAGGTATTTTTGACAGAGCGGCTGTGGTTATCCTGCACAAAATCGGCGTCGATCCCTGCTTCTTTAAACACTTTCGCGTTCCATGTCTCCATGAAAAACCCCCGCTCATCGCCAAATACTCTTGGCTTGATCAGCTTTACGTCAGGGATTCGCGTTTCTATGATTTCCATACTGATTCTTGCTCCAGCAGCTTCATCAGGTAGGCGCCGTAGCTATTTTTCCTCAGTAGCTTGGCCTGGCTATCAAGGCTCTCCTTGCTGATAAAACCCATGCGGTAGGCGATCTCTTCTAGGCAGGCGACTTTCAGACCTTGGCGTTTCTCCAGCGTTTCGATGTAACTGGATGCTTCGTGAAGCGAGTCGAAAGTACCGGTATCAAGCCAGGCGTAGCCGCGCCCTAGCAGTTCTACATTAAGATCCCCTCGCTCAAGGTAGGCCTGATTCACAGTAGTAATTTCCAGCTCGCCCCTATCGGAGGGTTTAACCTTTTTGGCAATCTCAACTACGTCGTTATCGTAGAAATAGAGTCCCGTAACCGCGTAGTTGGATTTAGGTTCTGAGGGCTTTTCTTCAATAGATACCGCACGCTTGTTCTCGTCAAACTCGACCACGCCAAAGCGTTCCGGGTCTGAGACGTGATAGCCGAAGACCGTGGCACCACTTTCCTGTTCATTGGCAGCCTGAAGCATCTGTGACAGGCCCGGCCCGTGGTATATATTGTCGCCCAACACTAGGCAAACTGGATCCTTGCCGATAAATTCTTCACCGATAATAAACGCCTGTGACAAGCCATCCGGGCTGGGCTGAATAGCATAGGTTATTTCGATGCCGAACTGGCTGCCGTCACCCAAGAGGCGCTGGAACCCCGCCTGATCTTCCGGAGTTGTGATGATCAGCACCTCACGAATACCCGCCAGCATGAGAACTGACAGCGGATAATAGATCATGGGCTTGTCGTAGATGGGCAGCAGCTGCTTGGACACGCCAATGGTAAGCGGATACAAGCGTGTGCCGGAGCCTCCGGCCAGAATGATACCTTTTCGGTTGCTCATGAGAGTTCCTTGTTGGTTTCCTGAAGCATACGTTTCACACCCTGCTTCCAATCAGGTAGTTCGAGATCAAAGGTTTCGGCAAGCGCCTGACAATTCAGCCGTGAATTTTTGGGCCTCACGGCAGGGACCGGGTATTCCTCACTGGGAATAGGGTTCACGGATTGAACGGCGAGTGGAAATCCAGCTTCTTTCGCCCAATCAATAACGTAGCGCGCGTAGTCATACCAGGAAGTCTCACCACTGGCGGCCAGATGATAAAGACCAGATCCAGTAGGCTGCTGTGCGGAGCGACGGAGGGTGTGCGCGGTGATGTCGGCAACTAACTCAGCGCCGGTGGGCGCCCCAATCTGGTCACTGATGACATTCAAGGTTTCACGTTCAGCGGCAAGACGCAGCATGGTCTTCGCGAAGTTATTGCCCTGACTGGCGTACACCCAGCTGGTACGAAATATCAAATGATGGCAGCCACTTGCCTGGATCGCCTGCTCGCCGGCAAGCTTTGTGGCGCCATATACATTAAGCGGTGCCGTGTTGTCGCTTTCTTTCCAGGGCTGGTCGCCACTGCCGTCGAAGACGTAGTCCGTGGAATAATGCACGAGGCAACCGCCCAGCGCAGCCATTCGCTCTGCCATCAGGGCTGGTGCCTTATGATTAAGGTGCGCGGCCAGCTCCGGTTCGCTCTGGGCCTTATCCACCGCTGTATAGGCCGCGGCGTTGACCAGCACATCGGGTTTGATGTGATCGATGGTTTCTTGCAGACCATCCAGGTCGGCAATATCACCGCATAATCCACTATGGCCGGCACGATCCAATGCTACCAGCTTGCCCAGCGGGGCCAGTGCGCGTTGCAACTCCCAGCCTACCTGGCCGTTTTTCCCCAGCAGGAGGATTGTGCTTGTTGTCTGCGTCCTTGCCATGGCGTCTATTCCTCTTCCAAAGTGCCCGAGCCGGTTCCGAGGCGTTCGCGCATATAGCTGCCGTCCTGAACCCGCTGGCACCACTCGCGGTTATCCAGGTACCACTGTACGGTTTTCCTGATACCGGTTTCGAAGGTTTCTGTTGGCGTCCAGCCCAGCTCTCGCTCAATCTTGCCGGCATCAATGGCGTAACGGAGGTCATGACCGGGGCGATCTTGTACGTGGGTGATCAGATCCCGGTACTGGCTGATACCTTCAGGCTTCTCCGGGACCAGTTCTTCAAGAAGATCGCAGAGGGTACGTACCACTTCGATATTCTGCTTTTCATTGTGCCCCCCGATATTGTAGGTCTCCCCTACTTCTCCTTCGGTGGCAACCTTGTAGAGAGCACGGGCGTGGTCTTCCACGTAGAGCCAGTCGCGCACCTGGGTCCCTTGCCCATAGACTGGTAAGGGTTTGCCCTCCAGGGCGTTGAGAATCATCAGGGGGATGAGCTTTTCCGGGAAATGATATGGGCCGTAATTGTTGGAGCAGTTGGTGATCAGGGTCGGGAAGCCATAAGTACGGCGCCAGGCGCGAACGAGATGGTCTGAGCTTGCCTTGCTGGCGGAATACGGCGAGCTTGGGGCATAAGGGGTGGTTTCGGTAAACAGGTCCTCCGGGCCTTCAAGATCACCATATACTTCATCGGTGGAGATGTGGTGGAAACGGAAGCCTTTCTGAGCGGCTTTGTCCAGCGTCTTCCAGTATTGACGTGCCGCTTCCAGCAAGGTGTAGGTCCCGATGATGTTGGTTTCCATGAAGGCTGCCGGGCCATCGATGGAGCGATCGACGTGGCTTTCGGCGGCGAGGTGCATAATGACATCGGGTTGGTGCCGTTGTAATACCCCGTCCAGGGTATGCCGGTCACAAATATCCACTTTTTCGAACGCATAACGGGGGCTATCGCTGACACTGAGCAGGCTTTCCAGGTTGCCGGCATA
>Ga0206123_10001622_pt1 | contig 20997 bp, 12 predicted proteins | sample Helgoland_Spring_2_FD_160086 | JGI IMG/M metagenome (GOLD analysis project Ga0206123, IMG submission 160086) | Pelagic subsurface seawater microbial communities from Kabeltonne, Helgoland, North Sea - Helgoland_Spring_Bloom_20160316_1 | ecosystem: Environmental > Aquatic > Marine > Epipelagic ...
CAATGGTGCAAATTTCTCAGCGGCCAGTGCTAATTTTAATGGAAATACTATCGAGATAACAGTTACCGGAGCAGCTGCCAATACCACTGTATTTGGTGCTACCACTGTATTATACACTGCTAACGCAGGTTTTGCCAATAGTATTAAAGACGTTGCCCCAACACCAAATAATGCATTAACAAGCAGCGCAACTACTTTAAGCGATGCTGCTCGCCCTATTATGGTTACTGCAATCACTAAAGATTCCAACATAGACGGCTCCGCAGATCAGATAGTAGTCACTTTCAGTGAACCTGTAGATTTATCCAATGTAGACAATAACAATTTTACCTTAACAGAAAGTGCCGGAGGATCTCCCACCATAAATGGCAGCTACACCTCTAATGATGCTTCCTCTATAACTTTTAATTTAAATGGAGTTACGGCTAATAATACCTCTTTAACCATTGATTTAGATTACAATGATGCAGCTGGAACAATCATAGATAATAGCAGTAATGAAATGAGTTTTAATGAAGACATTACAGGATCCGATGGAGTCGGGCCTACTGTAGTCATCACAGCTACTAATGGTACACTAGCTTCCCCCGGCGCTGTTGTTAACAGTGGATCGACGACAACAGATGTTGGTATCATTTTGACTTTCACCTTAAGTGAACCTTCGTCAGATTTTGACATTAACGATATAGATCTAAGCTCAGCAAACGGCATCATCAGCTCCGCTCTTACTGTTGTTTCCAGTACAGTTTATACGGCCCATTTCGCTGCAACTCGAGAAGGCCTGCTCACGACAGTTGGAGTTACCGTAGGAGGGTTTAGTGACAACTTCGGCAACGCTAACATTAAGCCGATAACAAATTTTCTTTGGACTATGAACGTCCCAATGGATTTTGCCTCCGGCTCGTGGCGACATCTTACTTGTAAGGATGCTGATGATGGTCAAATTACCGTTAACATTCCTACTGGGGGTAGTGGGACATATGAATATGATATTGCAACGGCAACAGGAAATTTGTTTGATGGTGGCTATGTAAGTAAAACCAGTAATATTTTTAATGATTTGGCTGCGGGGACCTATTACCCTGCCTTTCGAGATGCAGCGGATGATCCTACGCATATTAGCTATGGTGATGCAATAATAATAAGAGAACCCTCGGTAGATTTAGATGCCCTTATTAGTACCACTCAAAACAATATATTGTGTTTTGGTGAAGAGGTTAACTCAGGAAGCATAACGATAACTGGAGGAGTCCGTGATATCACCACCGTAAACCCGGATGAATTTGGTATTATGGAATATGATATTGATACATCTCCCGGAAATTTATTTGACGGTGGCTATGTTGTTAATCTAAATAATACTTTTAATTATCTTCCTGCCGGTACTTATTATGTGGGAGCAAGACGAATTATCAATTATGATGTTAATGGAAATGGAAATGATGATGGTGTTGGAGCGGGAGACGAAACGGGCCTTTACTGTGAATCGCGGGAAATAGAAATTATCATAACTTCACCCAATGCGCTTACCTTAACTGTTGATTCAAATCCTCTCAATACATTTGGCCCCCTTTGCTATGGTGAGGCTTCAGGTCAAATAACGACAGTGGCTACAGGCGGTACGGGCACTCTATATTATTCTGCTAGTCTTACAGATGGGTCATTTAATTATAATTTTGGGTCTCAAACCCGCACAGCTCCTTTCTCAAGTTCAACAACTAAATCTCTATCTGGAATATCAAAAGGGACTTGGTACGTTTCTGTTAAAGATGCCAATGAATGTGAGGTAGACGTTCGTCCAGGAGCCTTCGTTGCTGCTGAGGCGACTGAACTAAGTATTGCTTCAGTATCCTCTACTGATGTTTCTTGTTTTGGGGGTACAAATGGCACTATCTCAGTAAACATGGAGGCAGGAAAAGAAGGTGCTGGCAGCTTGACATATGCTAGACTTGCTGCAAATACCCAGCCCGCAGCAGGTTCTTTTTCTGTTTTTACCGCAAATGGAGGAACTTTTATAAATATTGCTGCCGGTTCTTATTATGTCGCTGTAAAAGATGCCAATAACTGTGTCGTGGTCAGTGATTCTCGAGTTAACGTCTATGGGCCACCTGCTATCGAAGTGATTATATACAAAGAAAATGTCAGTTGTAATTCTACAGATAACTCAGATGGCGCCCTTCATGCAACTGTTTCGGGAGGAGTTGCCCCTTATACTTATGTCTGGCAATATGATCCAAATGATTGGAATATGACTAGTGCCCAGGCCGAGACACTCTCAGATACTGACCATGACATTGTAAATTTAAGATCGGGTTACTACCAACTTACTGTTACCGATGCTAATTTGTGTACAAAAGTTGTTAAAAACACTTGGTATGTAGATAATAATATGCACGTTCTTGGCGGTTGGGGAGATACCGGAGGATATACCTTACGATGTTATGGAGATCAAGATGGAAATTTGAATCTAAATTTCTATCTTGATGATACAGAAGAACAACCTAATTTCAATGTCATTCGTTGGGTAGAAGGTTCTTCCGCTTTTGCCGACGAAACCACAATTAATTCTACAGACCTCCAATTCAGAGATAATAACGATGGTAGGATTAGGGTTGGAGATGCTGTCTATGGAGAAGGAATCTCTGGTTTGGTTACGGTAACTTCCATTACCGATGCAAGTAACCTTGTATTATCTTCTCCTCAAAGCATACAAAATGGGACGCTGCTCTATTTTGGTATTTCGGTAACAGAATCTGAGACGGGGACCAATTTATTTTATCGAGATAAAGATGGGACTCCTGGCGACCAAAAATATTACCGCCGAGATTCACTGGGGATACCGAATGGAAAAATTAGTAATCTGGGTCCTGGAAAATATTTTGCTACTGTAGACAATGGTCTTGGTTGCAGAAAAACGTTAGGATATCAGGTAGAAGCCCCTGATGAAATTCTTTGGGCCACAAGAGCAGAACGCCCGCTGCTTGCAGCAGGAGTTACGGCCATAGATTACATTACAACAACAAGAGATTTAAGAGGGTCACAATATGATCTTAGTTGCGTTACAATTGGCGGAGGAACTCCATCTATTCTTTATGGAGCCACTCCGGCCGCTACTAGTGCAACCGTGGATGCCACTACGGTAACCACTGCCTCGATTACCACTGGTGCTCAAATCACTGCGGACAACAGAGTTTATCATGAGGTGGATAGTGGAAAAATGGTCACCTTAACGGCCCCAGCAGGTGCTACCTGGACCAGGGTAAACTTTGCGAGTTATGGAAACGCTAATGATACGAATGCTGATGGAATTGGGGATTCTTATTCCATATGTAATGCTATAAATACACGTACTATTTTAGCAGGTCTGATCATTGGACAAAATACAATTACCTTTCGTGCAGACAGCGCTACTTTTGAGCCAAATAATGACCTTCCTGATGCGAGTAATTTAATTGCTGGTTGTGGATCAGGAAAAACTCTTGCCTTTAATATTTCTTATGGCTTTACCGACGATGCGACGGCCTATGACACCATTACCGGAGGAAGAATTATTGATGCGGGATATTATGATGTAATAGTGGGTGGGGCACTACAGTCACGATATCGTGAGCAAAACCACTATGATTTTTATTTGACCAATCTCTCAAATAGCTCAACAACCATTATTTATGATCAAAGTAGTCCGAATCGAACAGATGGGACAACGTTTCAAGCTGCAGGCCTCTCTCCTGGAAACTATTCAGTATATGCCACCGATGCTTATGGGTGCTCCTCTTCAGCACACGAGTTTGATATTTTAGGTCCAACTACTGGATTTAATATTGATTCAATGGCCATTGAAAATGTTTCTTGCTTTGGTGCCAATGACGGTGCTGCAAAGGTGGTGTATACCGTCGATACAGATCCTAACCATCCTAGGCCCGCAGATTCAATAAAATGGTATATTCTCGACAATTCTTTGAATTACAATTTAGTTCAAGAGTATACAGGCTTAGAATCTGTTGAAAACATTCCTCAAGGCTCTTACAAATTTTCCATAACAGATTTATATGGTTGTCTGAAAGAAAAAACTTTTGTCATCACCGAGCCTGCCTTGCTTGAAATTGCCGAAACAATTACTGATGTGGCCTGCCAAACCGATCCCGGGGAAAGTTTTGGAAATGCGTTAAATTTTGATCCTACTGATAATAACAGAATTGTCGTAGCCGACGACAATTCACTGGACATGACCAATGCGCTCACTATTGAAGCTTGGATTTTTGCCAATACCGTTGGGGGAGGACAGCAAACCATCGTGAGTAAAACGGGAAACACCTCCAATGGTTTTGTTCTTTCAACGAGTAACGGTTGGACGAGTATTGACTTTGAAATAAAAAATGGGGGTGCTGCAACGACCATCTCTGCAACTGGAATAGCAATAGAAAACGGATGGCACCATATAGCGGCAACTTATCAAGCAGCTACAGGAATGAAGATTTACGTTGATGGCGTTGCTATTAACAGTAGAGCCATAACAGGCGGTCTGGCAAGTAATGCCCAACAATTAACTATAGGGGCTCAACATGACGGTGCGGGTAATGCAGATAGTGATTATAGTAACTTTTTTAATGGTTCTATAGATGAGTTACGCATTTGGAATATAGCAAGGACAGAGGCTCAAATCAATTACACAAAAGAGACTCCTTTGGCGGGAAATGAAGTAGGACTAGCAGCCTACTACCAATTCAACCAAGGCACTGTTGGGGGAAATAACTCGAGTATTTCTTCAGTTACCGAGGCAATTAATGGATTGAATGGTGCCTGGCCCATAGCAACTGCTTTTGATCTTAGTGGGAGTACCTCTAATTTTGTGACTAGCTATGATAATGCTCCTGCTGCCGCATCAAGCTTTGGGGGTATAGTATTGGCGGTAACAGGAGGATCAAATAGTTATATTTATGAATGGTACAAAGGAGCTGAATTGATCGTAGGACAAACTACAAATGCTTTGAATAATGGAAGTGGATATCCCATTGAGACATCGGGAGAATTCACGGTGATAGTAAAAGATGCCAACTTTGATTGCTCTGTCACTAAAAAATTTGATGTTAACGTGGCGGCAATTTTATCCTTGACAGCAGTTGTCACTCCCCCTAAATGTAAAAACGGGATTGATGGTGCCTTAGATATTACAGCTGGTGGTGGTTCCTCATTCACCTATGCTTGGACTAAGGCCGTAAATGGCACGCCTGTAGCTGGATTTTCTGAATCCTCTGAAGACCTGAGTGACCTTGGAGATGGAACTTATAATATCACTATTACTGAGCAGGCCTCTGGATGTAAATTATCCAAATCTTTCGCTGTTGCTTCTCCTTCCACGGCTTATAGCATTGGAATAGATATTATCGACGTTACTTGTCAAGGGGATAATGATGGCGTATTGATAACAAATATTACAGCAGAGGTTGGACATCCAGCCTCTTATGGATATTCTTGGTACAGTGGTGCCACCGCTACTGGCACACCGATAGCCACGGGAGAAAGACGCATATACGAGTTGGCCCCTGGTCCTTATACGATGGAGGTGACAGATGACTATGGGTGTGTTAAAACTTCAACCGCCACGGTCAGTGAAGAGGTAGAAATGACTTTTAGTACCGCCATTACAACAAATACAACATGCCATGGGGATTCTGATGGAGCGATTAACATTGGTATGTCGGGAGGAAATGGTAGTTATACTTATGTCTGGTATAAGAACGGTGAAATTATTCATACTCCCTTAGCATCTGGAGCTCCAACATTAGTTGATCCCACCACGCTTACGGGATTAACTGCCGGTGAATATAGGGTGATTGCCCAAGATGCTCCCGTTGTTGGCTCGCCGAGTAAGGCCTCTTGCTCAGTTCAAGCAATTTTTAATGTAACCGAGCCAAATGAATTCGCTGTTGAGGCTAACTTGGTTAATCCTACTTGTCAAGATGGGGACAATGGAGAAATCAGCGTTGTCGTATCTGGAGGAACAGAAGTTTCTGGGTACTCATATCAATGGATCAAAAATCCGTTGGGGGCCGCCCTTGCCATAGGCACCACAGATAGTCTTTCCAACCTAACCGGAGATAATCCAACTGGAGATGACTATCGATTGGTTGTTACCGATAGCCGCGGGTGTGTTTCTGGCAATTTTGACCATACCATTACCTCACCCACGACTACTTACAACATTAATGCGAGCACTACGATTTCTAAGAGTGTCACTGCTTTACCTAGCGCAACAATACAATCTAACATTTCTTGTAATGGAGCCGGTGATGGTTATGTAGAGGTTCAGATAAATGTGGAGAACGGGCATCCCACCGAGTTTGGCTATGCCTGGTATGCTGGTGCGAGTGACGCAGACTCTCTTCAATTAGCAGGGGAAAAACATATTTACGATCTAAATCCTGGATTATACACTTTCCAAATTACTGACTTTTATGGTTGTATCAAAAATGAGACGTATACCATACTAGAATATCCGATAATGGACCTTACTTCTACAGCTGCAACTAATCTCAATAACAGCTGTTCTCAAATTAACGATGCAGCCATTGGCCTGAATGTATCAGGCGGAAACACGGCAAATTATAGCTATGAATGGTTCAAAAATGAAGTGATTTTCGACCCTGCTGACAGTGCTTGGACCGATACTGCTTTGTCCACCTTAGCCACTGGTCTTTACAAAGTGAAGGTGACCGACGAGCAAGGTTGTGAGATAGAGAAAAGTTTTGAGGTTACCATGCCAGAACCCCTCTCTCTTTCTTACATCAAAGAAGATAACATATGTCTTGGAGGGAACCTAGGAGCGATAAGTGTGCAGGCCTCGGGCGGGACGGCTCCCTATGACTATAATTGGTCACTAGGTGGGAGTGGTTTTGGAAATACAGACACCCTCTCGAATTTGTTGAGTGATAATTATACCTTGACCGTAACAGATTTTGCAGGCTGTACCCCACTGGTGGAATCCATTACCGTTGGGGGGCCAACAACGACATTTGATATTGGTTTTACAACGACTGATTTAACCTGCTATAAATCTAAAGATGGAATTGTGGAGCTGGATATTACTAAGACCGGATCCCATCCCAATGATTATTCAATTCGTTGGTTTAAAGAAGGGAGCCTATTTAATAGTGTTCGTGAAATTATCTCAGGATTAGAGGTGAACAATTATACAGTTGTAGTAACGGACGTCTTTGGTTGTACCAAAACAGATTCTGTTGGCCTGAGTCAACCTAATGACATCATTCTTAATCCTGTAATTGATCCTTTATTGTGTTATAATTCAAATACTGCTTCCATTACCCTTAACCCCACAGGAGGAGCAGATGCATACCCTAGCTCAGAATGGTCTTTGGCAGGATCTGACGTGGCTAACGATGTTCTCTTTGTAGATTCATTAGTAAGTGGAAATTATAATATTCTGGTTAGAGATGCAAGAGGATGTGAAAAGGACAGTGTATTTACATTAGAGAATCCCGCAAATATGGCCATTGATACAGAAAATACGATTATTGAGAACATCCTTTGCCAAGGGCTTGGTACTGGAAGTATTGACTTTAATGTCGTGAATGGTCAATCTCCTTATTCGTACTCATGGTCTCAGGCAGATTCGACCTTCAGTACTTCCAAAGATCTTGAAGATCTTGCTGTAGGCGTCTATGATGTTACCGTCACAGACGCTTTCGATTGTATTTCAGACACGTTATCTTTTGAAATTACAGAACCAAACAACCCATTTAACATCAATGGAGATATTGATGAAATTTCTTGTCTTAATGGGAGTAATGGTCAAATATTCATTTCCTTAGAAGTATTGGGAACTTCTACTGACTTTTCTTACTTCTGGAATAAAAACGGGGTTTTGTTGGCGGAAGATGTTCGAGATCTATCTAACCTTTCATCAGCTACTTATGTTTTTACGGCAACCGACAATTTTGGTTGTAGCAAAAGTGATTCTTTTACTTTGGTAAATCCTCCTCCTATTAATGCTGTTTTTGAGCCTGCCTCACCTTCTTGTTTCGGAGATTCTACAGGATCCCTCACCGTTACTGCTTCGGGAGGTTGGGGAGACTTTGACTATTATTGGCAAAACCCAATAAAGAAAATAGGCAATAATGATAGTGTTCTAACTAACATCTTGGCAGGCAATTATTTAGTCAAAGTCACCGATGATGGCGGATGTATTAAAAACTTTCCAGTGAGTCTCAATGGTCCAGATCCAATCTCAATCAGCCCCGTCGTCACAAACAACTCTTGTAATTCTGCAATAGATGCAGAGATCGCTATCGAGGTAACGGGAGGCACCCCTAATTACAGTTATCAATGGTTTAAAGATGGCATCGATTATGCGACTACGCAAGACATAGATTCACTTATCGCGGACAGTTATGAATTAATTGTCACCGACTCCCTTTCTTGTGTGAAAAGCTCAGGGATATTAGAAATCCTTACTCCTGATCCCCTTTTGCTCAATGTTTTATCTGTTGAAAATACGCTCTGTACAGGTGTCTATACAGGGTCCATTTTGACGGAAGCCCTTGGAGGAACCGTTCCTTATCAATACAATATTGATAGTGGCACTCTTGGAAATACCCCTTACTTTAATGAATTGGCTGATGGAGCACATATTGTTTCCGTCACCGATAATAATAATTGTAGTTCTGATACGGTAATTACATTATTTACCGAATATGAACTCATCGCAGACTTCGACCTGAGCTATACCAACCCTTATATTGACTGGCCCATTTCATTTAATGACTCTTCATCGGCGAGAAACATTACTTCTTGGTTTTGGGAGCTTGGCAATGGTGCGGCCGTTGAAGGGCAAAACACTGAGTTCATCTACAGGGCTCCTGGAGTTTATCCTATTACTTTAAAAATCACTAATGAGGTGGGTTGTGAGGCCTTAAAAATGGATACCCTCATCATCGAAAAAGGCTATAAATTAATGATGCCTAGTGCTTTTACGCCAAACAATGACGGCCTTAATGATGTTTTTAAACCCAGTCACGAAAACATCATTCAAACGACTATTCAAATATATAATAAATATGGGGCACTTGTTTATCAATCAAATGAGCTGGATGCCGAATGGAATGGAGATCTTAAAGAGGTACCTTTACCACAAGACTCTTATTTGTATGTCATTGAATATGTCGCAGAGTCTGGGGTTGCGCGCACAGAAAGAGGACGCCTATCCTTATTGCGCTAATGTCATTAATGAAAACTTATGATTTTTTGTTTCAAGATTTTTCTTGAAAAAGAGCCCTCCTTCAAAATTAAAATACTATTTTGAGACGATAATTTGGAATAATGATTGAAAAACTGACGTCTATTAAACGCAGATTTGAAGAGATTGAACTGCTTATTGTTCAGCCCGACGCCATGTCTGATATGAAAGCGTATGCCAAACTCAATCAAGAATACCGGTCATTGGAAAAAATTGTTGTTAAGGCAAATGCTTATTTGCTTGCTTTAGAGAATCTCGAAAATACTAAGACCCTTCTTTCCACAGAAAAAGATGAAGAATTTCGTACCCTTGCCAAGGCGGAAATTGATGTTCTAGAACCGCAAATTGAGCGCCTTAATGAAGAGCTGAAAATTCTTTTGATTCCTCAAGATCCGGACGATAACAAAAATGTTATTCTGGAAATACGTGCCGGTACAGGAGGAGATGAAGCATCTCTTTTTGCCGGGGACCTTTTCAAAATGTATCGGCAGTTTGCGGATAATCAAAAATGGAAATTAGAACCCATTAGCTTCAGTGAAGGAACGGCGGGTGGATTCAAAGAAATTATTTGTACGATCGAGGGCCAAGAAGTCTACGGCAAATTAAAGTTTGAATCAGGGGCCCATCGCGTTCAAAGGGTTCCCAGCACCGAATCCCAAGGCCGCGTACATACCTCAGCAGCTACCGTAGCAGTACTTCCAGAAGTGGAAGATGTAGATATTGACTTAAATATGGGAGATATTCGAAAAGATACCTTTCGTGCTTCTGGAGCTGGGGGGCAGCACATCAACAAAACAGAATCTGCTGTCCGGCTGACACACTTCCCTTCAAATACGGTTGTTGAATGTCAAGATGGTCGCTCGCAACACGCCAATTACGACAAAGCCATGAAAGTCCTGCGATCAAGAATCTATGAAAAAGAGCTTAAAAAGCATAATGATAAAATCAGTTCAGAACGCAAAACTATGGTTGGCAGCGGGGATCGTTCAGACAAAATTAGAACCTATAATTTTCCACAAGGTCGTGTAACCGATCATCGTATCGGTCATACGGTATACAATTTACCCAACATTCTGTCGGGGGATATTCAAGATTTTATAGATCGTCTGCGCATTGCAGAAAACTCTGAAAGACTCAAGGACGAAGCTTAACCATGAAGACTTACTTAGTTAAAGCGTTTTTTAAAGGGATACTAATTGTTGGCCTTTGTGCTCTGGCCGCCCTACTCTCCTGTGATGATCAAGACGAGGAACCCACTACTCAGGCCAATATCAACTTATTATTCAGTACAGACACGTTACTTTTCGACACGCTACTTACCGATCGATTGAGTGTCACCAAACGACTGAGAATTTACAATCCCAATACCGAGGCGATCAGTATTTCTGAGATTTCTTTAAGCGTAGGTACTGAGTACGCGTTGATCATCAATGGTGCCGAAGAAAACCAAGCTGAGGATCTCTTACTTATGGGTAAAGACAGCCTCTTGATTTTAGTAAAGTTGACCGTGGATAAGCAAGACCTCGACGACCCTTATTTAATTAAAGATATCATCACGACATATTGGAATGGGAATACCCAACAGACCTTATTGATGGCATGGGGACAAGATGCTATTTATATGGGTAATGAAATCTTGTGCGATATGACTTTTACCGCTGACCGACCCTATGTATTCTATGACAGTGTATTGATTGATTCAGGTTGCTTGTTGACCTTACAAGCGGGCGCTACCCTCCTTTTTGATGCCAATGCCCCACTTTTGGTGGCCGGTCAACTCATAGCTGTAGGCGATTCGAGCCATCCTATCACCTTTAGAAATTCGCGATGGGACATTGATTATCGAATTGCACCGGGTCAATGGCCGGGCCTTCATTTTCTTATTGGAAGCCAAAACAATTTATTGGACTATACGATTATAGAAAATGCGATCACGGGTATAACCATTGGCAATCCAGATGAGGATACCTTGGCCGACTTGACATTAAAACACAGCATTATCAGACACAGTTCCCAAGCAGGTCTAGCAGCCTATAGCAGTGACGTAGTCGGAGAAAACCTGTTGATCATGAACAGTGGGTCTAGTAATGTCATTAATGCAGCAGGGGGCTTTTATCACTATAACCATTGTACTTTTGTCAACATACCTAACTCATTTTATACTTCGGATCCTGCTACTATTTTTACCAATAGTCTCATCCTTTCTAATGAAAGTAAAATTAGTAATCATTTGTATTTGACCCTGCACAACAGTATTGTTTGGGGGCCCAGTGATAACGACTTTTGGTTATTTGATGATGAACAGTCCGGTTGGTCGTCATCTATTCATCACAACCTCATTCATTCAAATACAGCGCTTAACGAGAACTATATTTTTTTTGATTCGCTAATTTCCCTTTTTCAAGATACTGAAAATTACAATTATGAATTAGACAGTGGATCTGTAGCCATTGATCTTGGCCAAAACAGTCCTATTTGGGATGATCTCCTGGGTCGGGCACGTGATGAGCACCCAGATTTAGGTGCCTATGAAAAACAAAATCAGTAAATCTACAATGGCTTATGGCCTCTCGACCTACTGCTATGCAGTAATGTTGACCTTTTCTTTAAACTCTACCGTGGGGTTATGAAAAAAGGACGGAATTATGATAGTACTTGCCAAAACAAGACAGTTATTTAGGTAGAGCGCGTCAAAAGGGGCTTTAATTTTCTAATTTTATCTTCATTAATCTTGAAAGACCTTATCTTCCATAAATAATTTAGGTTATGAAATGTCAACGCAATAAATTTTCCTTACAACGAAAGATCAGTTATTTGAATGGGGCCTACATGTCTCCCTTACTGAAAAAAGTGGAAAAGGCGGGGATCAAAGGCATGGTTAAAAAAAGAAAACCTTTTCATGTCGCACCCTCAGATTTTTTTAAGGAAACAAAGGTCCTTAGAAACCTGTTTGGTCAGCTCATAAATAGTCCAGATTCATCAAGACACGTCATTATTCCATCGGTGTCTTATGGGATTGAAAATGTGGTACAAAACTTGGAAAAGAAAAAAGGGAATATCGTTCTGGCAGCAGGTCAATTCCCGAGTAATGTGTACCCATGGTCTGCCAATCCCCACTATCAGCTTAAGTTTGTGGCAGCGCCCACAGAGGCAAAGAACCAGTGCGCGGCTTGGAATGAAAACATTCTTGCAGCAATTGATGATCAAACGGCAGCGGTCTCCATAGGGCAAGTTCATTGGGTCAATGGCACCAAGTATGATCTGACTTCGATTCGTCAGAAAACCAGAGCGGTGGGAGCGGCATTGATCATAGACGGTACCCAGTCGATTGGCGCATTGCCTTTTGACGTGCAAGAAGTGCAGCCCGATGCGTTGGTGGTGGCGGGCTACAAGTGGCTGATGGGTCCTTATTCAATAGGGATGGCTTATTATGGGGAAATGTTTGATCAAGGCAGGCCCATTGAAAATAATTGGATAAATAGGCAAGGGGCGGATCAATTTTCTGGACTTATACATTATCAGGATAATTTTTTGCCAGGAGCACAAAGATATGAAGTGGGAGAACACAGCAATTTTATCTTGGTGCCCATGCTCATCGCAGCCATTAAACAATTATTAAAATGGACGCCTCTGGGGATCCAGCAGTATTGTGAGGTCCTTTGTCATGACGCCATTGATATCTTACGCTCAGATGGCTATACCGTTCAGGCTTCGGAAGGAAGGGCTAGCCATTTATTTGGCGTTTCTTTTAATGAAAATACAACGATGGAACGAATAGAGCAAGCGCTTTTTAAACATCGAGTGAAGATTTCTGTTCGTGATCAAGCCCTCCGAATCTCACCGAATGTTTATAATGATCAAAAAGATGTTCAAAGATTGGTAAGTGCTTTAAAAGAAGCAATTATTTGATTTATATTTACAGCAAAATTAAAAAATCATGGAACTAACTAATCCTGCGGTCACAGATGGCGTCAACTTATTCGTAAATATTGTAGTTATTTTTATCGCTTCTGTGGTCGCGTTGTCGATGATCGACGCCAAAAAGATCAGTGATAAGGAAAAGAAAGCTTAAAAAAAGTCGCGGAAATGGTTATACGTGGTCTTTTTTGTGAGTGCTGATCTTATCATTGGGAAGAATGTAGGGACAAACGATTGCCAAAATAAATAAGAATCCGATAACGCCTAACATTGCCATAGTTTTATAATTTTTTATCAAAGGTAATGTTTTTTGCTTTTGAGACCTCATCATTGATTAAATTCCTTGACGCCTTTTTAGTTTAAAGATTAACACAGAAGTCATTTGTGCTTTTTCGAGTCTGCTACCCAAACTCAATGTGCGGAAATGACAATGGTCATGTCTTTTTCGTTGAAAGATATCCTTTTAAATAAAATCATCGAATTTATATTTTAGCTTGATAGTGAGGGAAGATTTGGGCATTGTGGAGGTATTGGTTTTGATGGAGGATGATGTTAAGTTATTAAAAACAGTAATTATTTCGTCATTGATCGAAAAAGCCCTTTCCTTAATTGGATCACCTTTTTTGAAGACAAAGGATGGCATGTGCATGATCTTGGTCAAATCGGAGGGTTTTAAGGGGTTCTAATAACCGAAAACCAGTATGTAACTGGACCAAATTAAATAATTTTTCAGTCAACAACAGCCGCTCCGATTGATCGTTGAGCCAAGATCGATCGCCATCAGTTTGTTGCACAATTTCTTCATTGTGAATGGAAGTATCCATACTGAGGTAGAGAAATCCACCTTTTTTAAGTACCCGAAACTGCTCTTCCCATTGCTGTTGAAATTCAAGCGTGTTTTTGGCAAAATGCATGACCCTACAATTGATGATCGCATCAAAAAAACCATTTTCAAAAGGCAGGATATTGGCAGGAGCTTTTGAAAAAAAAGCAGGATTTCCTCCCAAAGAGGTTGCTACAATTTTGCATAAGGCTACGTTTTTTTCATCCACATCGATTCCATAAATAGTTTTTTTTAAGTTTAAAAAAGGGATGATATTTCTTCCTTGTCCACAGCCAATTTCTAGGATAAGATGACGATTATTAAACCTACCCTTGAGTAGTTGATCAAATAACTCCAGGTCTATGTCCCCAATAAAATTGTTGATATCATCTAAATTCATTGGGGAAATTTATAAAAAGAGGCGAATGAATGCAAAAAGCCACCGTATAACTGAGGGGACGAGGAAGATAAGTAAGCTATGAAACGGCAGATTCTAATAATTTCAAAACCCTTTTTTTTGTATCCATAGTGGCCCTTATGCCGATGGGTAAGGTAGCATTATTATCCTCATGTCCAAAGGGAAAACCACCCATGACAGGGATGCCTAAATCACCCAGGCGGTCTTTGAAAACTTCACTAAGACCGGTTGAAAACTCATAATAGGGGTCTCCAGGTTGCGCATCACATCGGGTAAAATGGCCCAGAACAATGCCTTTTATCCCTTTAAATTTTTGAGCCGCACGCAGTTGGGTAAGCATTCGGTCTATGCGGTAAGTAGATTCTCCGACCTCTTCAATGAAGACAATATGATCGGCCCAATCGATCTCGTGATCAGTACCAATCATACTAATTAATAGAGATAAGTTTCCTCCTATGAGTTTACCCGTGGCGACTCCTGGTGTGATGATTAAGGGATCATCGATTTTTATCTTATTTTTATTCCCCTTTTGAATTACGGCATTAAAATGCTGAATTGAAAAAGGGTTAAAAGTAGAGATTCCCACGGGCCCGTGAAAACCAACAATTCCACATTTTTTATAAATGGCCAAATGCAAGGCGGTAATATCACTATATCCGATCAGGGGTTTGCAGTTTGTACTAATCAAGGAATAATCTATTTTTTCTAGAAGTCGCGTAGCGCCATATCCACCCCGAGCACATAAAATGGCTGAAACCTCGGGGTTTTCATACATGTGGTGCAAGTCCTCAATCTTTTGTGCATCGGTGCCTGCGAGAAATCCATTTTGTACCCTTAAATTATCGGTATGGATGATTTGATAACCTAGCATGTGGAAGTTTTCCATCAGCATTTCATAATCGGTTCTTTTTAAGGCCCCAGAGGGCGTAATGACCCCGATGGAAGCGCCTGGCTTGAGTGCCGCTGGTTTGATAACTTCTGTAGATAGATGGAAAGAAGTAAGGGTGGGTACGGCACCTATTAATGCGCTAGATTTGATAAATTTTCTACGATCCATAAGGGTAAAAATACAAAAATCTATTTGCTTTATCCATAGGAGCTCGGGGATTTTGTATTGGGCCAGAGCGTGTAATATTCCCTGAAAAATCAACCCATTTTTTTCTTCCAATAACGGATTAAACCGGCCACACTCATCCATGAGGGGTTTGCAGCCTCATATTGTTTTATTCCCAGTGGATCTACTCCCAATCGGAGCAATTGCTGTGAGGTGTATTCACTGAATTTAGGTGTAAGTATTTCGGTGGTAAAGCCGGCCATCCAGTTTTTTTTTACCCATTGGGACCAATCATGGATCATGCTTTTAAGTGCATGCATATGGGCTGGAACGTCCTTAATTACACCAAAATGGGTCAGGTAAATTTGGGAGGGTTCGCAGGCAAGAATGAGATCTATAGAATGGATCCAATCTTCCAGGTTGATGTCTGGTGGTGGGCAAGGAGGTACGACTGGACCCTTTTGAATTTTTACCCCAGCGACATCGCCGGTAAAGATCAGGTCGTTCATTTTCCAAGCAATGTGATGTTTGGCATGACCGGGTGTATGAAGCGCTTGAAAGCAGGTTTTTCCAATGATGATTTCTTCCAAATGAACCGTACTCCGCAATTGATCCATAGGGATGGGATGCATTTGACCCCACAATCGATCCATATCTTCTTGATAAATGCGCTTGGCAGATTCCATTAGTTTTTCGGGATGGGCTAAATGTGTTTCTCCAAAGGGATGTAGATAAATGGTGGCCCCTTGTTCGGCAAATGCCCAAGCCGCACCGGCATGGTCTAGGTGAATATGACTTAAAAAAACATGTTTAATTTTATCCACTTCAAAACCGCAGCGCTTGATTTCATTTTTAAGTACTTCGAAGGTGGAGTAAGGACCCGTTTCAATTAATACAGGACCCACGGATGTCTCGACAAGATAAGCGGCTATGGATTGTGGATATCCTAAAAAATTTAAATCTAACGTATAAACCATATTAAATAACAATTTGTATGCGTAATTTAGCTTGATTGTAATCAAAGGCAGATGACAGAGACGAAATATTTTCAAGACCACATGCCCGGGAATGTTTGTTTTGGCTGTGGCGCAGAGCATCCAGAGGGCCTTCAAATCAAAAGTTTTTGGGAGGGATCTGCCGCCATTTGTCACTGGCAGCCAGAGGAAAAATATAGGGGCTGGCCCCGGTTACTCAATGGAGGGGTTATGGCGACGCTTATCGATTGCCATTGTATGGGAACCGCCATGGCATACGCCTATCAACAAGAAGATAGAGACTTCAATTCTACCCCCTTCTATCGTTATGCGACCGGAGGGTTGAAGATCAAGTATTTAAAACCAACCCCAACTAAGGACATGATTACGTTAAGGGCTCAGGTTATCGAGCACCACAGGCGTAAAACCACCATGAATTGTACCCTAGAAAGTAGCGGTAGTATAACCGCTGAGGCAGAAGTAATTGCGATACAGGTCTATGACAGCTCGAAAAATAATGAAACTAATCAATTTGAATAGAAATGCATCCTGAATTAATAGAAATAGGAGGAATCACGCTTTATGCCTATGGTTTCTTCATTATGATTGGAGCGCTTACTTCCTATATGTATGGGATAAAAGTGTTCAAAAAAGAGCTAGACATTGACCCGGACAAGGTACAAACGTTAACCATACTGATTATTTCTGCCGCTATCATAGGAGGAAAGATTTTTTTCTATTTTGAAGATCCCGCTTATTATTTTTCGAACCCTGAAAACCTACTTAAAAACTTCAGACAAGGCTTTGTTTTTTATGGATCTTTAATTTTTGCAATACCTACAGTGATTTGGTATTTTAGAAAAGAAAAATGGCCCATATTTCCCATGCTCGACATTCTTTCTATAATCGCTACGATTATACATGGTTTTGGTCGATTGGGCTGTTTTTTTGCGGGTTGTTGTCATGGCTTGCCTACCGACTCTTTTCTTGGGGTAACGTTTACAGACGTAAAGTCTCAAGCAAAACCCTTAGATACCCCACTGCATCCTACACAGCTTTATGAAGTTTTTTTCATTGGATCTCTGATGTTATTTTTAGTTCAGTTGAAGCGAAGACAGCAATTTCATGGACAACTGGTATTTCTGTATGTGATGATATATGCCGTAGGAAGATCAATTATAGAGGTATTTAGAGGAGATCTGAGACGTGGATTTGTCATAGAAGGGTTGATTTCTCATTCACAATTTATTTCTATCTTGTTAGTTTTGATTGCGGGAGCATGTTATTGGGTGACCCGTAAAAACAGTAAATTCAAAATAAAAAGGCCCTGATTTGAAGGGCGCTAGGGAGGATAGAAATGGTGAAAGGGGGTTGATTAAAATACTCGCCATCAATATGAGCTTCGAGTTGTTGATTCTCCCCGATGCTAATTTCTTTTGCATCAAACAAGGAGACTTCTTTCAGACGATGATGAGACCCTTTTTGTAGGGTTAAGACCTTCAAATAACGTTGCAATGGTGAAAGCTTCCCGATCGTACATATAGAAAGTTTGCCGTCATTTAATTTTGCATGGGGTGCCAACTTGAAGCCCCCCCCAAAAGTAGTGCCATTGGCGACGGTCAATAAAATTAAATTTTGTCTTTGAGAGACTTGATCTATGATCAAGTCAAAACTACGGTATTTGTAACTTCCCAGAATATGAAGGACATAATAATAATACTTGAGCTGACCGCTGAGAAAAGGAACTTTTCGATGAATCATGTCAGCGGCAATCTGACCATCAAAACCAATTCCCACACCATTGATGAATTTCCGATCATTACATAGGCCGATATCGATTCTAGTGATAGGTCCGTTGAGGGCGGTATCGAGTTGAATTTCCAACGTAGATCCAATGCGGAGATTTTTCACAAAATCATTGCCGCTTCCCGAAGGAATAAATGAGACCGGGAGGTCTAACGTCAATCCATTGATGGCTTCATTGATGGTACCATCTCCTCCAATAATCATTAAATCCGTATAATTAAGGGTCAAGTTTTTTTCGACGGTCTGAGCGCCTCTACAATCATTACGGGTTTCAAATACGGCAAATTTTATTTCATGAAGTCTAAAAAAATCAGCTACCTTTTTGCCTATTTTTTGACTTTGTCCGCGACCAGATCGTGGGTTAATGAGCACAAAAAAATGACGTGACATAAGGATGGCTCTAAGGATTAATAATAGATTAAGCGTTTATTAATAAAGAGTAATATAAATAAAGCTAAAGATTAATATTGACAGAATGGAAAAAGGATTTTGGAAAGTTGGGAGCGTTAAATTGAAGAGCTGTTGTTATTTACACAAAAGGTAAATTTCCCAAATCTACATTCCCCCCCGTCAAAATGACACCTACTTTTTTATTTTTAAAAAAAGATTTGCGGCCCAATAAGGCAGCAAAGGGGACGGCACATGAAGGTTCAATGATGATCTTCAGTCGTTCCCAAATCATTCGCATCGCACGACTAATTTCATCCTCAGAGACGGTAATCACTTCTTTTACATGATTTTGGATGATTTCAAAGTTTAATTTTCCCACGGTCGTTTTGAGGCCATCGGCCATGGTGTGAATTTGGGAAACAGGAATGATTTTACCTGCTTTGAGTGATAAATAGGTATCATTTACATTTTTGGGTTCTCCCAAGATGACTTCTGTTTTAGGAGAGAAGTACTTGACGCTTAGGGCTGTGCCCGCCGCCAATCCACCTCCCCCTACAGGGGTGAGGAGATAATCCAAATCAGCGTGGGTTTCAATTAATTCTTTGGCACAAGAGGCTTGTCCAGTAATGATCGCCAAATCGTCAAAAGGGGGAATAAACACCGCATTTGTTTCTTGAATGATCTTGGCGCAGGCCTCCTGTCGGGCGGTTTCGTTGGGCTCGCAAAAAACAATGTTCCCTCCGTAATTTTTGACAGCATCAATTTTTACCTTGGGGGCATTTTTGGGCATTACAATGTAAGCGTTTACGCCGGCAGTTTTACAAGCGTAGGCAACGGCCTGCGCGTGATTACCCGAGGAATGTGTAGCAAACCCATTGAGCCGTTGGTCAGGCTTCAAGGAAAAAAGGGCATTAGAGGCCCCGCGCATTTTGAAGGAGCCTGTTTTTTGAAAATTTTCACATTTAAAAAAAAGAAGGGCACCCGTGAGCTCATTGATAAATTGAGAGGTCAGGACTGGTGTATTATGAATGTGTGGAAGGATTCGCTCATGTGCGCGGCGAATATCATTTTCAGTGGGAGTTGAGGGCATTATCATGGGTTTTACGATTACTAATGTGCTTCTAGCCAATTATTACCCCTACCGATGCCGACCTCCATAGGGACGTCTAATTTTATGGCATTGACCATCAATTCTTTTACTTTTTTTTGGACCCGCGTGATTTCAGAATGATATACCTCAAACACCAATTCATCATGGACTTGCATCAACATTCGTGAGGCAAGCTTTTCCTTTTTCATCCAATCGTGAATATTGATCATAGCGACTTTAATTAAATCAGCTGCAGAACCTTGAATAGGGGCATTGATGGCATTTCTCTCGTCATATCCGCGCATGGTAAAATTACCTGCATTGATGTTGCGTAGGTAGCGTCTTCGACCTAAGATGGTTTCTACATAACCTTGTTCTTTGGCTTTTGCGATGCATTCATCCATGTAGATCCGCACTGAGGGGAATTCTTTCCAATAGGCTTCAATAATCTCGGCAGCCTCACTCCGCGAAATATTTAAATTTTGAGAGAGGCCAAAAGCAGACATCCCATAAATGATACCAAAATTAACTTCTTTGGCTTTTCTACGCATGTCAGTATCTACCTGCTCTAAGGGAACACCAAAAACTTTGCTGGCTGTAGTGGCATGAATATCCTTGCCAAGCCTGAAGGCATCTATCATACTTTTATCTTTTGAAAAAGAGGCCATAATGCGGAGCTCAATCTGCGAGTAATCTGCTGCAAGAAGTACAAAATCACTATTTAAGGTAATGAAAGCTTTCCGTATCTCACGTCCTTTCCTGGTTCGAATAGGGATGTTTTGCAAGTTGGGATTATTTGAGCTTAGACGGCCGGTGACGGCTACTGTTTGGCGGTAATCTGTATGGACTCGCTGGTCTTTCGGATTCACCATGCGTGGCAGGGCATCGACATAGGTTGATTTCAGTTTTTGGTATTCTCGGAACTCTAAAATCTTGTTTGCAATCTCATGTGCAGGGGCTAATTTTGAAAGAATATCTTCTCCCGTGGCATATTGGCCTGTCTTTGTTTTTTTAGGGTTTTCAATGAGTTTTAATTTCTCAAATAAAATGGATCCCAGCTGTTTGGGAGAACTGATATTGAACGTTTCTCCTGCGATTTCAAAGATCTCCGTTTGGACTCTTAAGCTTTCTGTTTGAAGCTCACCGCTCAATTCACTCAGGGCCTTCTCATCGATACTTACGCCGCTGTATTCCATGTCTGCAAGCACGAATGAAAGTGGCTCTTCTACTTCGTGGAGGAGTTTGTCTAAGTTACGCTCAGCGACTTCAAT
>Ga0206123_10001625_pt1 | contig 20954 bp, 11 predicted proteins | sample Helgoland_Spring_2_FD_160086 | JGI IMG/M metagenome (GOLD analysis project Ga0206123, IMG submission 160086) | Pelagic subsurface seawater microbial communities from Kabeltonne, Helgoland, North Sea - Helgoland_Spring_Bloom_20160316_1 | ecosystem: Environmental > Aquatic > Marine > Epipelagic ...
ACCGTTGTTTCCACCTAATATTGTATGACTTCCTGATAGTTCTATGTATAGTTCTACATAATCACCTTGTGCAAGATACATAATTATTGATGAACTTGCTTGTGCGTAATGGCCACTTGTTGTTGACTGTTTATCTGCCCAACCACCAAAGTATACACTTCCAGTGTTATTTTTTCTAACACCAATACCAGCATAAGTCAATTCAGATGTAGAAGATTCGATTGCTAAATTACACAAGAACATATATCTTCCTGATGTTGGGGCAGTAAATTTTCCAGTAGAGTGGTTGTATTCGTTGTTTGAGTCGTGTGCTTCACCAGCAAATGTATATTTCACTGAACCACCTGATGCAGTAAAGGAAGCACTAGGATAACAGAAGAATGATGGTTGAGTAGGCATCTTCACGTTTCCATCTTCAAATGTCATCACACTATGAAAGCCATTGTTTGCAGTATTTGGAGTTCTAAGCGTCACATCATTACGAAAGTATATTGATTCTCCATAACCTGTAAAAGAACCACTAGCATTAGTAGATGGGTCATAACCTAATGCAAGATTATCAGAGGTTGTTGCACCTGTTCCACCTATTACTGCAACTTTATATGCACTAGAATATCCAAATCTAGAACCTTTTAAGGCATCTAATCTAACTCCTCCGACATTTGATACTTGTACTTGCCCATCAGTTTCTATTCTCATTTTTTCTGAACCACCTGCTGTACCAAATGCCATATATTGACTAGCGTGGTTATAAAATATGTACCCATCTGCTTTTTCTGCATCACTACCTGTGCCATCTGCAAAATATATTCTACCACCGCTTCCACTGCCAGAAGCTATAGTCATACCTTCATCACCAGTACCACTTCCTACGACTAAATTTCTAGCGTTAGAATCGTAGGAACTCACGCTTGTGTTTCCTATGCCTACAGTTCCGTTTGAAGAAAGATATGATTCAACATCTGAATCTGCATATTGTGTTATTGTACTACTAAATGTTGTTCCCGATAGACTCAATCCAGTTCCAGCACTATATGTTGTGTCTGTATTTGAAACTGTATTTGTGATTACACCTGTAGAACTGTTGTATGATATTCCTGTTCCAGCACTTATTGCACTTCTGGCGTCTGAATCTGTATATCCTGCTGGGATATCACCGAATGATAATGTACCACTTCCATTTGTTGTAATTACTTGACCGTTTGTTCCGTCTGAAGTAGGATAGGTGATATAAGAACCTGTAAGACCATTGGTTGCAGTCAAAGTGGTTGCAGTTAAGTCACCTACCTGTAAGTCTGCAAGTGAATAACCTGTTCCACTTGTATTAACAGTTGAACCAGGTTCTACTTCTAAACCGTCAAATAACTTCCATGTTGAGTCTGTTGCATCTCTGAATAATCCTGTATATTCACTTGCACCACCATCTGATAAACCATCATCATAGTTTCCGTATATCCCAATATCTAAGGTATCTGAAGAGGTGTTTGCATTTGCAAGTTCTAACATATTATCTTCAACAGAAGTTATTGAAGAGTTAATAGTCATGCTTGTTCCGTTTACAGTCAAGTCACCAGATATAGTTGCGTTTCCATCTACAGATAAATTTTGTGATGTTTCTAAACCTAAATCCGAGAAAAATTTCTTTTGAGTAGCCATATATCTATTTATAACATTTTTGGACCAAAAAAAAAGGGGAACTTCGGTTCCCCTTTCCGTATAATATAAAGAAGTCTTACGCTGAAACTAATACTCTATGAATATTAATTACTGTAGAACTGCTTGACGCTGGAGTTATCCTTAATCTTGCATCTGTTCCAGAAATATCTGAATCAAATGATGCCAAAGAGGCTGATTTAAGTGTACCATACTGAGTCATCGTCACTGCACTTCCGTCATGTACTAATACTATTTCTGTGGAATGGAAATCCGAACCACTTGACATTGCTACAATGTATCTCGCTGCTCTATAAGAAGCATGAGCAAAGGTATCTAAATTTACCTCTGTAGTTGCAGTTGTTGTCAAAGAACTTGAAGTTCTATGTTTAGTATCTAGTTCTTTAGAAGTAGTGATAACATCAGCAGATGAATCATAAGAGAAGACTCTTATTAACTCTGCGATTTTAAATGCATTTGTTTTAGCCATTTTCTACTCCTTAACTATGTCTAATTTGGAAAGTATCCACTGTTGTGTTAGTGTTCGCAGGTGTAATGAGAAGTCTCATATTACCTGAGTTAACATCTGAACTCAAAGTGAAAAGTGAAGATGATGAAAAGACATCACCGTATTGTACAAAATATGCACTAGTACCATCATTTATCAATAGAACCTCAGCTGCGTGAGTTCCTGCCGATGCGTGAGTAGCATTAATTACATATTTAACCGCTTTATTCGCAACTGCGTTAGACGATAAAACCTGATTAGCAGTAGTCGCTGTCAATTCAGTAGCAGTGAAGAAACCTTGTACAAGGTTACTTGCCGCTGTGATTGCAACAACTTGAACAACATCACCAGAAAGGCCATTCTCAGCAAGTGTTATAACAGTCGAAGAGGTTGTAGTATAATCTGCACCACCTCCAACTAATTTAACACCGTTTATGAATACCTGTTCTGAACCAGCTTGATAAACGAGAGAGTTTGAACTATCATCGTTTCCAGTGATTGATGTTGTAGTACCAGATAATGTATATGTGAATATAACAATACCACTACTTGGTTGGTCTGACCAATCTAAAGTACCTGAACCGTCAGTCTTTAAGACTTGATTCGAAGTACCATCAGAAGTTGGGAATGAGAATGCGTCGTTAACAGTAAGAGTTGCTGGGTTTGAACCAACTTCTACGACTGAAGCAGAACCATCGTTCTTTTCAGTATAGAATCTACCGTGATAAGTGTTGACTGCTAATTCACCTAATGATAAATCACTAGTTGCAGGCACACTGTTCTGAGTAGAACTTCTTTTAAATTGAATTACTGTTGCCATCTGTATTCTCCGTTAGAATTAAGCGTTATTAAAATGTTCCGCCGTCTATAGCTGTGACTGTAACCGAACCACTTGATACTGTGAAGTTATCCGCGTGGAAACTTGCAATACCTTTTGCAGTAGTAGTTGCGTCATTGATAGCTACATCTCCTGAACTTACAGTGAAGTAAGTGCCTGAGAAACTTGCGATACCTTTATTGGATGATGTTGCATCTTCTGCTGAAAGAGTAATAGCACCTGCACCATTAGTGATGTCAAGTCCTTCTCCTGCAGTTAAAGTAGCAGCGTCAAATACTCCTGATGAAGTATCTCCAATTAATAACTGACCATCTGTAGGAGCTGCACCTGCATAAGAGTCAATACTTCCACTTAGAGATGCGTTAGCAACTGTTAAGTTTCCGAATTTACCTGCCATAGCAGTTCCAGAGAATACTGATGAACTATCTGTTGCACTTGAAAGAGCAACGAAAGAACCGTCTGTATCATCCATACCAAAGAAACCAATTTTAGCACCACCTGAGTTGTACTTAAATTTGATACCTCTATCTAGGTTGTCATCTGATGCATCGTCACCGATTTCAAATACAGGGTCAGCAACTGATGTAGTTGTTGAGTTTACTGTAGTTGTAGTACCATTAACTGTCAAGTTTCCTGTGACTGTTAAGTTACCAGATGTAGTTAAAGTTGCAGTTGTAATATCGTCTGATATTAAGTTTCCTGAAACTGTTAAGTTATTTGAAATTGTGACATCGTTAGGAAGACCAACTGTTATAGTTTGTCCACTTGCTGAAGTCTCAACTTCGTTTGCTGTACCTGTGACTGTTAATGATTGAGTGTCTAAATCAACTGTACCTGTTCCTGAAGAACCTGCAATGTTTAAGTCGTCATCTCTATCTAAACTATCTACATAGTCTTTAACAGCAGCTGAAGTAGGTATAGTAGTGTCGTTATCGTTTGAACCGATACCTTCTGCTTGTGTTACCCATAAAGCGTCTGCTAATTTGTCTAAAGTCACTGCATCATCAGCTATCATTGCTGTTTCAACTGCTGAGTTAGCAATTGTTAAAGCACCGTTAGCAGCTAATGTTGCATCTCCTGATACGCTAACATTGTCAAATGAATCTGAACCGTCATGCACAAGAATTTGTGCTGAAGATGGAGCAGAAATATCTGAGTCTGAAGCACCTGCAAGAGTTGAAGTTGTTGAAACAAATGAAAGTGCTCCACTTCCGTCTGTTGCGATTACTTGGTTAGCAGAACCGTCTGCTGAAGGTAGAGTAAAGGTTGTTGATGTAGCTAATGTATCGGCAGCTTTTAATGCAACGAAGTTCGTTCCATTATCACTGTCTTCCATTAGTGAAACACTAGCACCTGCAGTTGAACCATTTCCAACTTTAAAGTTAGAAGGTGTTGCAGCTGACCCAGCAAGTATATCAGTATAATACTTACCACCAATCGCTTGGATTAATGGAGTTGAATTATCTGAATCTACTGACTCGATGTATAGTTTTGCACCAGCACCTGAATTCGACCTATCCTGTACATAGGCTAATTCACCTTCCGATAAGTCTGAGACTGCTGGAGCTGAAACACCTGTACTTCTTTTAATCTGAATTACTGTTGCCATTTTTATTTTCCTATAAAAATTATGTTGTTATTTAAATGACCTGTCACTTTCGAGGTCGTGATTACATAATGTAAAAAATTCTATCCTCTCACTATGAGGGTCGATACCTTCACTGGTTGGTATCCTTGATTTGTTGTATTAGTATTTATACAATTAAAATGTTCCACCATCAATTGTGGTGGTTGTTGTCCATTTATCTGATGCTTGGTCATATGAAAGAAGACCATCATCTGTTTCTGTTGCATTCACATCAGCAAGTTCGTTGATAGATTTAGCAGATAAATCTGTTCCACCACCACCTGAACCTATTGCAACTTGTTTGGCACGAATGTTTCCTGTACCACCCACTCTACCTGAGATACCTGCAACTCTTGAAATTGTTCCTTTAATGTTCGACATAATTAACTCCGACTTACTCCTGGTGTCACTACTGCTTGTCCTTCAACGACTCTTGTGGTGACTCCACCAGGACTTGTAATATTTAAATCGTAAACATATCGACCTGCTTCTAAAGAATTGGTTTGAGTATCATTTAAACTCAATGTGACTTGACCATTCGATGCTGATATCGAAGTTGAAAATGCTACTGAAGCACTAGAAGAACTGTATGTTTTTCTTACCTGTGCAAGTGCAGAATATGAAGTCAAATCAAGGACATCTCCCGCTGCATCAGTCACATCTACTGTAATTGTGAAGTCGGTTCCTTGGTCAATATATAAATTTGCGATAATAGCCATATAACTATTTATACGAATTTAGAACTTATGAATTAGGTTCTGTTAATTGTGCTGTGGGTTGAGTTTGATGTATTTTTTCTACACTTCCAGAGTTATTTACATATACTTGTGAGGCTTTTCTTAGAGTACCATTATCGTTGACATATACTTGTTTAACTTTTGCCAAAGGACCTATTGGTCTTGTACTTGGGAAAGGATGTTGATATGTGAATGGAGACCTATTCTGATATGTGAATGGTTGTCTATTCTGATATGTTCCAGGTTGTCTTGCATTCGCAATATAAGGTTGTTGATAACTTGTAGGATTTCTATATGTACCAGGTTGTCTATTATTATATGTAAACGGTGTTTGACCTTGTCTTTCATAGGTGAAAGGTGTTCTTGCATTATATGTAAATGGTGTCTGTCCTTGTCTAGCATATGTAGAAGGTTGTCTATGTGCATAAGTGAACGGTGTTCGACCTGTAGCGTTTGCAATGTATGTACTAGGTTGTCTATTCTGATATGTTCCAGGTTGTCTTGCATTCGCAATATATGGGTGTTGATATATCGCAGGTTGTCTATTATTATATTCTGCAGGTTGCCTTGCATTAGCAATATAAGGTTGCTGATATGTAAAAGGATGTCTATATGTAAAAGGTTGCCTTGCTGATGCCTGATATGGTGTTTGTGCATTACTAGGTTGCCTTGCATTTCCGATTACAGGTGTCTGATATATGAATGGTTGCTGAATAGTTGGCATTATCTTATACCTTGTTGAGAACCATAAGTAGACCTTAGGTTTATTTGACTTATATGACCATTAATAGCACCAGAGTTGCTGCAAATAAAATGAGTATAGTAAGTTGTTTGACCAGTCTTACTAGCTCTAATAGTAAATATAAGACCATTAGCTGTAGTTGAGCCAGTCTGCTGGTTATAGTTTGACGATGACGCTGCCATCCACATAAACTGTATTGAATTAGAGCTAGAAGTATTCCAAATACTATAATAAGTACCGGCAGTTCGAGCTGACGACCCAGAAACACTTGCTGGTGTTTTGGTATCACTAGTTCCGCCACTGGCAGTTTGACTCTGAACAGTATACTTAATATCAATATTCCATGTACTATCAATTATATTATTATTATTTATTTCTGTTAAAGGTAAATATATATAATAAGGACTCCAACCATAATAATTAGCATATGCTGTGGAATTTCCACCTGCATATTGATAATATACTGCATTTTGTGTTGTACTATACCCAAGTATAAACTGAGCAAAACATTGACCATGTGAATAAGAAAAATTCTGAATTTGGGTAGTTTGCCACTGATAAGCATTACCGAATCCACTAGCAAGAGGATTAGCTGGGTAATTAGGATTTCCTGGTGCGAATGCTGAATTTGGGTTCGTTGTCATATGTGGAGAATTAGAACCCCACCATTCGTTTGATGACATACCTACAGTTGTATTACTTACAGTCATAAATGGAGCATTTGAAGGTCCGAAATCTGATGTTGTTTCAATATTTGCAGTTGATGAACTTCCCCCACCAAAAACATCATAAGTCACAGGAGTCGTTCCTACTGCTGGTGTGCTAGAATTATATGTAAATGGATGTTGATATATCGCAGGTTGTCTATTATCATATGTAAAGGGTGTTTGACCATTACTAGGTTGTTGTGCATCAGGTGTTGCTCTTGCCTGATATGTAAATGGTGTTTGACTATTAGCAATATAAGGAGTTTGAGAACTACTTGGTTGTCTATTCTGATATGTAAATGGTGCTTGACTATTTGCTATATACGGTGTCTGACTGTTAGCAGTATATGTAAATGGGTATGGTTGTTGTGCTGATGCCTGATATGGATTCTGTGCATTTGCAATATACGGATATGGTTGTTGTCCATTTGCTATATAAGGTTGTCTTGCATTCGCAATATATGGATAAGGTTGTTGTGCATTCGCAATATATGGGGTCTGATTATTTGTAGGATTCCTGTATAGGGCAGGATTTCTATTACTATATGTAAACGGTGTTTGACTATTTGCTATATACGGTTGTTGTGCATTAGCAATATACGGTTGTTGTGCATTCGAAGGTTGCCTATCATTGAAAGGCTGTTGAATGGTCGTACCAGTATTTACATAAATCTCGTCTGACATGATTCTATATCACAAACCATAAGTGACCTGTTGATGTCGAACCAACTCCAGATGGAGCACTTCCTGTTATCGTTTTGTCCATCACCACATTATCACCATCTATTTTGATACCTTCTGCTGTATTCACACTGATATTTATATCACCGTCCAAAGGGTTGCTGGTGTTAGTAGCATATGATTTGGTTAAACCTGCATTAGCATTAATGATTGCATTAACTCTATCATCTGTGAAATAAAAACTATTTGAACCCTCTGATACTGAGTCTGTTGTATTTGTTGGATTAACAGGTTCCCAATAATTGTTTGAGGCATCCCATGCCAAGACTTGCCCAGCAGCTGGAGATGTTGTATAATTAACATCTGATAGTGCTGAAACACCGTGGTTAGTTATATTTGAAACTGTTCCTGTGACATTACCAGTCACATCTCCGATTAAATTACCAGTCACATTGCCTGTCACCGCACCATTTAATGTTGTTGCAGTAATAGTTGTTGCATGTAAACTCTGAAATCTCTTTGATGCAGAACCTAATGTTCTAGTATTATCTGAATTAGGCATTATATTTGTGTCTACAACACCATTGATTGATACTGTATCACTTGCATCACTTCCTAAGTCTACATTTCCTGTAAAACTTGCAGTTGTTCCTGTGATACCACCTGATGCCAAAGTGCCTACTGTTGCAGTTCCAGTGACTCCTAAATCACCACCGATACTTGCATTATCACCTACTGTTAAATCATCTGTAGTCGTTAATTGTTCTGCTGAAACTGTTCCTGAGAATGTTCCGTTTACTGCACTTGTTAATGAACCACTTGATAATGATGCAGTTCCGTCGGTGACTGTTGGTGCAGTTAATGTTTTACCTGATGCAAGTGTTATATCATCTTCTGCATAAGTTTTACCTGCAAGTTGTAGATTAAATCCACCTTGTAGAGTTGTTGTAGGAGAAGAATTATCTCCTTGAAGTATAACACCATTTGAGTTAGTATTATAAATTGTGTTCTGTAATGTTTCTGTAAAGAATGAAAGTATTGCCGCTGATGTTGCAGTTCCTTCAAAAGAACCTGTGTATGCATAGATTTGAATCAAATCATTAACACTTGCCGGAGATATCAACTGTATGTTATAATAGAAAGCACCTGCAAGTCCACCAACTTGCCAATCACTTTGTTCTTCTAGTAATACACCATTCTTAAATACTTGAACTCTATTTCCTTTATATTTAAGAATATTACCATTTGCATCTGCACCTGTAAATGTTTGTTGTCCTGCAGTTGCAGTGTATCTGTATTTTCCAAAGTAGAAGGCTTTATCTTCAACTGCGTTAACAGCATCGACTAGATTTTCACCTAATGCAGGTCTTAATCCTGAAACCTCACCCACATCTACGGCAAGTTCATTATACTTCAGTCTAAATTCATCTATTGTGCTATAATTGTCTACTGTTTTAGCCATTTAACTTTCCTAATATATCATGAAGTAGTTCTTTAATTTCACCTACCTCACCCTTTAAATTATTTATCTCGTTTGCTTGATTTTGAAAACGAATTTTCCTTTGTTTTGCAAGTTTCCACTGTTCGATATCTGTATTCACAATTGCTGATGATTCTTCATCTCTTTTTAGATTAGAATGACCCTCAACTTGTGCATACTCACTCATATTATGTTGCCAATGCAATACATCTTAATGCCGCTACTAACGGTATTTCTGATGTATTTGTTCCTTGTCCTACAACTTTAACAGCAAATGCTGAGAACTCTGCAAGTCCTTCTGCAGTGTAATCATACTCTTTAAAGTTTCTTGCATCCGATTCAAGTGTTGCATCTGGTGAACCATTAGTGTTGAAGAATTCCCAACCTAAATCGTCCCAAGGAGTAGATTCATCATTCTTTAGAATCTTATACATGAATTTGATGTCTGTTGTTGCAGGTTTAAATAAATCTGCTGTGACTCTTATTGCAGTTGCAGGTGTTTTTAAGTTCACCTTTCTTGTGCAATATACCATTGCATTGTTATCACCCTCAGGTTCAGTTGATGCAACATATACTGTTCCTTCTGGTAATGAATTTGTAGTTGTATCTACTTTTTTACTTGTTGCACTATCAATATTGTTTAATCTATTCATAATACCGATAGCACCTAATGTTCCTAAATCGATTACAGGTGATAAATTACTATTGAAAGATTGTAATTGCAATTGACATGTAAATGATTTAGCACCACCATTGTGAGCAGATTCATTTACAGGAGAAGCAACAATGTGTGAATTACCAAAATGACTGTTATCATTTAATGTCACAAATTCAGTTATTGATTTCTTAGTATAGTTTGTTCCACCTGCATTATATCCTTCTGGTGACTGCATTGGTGCCATGTATACACTAGAATATATTCTTGTATTCTTAAACTGAATATTAGGTATCATAGTATGCAATGTATCAAAGTAATAGTTTCTTGTTGAAGTTGCAACTGAACCACCACTTACTGTTGATGCAGGTGCAGTATAACTTGATATAAAGTGATATGATGATACATCTGGTGTCACACAAAAGGAATCAATTCCAATATTTTTAATTACAGAAAATGTTGTATTAATAACATCTACTGGCATACCACCAATTGTGTCTCCGATTGAGGCAATTCTAATTGTTGCATCAGCAGTTGCACCATCGAAATTAGTGAATGTAATTACATCACCAACTGCATGTCCTTGACCTGGGTCTGATATCTTAACACCTGAAACTACAGAAGATGCATCTGTAGTAATCTCTACCTTTAGTCCTGTTCCTGCACCACTTGTTGAACTTTGTGAAATGTAATTACCCATTGTACCATTAAATACGGTTGAAGCAGTTGGAGTTCCTCCTGATGTAGTAAATGTATCAACAGTTAAGGCAGAACCTTGTTTGTCTCCTGTTAATCCTGCAAGTGTCACACTTGAATTTTCTGTATACATTCCGTGTGAGTAATTATAAACTTTAACAAAGTTTTTATCTGAGAATGATTCTACTGGATTGTTTTGCAATGTGTGTGTCGGTAATGCACTATTATTAAATCTTAAATCAGGTGTCTTAGATACATCAAATGAACACATTTTCATATTAAACTTCATGTCATCTGTTTGTTCTGCAGTCCATGTTGATGCATTCTGAGATAAGAATAAAGAACCTGCATAAGGTTGTCCTGAAATTGTATCACCAGTTATAATATCTGCTTCGCCCATTCTTGAAATGAATACTTCGTAATCATTTGAGTTAGATAGAACAACGAAACACATTTCTGCACCCTCTTCTATATAAACTGGTGATTCGAATGTAAATGTTGTTGCAACTGAACCATCTGAAGATGTATTAACATCTCCTGGATTCTTAGTGACTACTGAGAATGGTAATACTGTTTGTCCTGGATATCCGTTTACCATATTTCTGATTTCTACAGATACAGGTAAGTTATCTGACTTAGTTGCAAAATATAAGTCAATAGATGATAAGAACATTCCACCTTGTGGTTCACATAAGAATGATTGTGCTAATGGGTCTTTCCAACCACCTCTTCCACCACCATCTAGTCTTGTAATGAATCGATTCTCATTAATCAGAACAGGGAATCTTTCTAACTGAGGAGGTTGTATCGGTGCCTGTACAGGAAGAATTGGTTCTACTACAGGTGGAACAGAAGGAGAACTTGGGGGTGGTGTGACTGTTATAACAGGAGGTGTTGTATCTACTGGTATTTCTGGTGCTTCTGAATCCCATTCAGTAGCATTTATATTTTCACCTCTTCTTGTAAATTGTCTTTCACCTCTTGTTCTTTCTGTAATTACTCTACCATTTCTTGTGGACACAATTTCTGTTTGTGAAGACTGTAATAATCCTTGTGCTTGATATATAACACTAGCAGAAGATGCTGGGTTAGATAAATTATATGATGATGAAGTAATCATCATCTCTCTCATACCACTAGGGAATCTTTGTGTGTTATTATTAGGCAGTTCAAAGTATGCACGACATCTTCCATTTCCATCTGTTTTAAGATGTGATGTGACTGTAGTTCCATCGTCTTGTGAATAAGTTGAACTGTAAGGTCTTACATATTTACTTACATCTAAATTATCAAAGAAGATATAATGATTTGAATTTGGTTTTAAGTTTGTTGCATCAATCTCAATTGTTCTAGCACGCATGAATGGTATCATTGATACTGATACGACTCTATCGTTTCTTGTTTCTACAAAATCTTCTACTACACTTGTTGTCACACCTGTTCTTGTTTGTGTTTCAGGTGTTTCTGTAATTTCTCTTGTGACTTGTAAACCTGCAACCCATTCACCACCTTGTGCTGGGTCTCCTGACCAAGAACCATTTGATGTTGCTTGAACCTCTGAACTTACTGCAGATGGTTCACCTGCCCATGTTGTTTGCCAATTATTCCAAACTGTTCCTAATGCATTTGAATTTCCGGCAATAACTGCATCAAAGTTTCCTTCTCTATTAACTCTAACTTCTGGTAACTGTTCTGTATCTTGCCATATATCGGTACCAGGTGTTAATTTAAGTTGTCCATCAAATGCAAAGACATGATATGGATTAACATTTAATTGTCTTGATGCCTTATCTTGGTTTACATATGAGAATTCTGAGAAAGGTAATGTAATTAAATCACCAGTCTGTGTATAGTTAGATGATGCACTTGTATCTAATTCAAGGTCAAAGAATTGTGAATATGATTTAGGTCTCATAGCACCTAATTTTGCATCAATAGATACATTATAGTCTGGATGATTTACATCACCAACTCTATGGCCTCTAAAGTTATCTACTAAGAAACCTGATTTGAATCTATCAAATCCGTCTGCATCTAAAATTTGTTTTGTTTGTGTATCTTTTTCTAATAAAGATAATGCAGTAATTCTTTCTAAGTTTGTAACCCTATTATTAATCTTACCGATATCTTTCATAGTATATCGTCTATGGTCATGTGACCTTACTCTGATATCTTTTAGATTGTTAGTATAAGGTGGTAATCTTAGTTCGAACATCTCGATTGCATCATCGATTGCTTTAGGTTTAGTTGGTGTCAATGAAGGAATACCTGTTGACACCATGAACTGACCTGTTTTGTGCATGAATACTTTATCTATTCTTCCTACATAGAAGTCAATAGCACCAGTCATATTTGAACCATTAACAGGTGTATCTACTGCACTTGCATTACCTGATGAAATATTAGTTCTTGATGATGCGAATGAACGACCATCATCATATGATAATGGAGAATACTTTGCACCATTTGTTCCATCAGATAAATCTAATGGACTTGCAACATTATGTTGTAAATTAGTTTTAAATGTTGATTGAGCAAAGACTTGACCAACACTAGGTCTAAAGTCTACACAATCTGATAGTTCAAATGTTCCGTCTGGTTCTAAACCACCTAAATCAACTCTACTTGGAGAGAAAACGGGAATATCTTTATAGTCAATATTACTATATGAATTTACATCATAGAAATCACCAGCATTCGATGCTGAGAAGTAATCAAAGACTATTAGAATTGGACCTTGAGGAATTGGTTCACCAGATTTAAGTGTAAGTTTTGCTAAGTCATAGAATCCATCTCTTTGACCATCATCAAAGAAGTATCTACTTGTAATATCTGGAGAACCTATACTAATATTTGATAATGTTGCAGTTGCACTTGATGTTGCACCAGCAATAACTTCACCATCAACGAATCTTGTTTCTGTTGTATAATAGAAATAGTTTATAGATGCATCACCGTTTAATGTTATTATTTTTGCCCTTGCATCTGATGTTTGACCAATAATTGTTTCGTGTTCTACAAAGGTTCCTGATGTGACTGTAAATGTTGCACTAGGTGTTAAAGGAGTGCCATTAACTCCTTCAAATATTCCTCTTATTTTAAATACATCTGAAACACCAAGTGTTATTTCTTTATCATCATAATTAGTTCCATAGAAATTTGATGTTGAAGAATTTGAACTAACTTTTAGACATCTGTTCTTATGTAATGTTTTATCTCTGTTAACTGGTGTGTTAATATCAACTGTATATGTGACTTTTAAAACTGCATTTTCATCATCTGCATGAAAACCACCGATTGTTAATGTTCCTGAACCTGGTGTCTTAGTATAATCTTCTACATTTAATAGGTCACCCGCTGCTTTTGCAGAGACACCAGAACCTGGTTCTATAACTGCAATTGTTAAATCGTCTGTATTGGGGTCATTTGAATCAAAGGATTCACTCGCACCAACACTAAGTTGGAAAGATGATGATGTGACTGTCACAACTTTTTGTCTTCTTACTTTTACTTGGTCAGGAACATGGTCTGAAACCCAATCTCTAGGCCAACTGAATATACTTGCAGTCTGTTCTTGGTCAATAATTTTAACTCTTCGTCTTGTGACATTTCCTTGGAAAGCAGAACTTGAAGTGGTTGTAAGAACAGCAGATGTATTATCTGCAACTGAAGCAACAACTAACTCTTCACCTGAACCAGCAGGATTGAAAACAATATCACCCTCTTTTAATTCTCTTGTGAATGAAGTACCGAATCCTGTTAATGCAGTTGAACTGCCGGTAAATTGAACTGTGCCTGTTAATACAAAGTCTGAATTTGTTATTAAATTTGCAGTAAAGTTTTCTCTACTACCTGCTAATGTGTTTTGATATATAGAACGAACTCTATCTATATTATAGTTTCTAACTGCTGTAATTGCACCATTTGTTTTAGTTGTAGAAGATTGTCCTGAAGAACTCATCCCCATTCCTACTGTAAAAGTTCCAATCACATCATGCAACATATAGATATTATTTGTGCCGTCACATATTGCAACAATACCTGAAGCACCTGTCGGAACTCCATTATTTACTTCTGTAATTTTATCTCCAACTGAGACTTCATTAGAAGCCGAAACACTACTAAAAGTTAACTGTGTAAACATCTTAATGTCAAACATAGATAAATCAAATTGTGCATCATCACCATAGACATTATTTGTATCTGCACCTGAATTATGAACAATATCTCTTACTCTTGCATAACCAATTGGGTTCTCACTATTCTTTGCACCTTGTGATGCAACTACACTAGGATAAAGTTCACATTTTTGAAATGGGTCTTGTGCATCTGTTCCTGATTCATTACCAAATTCTGGCAATGAGTGTGCTTTTGTGACTCTTAATTTGTTTCCTAATCTAATAGGTGTATTTGTTGAAGGAAGTGATGCAGTTGACCTTGCTTTATCAATTGGTATAATAGAACTTCCTATTTTTTCTACTTCATAACCTTTAACATATGCTTTACCTGGAGATACTTGCATAACAAATTTATCTTCTTTACCACCATTTGATGCAGTATAGAAACCTCTGTTTGTAGTATCATCTAAATGTTCTCTCATTGATTGAGTAAATTGTCTTACAACAAAATCACCATTTGCATCGAATGTTCTTCGTGCCATTGTGTTTTCTATTTCGTTATACACAGGTCTATTGACATGTAATTCAATAATACCTTGATTAACTCTTGTTAGTTCGATGAAGTTTGTATCATCTGAAGTAGTTAATGATTGTTTTGTTAGAGTTAGTGCAACCTTAAATCTATCTGCACCTGCAGCGTTTTCGTTTGATGTTCCTGTTGCATTATCTAATAATGTGTTATCTTCTCCAGAACCAATAAATGATTCTACAATAGAAAGACCAACTTTATAACTTGGTTTACCTGAATATTTTTCAAGTATTAATTCTTGTTTAGGAACTTTAAGAAAGAAACCTCTACTAAAGACAACACCTTCTGAAATGTTTGCTATAGAAGCACGACCATTTGGTGTTTCTGTTGAGACTTCTACCTGAAAGTCATTGTTGTTTGTTGATATATCTGATGCATTACCTGATGAATCTAAAGTAACCAATTGCATCTCTTCATTTGCTGTAAAGGCAAACGAATTATTTGCATCTGTTCCTTGTGTTAGATAGTAAACAAATAGAGTTGCTTTATCTGATGATGTTTCAGCAGAAGATGTGATAACCTTTGCAATTACACCTGATGTTTTACCTTGAATAAATTGTCCGTGTGATGCAGTTCTGAATGTTTCTATATTGGCATCACCATTTGCATTTGGATTGGCAGACTTGACCTTAACAAAGTATAAGTTCATGTCAACATCACATTGAGCACCAGATACTATAGAACCCTCTTTAAAGAAATGGTCACCAAATCTCTCTATCTGATTTTGTAAGATAGATTGAGACTGAGTTAATTCTCTTGCTTGAAGTGGTCTACCAGCACGATAAAGAACTTTCTGAAAGTTTTTGTCTTCTGAATAGTCATCGTAATAGGGTGATATATTTAAATCAGTTTTCTCTGCCATTGTTTGTCCTAAATTTTATATATGGGAGTTCTTTAACTCCCATGAATTACATTTCGATAATCAGTTTGATATCTTCAATCTGGTCACTTGCACGAGTCACCGCACCTCTATTCTCAATATACATCATTCTACCTGTGTGTTTTGCAACTTCTGGTGTGGTTATAGAAGCATTAATAGTTCCAATTGAACCCACTCCTATTTTATATACTGTATTTGTATTTGCAAATGATACATAACCACCTTCATTGTTTGCAATAGGCAAATATGATACTGTAGTTCCTGTAATTGAAACAACTCTACCTGCAGCGACACCAGCACCATCTGCTGAAGCATTAAATATTATGTCATCTACTGTAAGAGAACCTATTGCAGATAAACTCATTTTACTATAAGCTGCCATGGTTGTAAGAGTTGACCTCTGAGTTGTACCAAATGCAAATGGGTCTTGACATAGACCAATTCGTCTGAAATCGTTATCTACAGGGAAATCTCCTGCACCCTCATTGAACTCTAATCTTGAATTTACTATGATGTAGTTTCCACCCAATTCTTCTACAGGGTCAGCACCATGTCCGAACTGAGGTGAGATTACTGGAGTTGCAACTCCACCTGAACCTGAACCAATACCTGATATATTTGCAACATCAATTGATGCTTGTTTATATCCTGTTCCTCTTGTAGTCACATTGATTTCTCTTAGACCACCTGAAACTACTATAACTTGACATACTCCAGATGAACCGTCACCATCGATAGCAATATTACTATATGTTCCGTCTGTGTAACCAGAACCTGGATTGTCTACTTTAACATGCAAGACTGAACCATCGACAGCATTTGTCTCTACTTGCCATTGTGAAGAACCATCGTTGTCTGCTGAGGAGTTCAGACCACCGTTTGTATGGGTTCCAAAAATTTCTGTTTGAGCACCTAATGTTTTAACTGGTATAAAGTCGTTAGTCACAAACTTAATTGTGTCTGAAGCAGAAACAGTATACATGTATTTCCAAAGATAAGGCATTCCATTTGTTCCACCTTCATCTGAAGCTGTTCCTTCAAATAGAACTGATACATCTGTTCCTGTAGGTTTATTAACAGAAGCTACAACTGTACCATTTTCGTCTCTTCCTGTTCTTATACATTTATAAACATGATACTCATCTGTTAAGACATAAAATCTTGCTTCATATAAGTTATTTTTAGATGTTGCAGGTGTTAATTTTGTTGCACTGTAATCATGTGAATACTCATCATAAGTTGTTCCTGATGTCCAGTTATATCTTTTTATACCATGAGATACATCTGCTGGGTCAACTTTTTTAAGTGCCAACATGTCTTCCCATGCTTGTATTTCTTCACCAACTCCGTTTGCAGGTGCAGGTGGATTGTTTTCATCTGCCCAATCGTATGGACGACCTATAAAAACATATGTTGATGATGCTGACTCACCAAAGTCTTCTTTAAATTGTCTCGCATTGTGAACACGAAACTTCTCTGTTATAATTGCTGCCATTTTCTTAATCTCCTCAGATTATTTAACTTTTCTGTAATACTATTTATGCAGTTGCCGACTTGACATATGCATTAAATGTTAAATTTGTTCGTAAATTTTTATGATTGTCGTATTCTGATACATAGAACTTAGGATAATAAGTTTCTAAATCTGATATTCTCAATCCCTCTTTTATTGACTCTTCCATCAATACACTTCCTGAATTATCTTCCATTAAGATGTCATCGTTATCGGTTTCATCTTTCATATGATAAGTTATTCGATAAGTGTTTTGTTCACTAATTGTATTTATAGTATTAAATGAAGACCCTAAAGGAACGAAACTGACTATGCCATTTTCTGAATTCTCTTCATCAATTAGTGTGTCTCCATCTTCCATGCAAATTCTCTCATCACTTTCTGTTCTGAGATATTTACCTGCCAACTCTATAGACCTTTCTGTAGTAAAGTAATGCACTGGTTCATCTGTAGTTGCACTTTCAAGTCTGAATATACTTCCGTCTTCCATTGTGAAGGTATCACCAAAGTCACCTTTGACTCGTGCATCTTTATCAGGTTCCATTCTTACTTTACAAACTTCTTCTTCTAGTTCAATACGACCACCATCTTCAAGTATTAATACTTCATCGACCAAAGAACCCAATTGTAAAATTTTACCTTGGTCTGCTGGTCTTCTTTCTGGACTTCTGACTAAGTAATCATGGTCTGAAGAATCTAGTGATAATGCTGTTGGTATACCATCATGTGAACCTTTTGCATGATTTGTTATTGTAGTAGCAAAAGAGTTTATGATATTAAGGTTGATGTGTCTTGCCTTATGTGAACTATCATAGAACTCTGAGTGAGAACCCAAGTCTTGTCCTGCTGGGTTTGTTGTGTTTGATATGTTTAAGATACCACTTGTATCTATATTGATTGCAGGAATACCTGCTTCTCTTAGTGTTGTTAAAAGACCGAAATCGGTAACTTCATCATCTGTAGTCCAAAGTTTAACAATTCTTTTTGAATTTGCAAATGCATTTGGAACTGCAACACCAATATCTAAGTTCATTATAAGTGTTGGTCTAAATCTGAACTGTTCATCTGCAACTGTATTGATTGATGAGTTAATTGCAACTTCACCAAAGAAGATATGACCAGATGGATGAATTAAATCTTTTAATACACTTCTCCAACTGTTAATTGATTCACCAACTTTTACAACATATGAATGTGTTTGATAGTATTGACCATCTTGTATATTAGATGCATCTGCATCTAATGTTCCTTTATCACCCAATAATGCTTCATTTACTGTTCCTTCTCCAGCAAATTTACCTCTTCCTGATATTGGGTCTGATTTAAATATTGTAAACTTATCTACTGAATTATAGTTTACTATTTCTCCTTCTAAGAATTCACCAGATAAATTTGTATATGTTAGAATTTGTTTACCTGTGTTATAACCAACAACCTTTGCAGTAGTTCCTGAAGTTGCACCTGTTATAACTAAATCTCTATTCAATTGAGCCGTTGGTGTTGATATCAACATAGGATAATGTGAATCTTTTGAAACAACACCATCTGAATCAAAGTTATAACCTTGACCTATAATGTTGATAGATTCTGCACCACCAATATCATCTGAATACCCTAAAATCTTTGCTGCTGTTCCTGTTGCAACTGTTGACTTTCTGTTTATTAATTCTGTGCCTGAAAGTGAACCTACTATTTGTTCATTTGATTGAAATACACCTGTATCTGTATGAGTTCTCTTTACTACTATTCTATTGTGTTGAGGTTCTATTCTAAGAACAGATGCAGTTGCACCTGATACTGTGCCTGTGATTGTTTCATCTATTTGAAAACCACTTACAGAATCAAAATATAAATAACCACCAGGATAAGCTCTTGGAACAGAAGTATATCCTACACCACCATTCTTTATCTCAATAGTTCTAATTCTTCCGTCATCTGATATAATAGCTCCGCTATCATCATATGCATCAAGTGTCACAGGTTTTCCGTCTTCATGTAATAATCTATTGAATTCGGTTACAAGTTCTATTTTTTCACCATTAATACAAGGAACTGCAAAAACAACTCTATCATTTTTTGCATGATAAACAGAACCATCACCTGGGTCTACTTGTAATATTCCATCTCTGAAAACTTTGACTGTATGGTCATTAAAGAATACATATCTTCCATTGACATCTTTAACACCTGCACCACCAAATAACGCTTGGCCTGCAGTTGCAATAAACTCAAATTGACCCCAAAGTGTAGCATTTTCTAATACAATTTCATCACCAGTTGCACCAATAACTGCCTCAGCACCATTACCACCTGAATTGGTTTCATCAAAGACAACCATTTCACCCGCTTCGTAATTAATACCTGGAGATTCTATGATAAATTCTTTGACTTCACCTGCTGATAGTTCATCAACTCTTGCAGAAGAGTCTACAACTCCTGCATCATCTTTAGCACCTGTAAAGAGTATAGTATCGTTAAGTGTGTATAGAGAACCTATTGTAGATTTCTCCATAAGAATACCAGAACCATCTTCTGCTAAGAGAACACCATCACCATCTATGTCATTGAATTGATGTATGTAAGTAGATGAACCACTATCTGTATTGATTGCAGTATTAACACCTAAAATTGTTCCTGTATATGATGTAATACCATCTCTATCTAAAACGGTAACAGTTGCATTTTCTACGAATGTTCCATAATGATTTCTGGATATACTACATGAGTAAATATCTGTTGAAAGTGTATTTAATCTTTCTATGTTTGCTTCTGCAAGAATAGTCTTACCATCTACATCGTAATATGTTATTCTATCTGTTTCTGCAGGTATCTTATCAGGAGACATCTGAAGAACTAATCTTCGTTCTTCACTATGATTCGACTCTGATACATAGAGTGTTTCGTCATCAGGATATCTTACTTCAGCATCCTGAGCATATAAGAGTCTCATTAAGAATTTAATTGACTCTTCACTTCCTTTTTTCTGATATAAATCAGAAATATTTTTAATTGTTAACCTTTTATTTTTTAACTTTGATAAGTCAATAGAAGGCAAGAAGTCTTTCTGGAAGTATTGTAGAAATTCTTCTGTTGTATGGTCGATATCAGAATAGTCTAATAATCGATTGTTTGCAAGTATAGAATTTTCTCTATAATTTTGAACGACTGCAGTTTGTAAACTATTTCTACCCTCAATGACTTCATCTTTTGAAAAACCATTTCCTGAGATTGTAGAAACATAAACTATATTATCATTAATGACATCGATTCTTGCAATAGAACCATTTTCTTTTCCATAAATGTATTCACCCACTGTAAGAGGATTTGCATTTGGATTAGTATTTGTCGCAGTCTGTTCATTAATAATCTTTGATGTATTTTCATCGGGAGACGGTGAGACGGTCGCAGTCTCTAAAAATAAAGAACCTTGACCGTCTTCTAAAGCAATACCGTCTAAATCGCTTTGTGATTTAAGAGTTATAATCTCTTTCTCTAAGAATTCAAAATATGCAGATAAAAATGCCGAAAAG
>Ga0206123_10001631_pt1 | contig 20909 bp, 12 predicted proteins | sample Helgoland_Spring_2_FD_160086 | JGI IMG/M metagenome (GOLD analysis project Ga0206123, IMG submission 160086) | Pelagic subsurface seawater microbial communities from Kabeltonne, Helgoland, North Sea - Helgoland_Spring_Bloom_20160316_1 | ecosystem: Environmental > Aquatic > Marine > Epipelagic ...
TGCCACGGCGAGCATTCAGCGTTGCGGAAATACCGTCGATATTGATAACTTCCGGTGTTGCACCGTAGTCTGTTGCCGAATCGTTGAAGTTGACAGAAACGCTTACCGCACCGGCCGATGCAAAATTACCACCCTGGAATATCAAATCATTTCCGACAACACTCAGTGCTATCTCATTACTCGCGTTCAGGATCATTGCCAGAGATCCGTTACTGACTCCAGCCTGAAAAGTGCCTGCCTCTACCCTCGCAAACACGCTACTCGCGGACGCCCTGATCACGGTGCCGCTCTGCTCAAACGCAAAATTACCACCGAAGGTCAGGAATCCTGAAATATCAGCCTGCAAGCCTGTAATCGCAATGCTGCTAACACCATTCAACGCATCAAGTGTGGCATCGACGCCATTGATAGAAATGATTTCGTTTCTATCAATGCCTGTATCATTGAATTTCACGGCCACACTGGTTGCAGTCACGCTGGCAAAATCATCACCTTGCAGCAACACACTGCCACTGACACTCATGGCAAGGGTATTCGAATTGGTTAAGATCATGGCCAGGCTACCATTGGTCACGCCGGCCCTAAAATTACCGGCCTCAGCCTGGGCGGAAGCACTGCTGGCGGAAACCTTGATATCCGTCCCAACCAGTTCGAAGCCAAAATTACCGCCAAAAGTAACAAAGCCTGCGATCTCTGCCTCAAGCCCAACCATCGAGACTGCCTTAACGCCAATTGCAACATCCAGCAGCGCCGTATTCCCGTCAATGGTAAGGGACTGGCCGGTAAAGTCGGTTGCGGTGTCATTGAATGCGACTGTGACTGATGTCGCAGTCGCATTAGCAACCACATCACCGACAAAATGCGCAGCGCCGCTCGCCCTCAGCGCCAATTTGTTATTTGAAGTCAGAACCAGCGCCAGACTGGCTGCGCTGACACCAATCGCAAAGTTACCCGCTCTTAGTTCTGCCGCTGCGTCAGTGGCGACAGCGGTAATCTGGGAACCGGATTTTTGGAAGGAGAAGTCTCCAGTCAAAGTGGCGAAATTGACCAACGTCACTTCAACATCGGTTGCGGTGAATTTTTGCTCCGCCAGGCCAACATCCAGGGTCGCACTCAGGGCGCCTACGGTCACAGTCAGGCTGGTCGCATTGTAATCCGTGGTGGTGTTATTCAACTGAATATCAACAGACGCCGCGGTTGCTGTCGCAAAATCTCCGCCCAACATCTGGAAGGCACCATTGGCTGTTCCTATCGCCCGGGTACCATCTTCGTTCAAAACGACCACAAGGTCCGCGCCGGTAATCCCGATCTCAAAACTGCCGATCTTCAGCAGAGCTGATCCATCGTTCGAAACAAAGCGTAATTGGTTGCCTACTTTCTGGATTCCAAAATTACCGGTATCAACGGTGATGAAATCCGCAATATTAATTTGGAAACCGCTGAGTTCATCTGTGGACCCATCTACCGTGAAATAGTCAGACAGGAACTTTCCAAACTGATCAGCCAATACGGCAGGTTCCACGCTCGAGGTAAAGTTGTCACCGTTGACTTCTTTGACAACAACCCGAAGTCCACCGGTACCATCACCGTTGTCATATTCCTCGAGATCGAAGTAGAGACTGCCATCGTCAAACCCATAGAGTCCAACCGCATCGGTAAATACCCCGGTGATTGAGCCGCCATTGACGAAGGTCAGTATTTCAAAAGTTTGCCCGACCGCGGGGACAAAACTATTGATGAGCTGAATCTCAATCGTCCCATCCAGGGAAATAGATCCTGCGCTGGCACTGGTTGTATTAACCTGATCATAGCCGTTATCAATTGGTGTTCCCGGTCCGGGGGTGGTGCCACCAATTTCAACGACCATGGTCGCGCCTGATCCGTTGGTAAAGGTCGGTGGCGTCAGAATTCCCGGGGAATTTCCAGGTTTGAAGGTACCTTGATTGATAATGCCAAAATCAACGGAACCAGAGCCAGATAGTGTGTAACCATCTGATACTATAAGAGTTTTTATGTTTTCTGGATTAGACCCATTGGCTAAAATCAGGTCGTTTTCTAGCCACAGGGTATCTGCAACTGGATTGCTAGCGAGGGATGGAACAAGGCTAATTTGTAGGTTTTCAAGTGTTTGTGAGGGCTCAACCGGTGGTGCTGAGTAGCCGAAATAGTCATAAACCGAGATGTTCTTTTGTTCATTGTCAGTTTCAATTTCCTCTGCCAGGCTACCCGCTTCAGCACTGTGAAGGGTTCCATCGAGGGTCAATGCAACTAGAATTTGTTCGCTGGAATTTTGCTCTGTTTCTGTTTCAACTGCGGTCTGTTCCGCCATTTCCACCGCTGCCGGAGGGTTCGACTCATCGTCAAAGTCTTCTTCGAGCATGCCGTCAAACAGGTCATCCAACATCGCCTGGGGATCATAGCTCAGCTTGTGCGAGTGACCATTTTCACTCGAAGAGCTACCTGTCCCGCTGTGTTGACCATCGGCACTTTGATCGAACTTCTCGATCGTTGAGGCGTTAACAATTCCGTAAGGGGATGACAGATTTTCCAGGGTTGGATCTTTTTGCTGGGGGCCAAGGGCTTGAAGCGGGTCCAATAGAGGATCCCCCGAGAGGAGAATTCTCTCCTCCAGGGTCTCTAATTCGAACTCTTTGCCTTGTCGCTTATCCACTTATTCGGGTACTTCCTACCGCTAATTTTCGCCTTTCCGTCCCTGTATATCAGAGTAACGGTCACTTTTTAGTGACAAAAATGCTTGATTTTTGACACTCTTTTTTCGTGAAGGGGAACGATTATTAACTTCTTGGGAAGGGGATTGCAAATAAATTGACATTAAAAATCATAGTTTAATGTCAAATTTACATCAGATTCTCGAATGAGAATTGTAGAAATGGCGTTAAAATCCGCCTTCAGAACCGGAGAAAATCAGTGCTTCATCGAGCCAGGTATCCGTTCTGAGGACGGTTTTTCTCTGTCGATAAGCGATCCTTTGGGCTGTTTTTTGAGCCAGGCTGAATGCTTCAGAAACCACTTTTTCACCCACTTTTGGCTTCTCGATCAGTGCATATTTAGCCATTTTGACCATCGAAAATGCGCCATACCGGGTCATTAGATCGTCCTCAAGACTGGCGAATATCCGACTACTACCGGGGTCTCCCTGACGTGCGCAGCGCCCAATCAGCTGTCGATCTATTCGACCCGAGTCATTTCGTTCGGTCACAATGACATGCAGGCCACCCTGACTGGCAACTTCCGGGCTCAGTTTGATGTCTGTGCCACGACCCGCCATATTGGTGGCGATAGTAATGCCGTTTTTGAGACCGGCCTCGCGAATAATGTAGGCTTCATCGGCATGATTGGTGGCATTCAATAGTCGGTAATGAAGTTGTTCCCCTTGCAATAAATCCGCAAGTTTTTGGCTACCTTTGACACTTTTCATTCCCACCAGCACGGGTCTACCCAGCGCATGGACCCGTTTTATCTCTTCAAGCACAGCGGCCCATTTGGCATCGGAATCAAGAAAAAACTGCGGCTTATAGGTGTCGCGAATCAGGGGGCGATTCGTGGGAATAGACATCACCGGGAGTCGATAGATGTGCCAGAATTCGTCGGCAGCTTCCCTTGCGGTGCCTGTCATACCTGATAATTTTCTAAATAACCGAAAAAATCGCTGAAAACTCAATCTTGCCAGGGTTTCGGTTGGGTCGCTTAATTCAACACCTTCTTTCGCTTCAACCGCCTGGTGTAAACCGTTACCCCAGGACCGATTTGCCATCAATCGACCGGTGAACTCATCAACAATGACAATTTTCCCTTCGTCGATGACATATTGTTGATCGAGTTTGTAGAATTCTTTAGCAACGATAGCCTGTTTGACGATCTCCTCTCGCCTCGAGGTTCCGCGCCACATTTCAGGCAACAAGGGTGCAATTTCTGCCAACTTCTCACGTCCCTGATCAGTAAAATTGACCTCGCGGTACTTCTTGTCGATCTTGAAATCCAGATCAAGCAAAAATCGGTCACCCAGGTCGCTGGCCGCTCTCGCGGCTTCCATCAGCCACTTATTTTCCTGTTGGCTTGAAATAATCAGTGGTGTGACTGCTTCATCAATCATGACACTGTCGGCTTCATCAATAATCGCCGTGTCGATGCCGCGTAATACAATTGTTTCGCCAATTTTTCTATGGGGCTCAAGTACTTCCCTAAGCAAGCGTCGCTGCGGATGATAGAGACTGCCGAGCCGGATTCTATCCCGGAGAAAGTCAGCCAATAATTCTTTGCTTGTTGTGTAAACCACCCCTCGACCATAGATATCACGCCGGTTTTCGGGTTCCATTTCGGCGATAACCGCGCCAACGCTTACTCCACAGAAATGATAAAAATCGTGAAATTCTGCAGCATCGCGGGAGGCTAGATAATCGTTGGTGGTAAGAATATGGCATGGACGCTCGGTCCATGCTGACAAGACGCCAACCAGCGATGCGGTAAGACTTTTGCCCTCACCGGTTGCCATTTCCGCAAGAAAACCACCGTGCATTGCCAGGGCTGCCATTACCTGAACCGGGTAAGGCCGAATATCCAGGGATCTGTGTGCGGCTTCAACGAGCAAACCCAGGGCGAGTTCAACCTGCTCTGCTGTTTGATTCTGCCGCCTGAAATGTAATTTGCTCTCGGCCAGTGCAGTTTTCAGTCTTCGCTCTGAATATCCCCGGTAGTTTTCAGCTTGGGCGTGAATCACATCGGCAGCTTCTCTCAATCTTTCGCTGTGAACTTCAGCGCGATGATATAATCCAGAGAAATAATTTCGCACAGCATCAAGCCCGGAAGTAATCTGTTCCGGCTTAATAACCTGGGTTCTGCGAAATTCAATACTGGGTGCGGCCACGGCTACAACTTCTGGAATATTATATTAATGTGAACAAAGTCTAACACGGACACCTTGCGCTAATTCATGCAATTTCAGTAGAAAGAACAAGGCTGATTAAACCAAAAATGTATCGTTGTGAAAAACCCTGACAATAAACCCTTGCCGCTGGCTGAATAAGATTCAAGACGGCAAAATAGCCTTTATTTATCGACGTTAACTACCTTACTAGCCCGCTCAAACAGAGCGGGCAACCTTGATCTGAACTCTTCTTCCGAAGCACCCGAACGAACCAGAAAATGGGGTGAATAAAGTGCGGCATCATAATTTGGAAAACGCACAAATCGATCTTCTTTTGAATATTTGGCGATCGCCATGAAACCAAGGGTACCAAACAGGATAACCCCGCAAAATAATATTCTTGGTAAAATACCCAGCCTGGTAGTCAGCACCATACCCAGGTAAACGTAAACCACAAACAGCACCAGAGATATAATGTTCTCAAGAATCTCCCGCCCAGGTGTACCAGGAATATTGAAGAATATGACATTCAGCAGCAAGGTCAGTAACAGCACCACCATCGACTGAACCAGGGTCAAATTGAGCAATGGGGTGAATCTGGGCTCACCTTTCATTATTCTTGATATCAGTGCCCAAATACCCCCAACAAGGATAACTGAAGCAAGTATTGTAATGACCGTGGTTGCGTATACATCTGGTTTAATAGCATCTTCGGTTGATTCCAGGTACATCTGCAAACAAACAGTCCCTGCCAGGGCTGTCATTAGCAATACCACCCAACGGATTGCATCAAACCCAAGCAACCAATGCTCCAGGTCTCTCAGCGAGAGTGTAGGGGCCACAGCATGGTTTTCGGAATAGACCCGTATGCGAGTTTTGCCCAGGAGCAGTTCATCTCCTGATTTAACATCGGTTATTTCAATGTTCTGTCGGTTTTTGACCGTATGATTAGTTGAGCTGAGGTCAGAAACAATCCAGCCGCTGTGATCACTATTCAGTTCCAGGCGAAGATGATGGGGGTCGACATAGGGGTCATCGATAATCAGATCATTATCCAATGCCCGACCAATCGAAATCGGCAAGTCCGGGATTCGCTCAAACTTAGGGTGCTTGCCGCCCCCAAATATCTCCAGTACTACCATAAGGCACTGCCCATAAACTTCCCGGTAAATGCCAGTATCTCATCCATCGGTACTCCTGCCATGGTGAAGTGTGTCATATAAGCTGCATGGTTCCTGTCGACACTGCCCTGCAAGAAGAAAACATCATAAAGCCCGGTAAACTTCCTGTAGCCACGGACACAAAACACCGACTTGGTCAGTCCTTCGTTGGCGTTTGAGAGTTGAACGAAGTCTTGTTCACAGACCCAGCTTGCCAGGTCTTTCTCAGTACCGTCATTGGCCGGTCGATAGCCGCGAAAAACTCTCTGATAGTGACTGTAGAACCTTGGAGAGTTCAGTGCTTCGGCTTCAAGCCAGTAAAATTGTAATTCTATCTTGCCCGTTGTCAGTTGGTTGTTGATAAATATATTGTGGTCGGTCTGACAGGTTCTGGTCGCAAAATAAGGTTGCTTGTCCGTTTCGTCGTCAGTATTTTTAGAGTTCCCCCAGCACCGCAGAAACTCGGTCACCTCCCCCAATGCATGGGCATCTCCCAGCGGTATGGTACTCCAGTCCCCGTCCATGAGTTGATTAAGCAAGCGGCTGCCATTGCCATGGAGTTGTTCAGCTAACCGATCAGATAACTCATCGATGCTATCCAGGGGTGGGCTCTTAACCAATTCACTAAGACTATCGGCTGGCACAAGAAAACTAAGCTGGTTGCCGGCAGTTGAGACATTGACGCCGATAATTTCACCCTTTGCATTAAACGCCGGACCGCCGCTCATACCCGGGTTTAAGGAACCGGAAAAATGCACCCTTTTATTCACACTGTGGGGTGCAAGTCCGTTATAGGTACCGGAGATAACAGTAATACCGAGGTCAAATGGAAATCCAATGGAATAAACCGTATCACCCTTCTTCGGGGATATATTAGCTATGGGGAGTCCTTTGCGGCCGGTTTTTTCAATCTGAAGTAGCGCAAGATCATTCACAATATCCACATTAACTATCTTGGCCTGGGTCGGCATCTCATTATCAAGCAGTACTTCAACCCGATAGTTCTCCGGTGCATCAATGGCACTCGCAATCACATGATAGTTTGTGGCGATCAGGTCCTTACCCACTTTAAATACTGTGTCGGACATCTCGACATCAGCATCAGTTACCTGCACAGCCGTATCCCGTGACAGGATAAAACCTGTGCCAGTAGAGGCTTTATTGTTCGCAGCGTTATCCATCACCCGAATCTGAAAAATAGATTGATGATTTCCGCTAAAGAGAATTTGGGCTGTATCTGCTGACTGGCCGGACGATACACCAGGTAGAATCAGGATATAGAAACAGACAAGGACCTTGAGAAAACTGTCTGGCATATAATGTTTGCTGGACCACAGAAATTAAGTTACGCAGTATAATCAGAAGGCAGCAACAGTGTCCAAGCATTCACTTTTTAAGATTCAATCTTTACAAGCATCGCTTCTCACAAACAGTTCCCACAAACCCAACCACATTGATCAGATCTGGTAACGCTTCTGTAATAACTGTCTTAGTGCGCGATATAACTGACTTAATAGCGGTTGCGAGTCCATCGTTAACCGAAGTCGACCGGATTGCCCGTGTAACATCTGTGATGCCGCCGACTCATCAAACTTGCCATAAATAAGGAAGAAAGGCTCGGTACTCGTTAATCCACTACTGTCAGAGTCGGACGTCATCACATCCCCACCAGCAAGCCAACTGAGTGCAGCGGACGGTAGTCGCTGGGATTCGTAGGGAATAATCTGCAGATCAGTCACAAGATAGTTTTCAGATTCGCTGCCTACCAGTCTAACCTCGGCTAACTGTATTTGATCAACAAACAGATTCGCAGCTTCGTCCTGGGGTACAACAGCTGTAAACCTAAACGCAGTAGCATCATACAGTTGGCCCAATTGGTCGCCTCGATGCTGCCAGGAACCGATACGATCTTCCAGATCCGGTGCAACCCACAAACCATCTTTCCTGGCGTGAATAATCAGCGATTGTTCCCGATGTTTCACTTCTTCCATTTGTTTGACAATTACTTCCCGGCGTTGGCGCAAAGGTTCAAGGTCGCTGGCTCTCTGACTTGACGCCCATTGCTCCGTGGCACGAACCTGCTGCCACTGGGCATTCAATATTTCTTTATCATTGCCAATTTCCCAATCGGAAAAGCGAATAAGTGGCGTCCCTTGCTTAACAATTGAACCGCTGGGTGTTAATACTTCTTCAAAAACGCCACCAACTTCACTGGTGACAATGCTATGGGTTTCCGATTCAACAATGCCGGGCACCCTGAATCTGTTCGGTAACGGCACAATCGCAGTCAACATTAAAACTAACACCAGAATACCAGCGGTGACCCCGATGGCCCGCGCTCGGGTTCGCTCAATTCGTGGACTGGTCGCGAGATACTTTATGAGTTTGTACGGGGGAACAAACGCCCATGAAATAATCAGAATGATCACCATGAGCACACCCAGGATCAAATATTTGTCAGCCACAAAGATGACAATTCCCGCAAAAACCACTACGCGATAGGCGCCACTCAAGGCGCCATAACAGGTCAACCACCAGGACTCACGTTTGCTGTCGGCCACTTCTATCGCATGTTTGACTCCAAACAGAAATTTCTCGGACAAATAAGCCCACTGTTTGCGAGAACGGGTATACAGGTTTGGCAAGTCGACCAAATCCGAGAGAATATAATAACCATCGAACTTGAGTAACGGATTGGCATTAAAAATGATAGTTGAGACCGAGGCTACAAACATCATGTTGTAGGCGAGACTATGAACCACACCCGGCCCCGTCGCTGCCCAGACGAATACTGCTAAAGCCGCGATAAACAGCTCAACGATCATACCGGCGGCACCAACGAAGGCTCTCTGCCAGCGACTTCTGAACGACCAGCTGGAAGTGGCATCCATGTAAGGCAAGGGTGTGAATACCAATAGCATGACACCCATGACATGCACCTCACCACCATAATGCCGGCAGACGAGCGCATGACCACACTCATGCAGTGTCTTAATCACAACCATGCCAAGGTAAAGCAGAATTAAATTGTCTGGCGCCAGCACGCCTTCAGCCTGGGTTGCCAGACTATCCACATTGTCTATGGCGACCTTTATCCCAAGCATAACCACAACTAACCAAATAGCTGCACCTATCCAGGTAAAAAGTGGACGGGTATAGGGCAGGATTCTTTTGAGTACAACGTCCGGATCAAACAGTGGCAGGCGAATAAACATAATCGCAAGTAACTTTGACTGTAACTCTCGCTGTTTTCTCTGCCGATAGCGTTCAAAAAACTGATCACTATCTGAAGGTGTGTCATAGAACAATAAATTGGCAAAATGTAACTGGGTTAACAGCCGTATAACTTCTTCTTGCCCTGGCGCGCCCTCGGGATCATATTCAAGGGATTCCTGCCAGACTTCTTCGACCGATTTATCCGGTCGCAGACGAGCCACAAAGTCATAGGCTGCAGGTCTCAGACGAAAAAACTGGTTGTTAAAAGAGTCCTGCAGCACATACCAGTTCTCTCCGCGAAACTTCTGACGTCGACACTTTACCGTGGGACGAAGCGAAGCCTTTACCGCCGCAACCCGATGCCAGGATTCACTAAAGGTAGGCGCGATAACACTCATATCAGGTCCCCGGAAAAACCGGGTCGACAGCTAAATTGAGTATCATCAAGATCTAACATCACCACCACAACCACATTCTAAAGAAATCAACGGTACGGTGGGTGAGAATCCAGAATATATTACGGTCACCAACATCAACCTTGGCCACACCGCTCATACCCGGGCGCCACCAGCTAGATGCTTCACTCTCAAAACTTGCTCTCAGAACAAAAATATTTCCCTGCTCTTTTGCCACCGCGGCAGGATCAATCTCAACAACCTTGATACTAAAGATCTGATCAGGTCGACTCACAAAACTAATTTCGCCACTACCATCAACACTGACCTCATGAATGTCTCTTTCAGCCAGATCCAGTTCAACGTACATCTTGTGAATATTCGCGACCTTAAAAAGAATATCCCCTTTCCTGACCGGGGCACCCAACATTTCTTTAAGGTCTCCTTCTACTACAACCCCGTCGAAAATTGCACTGATCTCGGAGTTCTGAATATGGTATCTAACCTTCGCCAGTTCTGCTTCCGACTGCGCAACCAATGCCGCTGCAATCCTCATGTCTGCCAGGGCATTTTGTGCCCGCGACTTTTCCATCTCGCGGCTATATCGCGAAATGTCGGCTAGCGCCATGGCCTCATCCAGCACAAGTTCTCTTGTATCAAGGGTCACAAGCACATCACCCTTGTTAACCAGGTCACCTATCTCAACTTTCACGTCCTTAACGTAGCCATCGATTGGTGCAGGAATAAATGCAACCTCGTCGGACCTGAGTATAAATGGTGCTTCAACCCTGTAATTCCAGGAACCAAAAAGTACAAATGCCAGAACGAAAGCAATCAGCACACCCAGGGCTTTGGCAAAGGTCTGTTCCGGACCGACAAACCACTCCAGCCGTTCTTTGGACCAGGTCATAAATCGTGCTCCGAACCAGCGGTCGTGTCGTTTTAGCTGGTATAGATGCCGCGCTGCCTGATCAACAACCAGCCGCAGTCCTCTTACTTCATCATTGTCAAAGCTGCGCTTCTCGCGCTCCAGCGTCACCACACCAACATTCTCGTTATCAACCCTGATCGGTAACGAGACTAAATTACTTAAGCTCTGTTCAGTGGCGTAATGTTCGTGATCACGATCAACTGCATTCTGGTCTTCCGGTTTAGGCCAAACCAGCTCTTCATCCTGATCGAACGCCTCTTCCATGGCCGCTTCCAACGATTGAACTGCAGCCATTTTCTTCTCGAACTTTTCCATATGACTGATCGCCTGAACCCGGACATAGGCAGATTCAAGCCAACCGAGACTTACCCGGTCGCTCTCATGACGGACCGCCAGTTCATTACAGAATGTCATCGCAGCACTCATGAACCGATCACTCTCATTGAGCAAAGTCATGAGATCTATCGCATCGGCAAACTGAACAACATCAGTTCTCGCTTGTTGCAGCGCTCTGTTCATCTGGTAATTTGCGGGGATATCCATCAAAAGCTGGAGTCTTTGGGCAAGCTGTTCTATTTCGACGCTACTGAGTCTCGGGACAAAAAACACAAGCGAGCCACGGGATTTTGCATCACCCAATTCCAGGCTAAACCCGAGGGTCACAGGGACATCGGCTCCCTGGTCAGGTCCATAATCAATATAGACTTCACTGGTCTGGGCATGGTCTGCGACCGTACCCATCTGTACCATCTCGGGAGAATCTTTTCGAAGTCGCATAACACTGCTGGGCCATGCACGCAGGTGGCGCCACTCTTCTGTATTGTTGTCCATAACCAACAACACAACTTTTTCCGAGCCGGAATATTGCCCCAGACTATCGAGTAATTTTGACCAGAAGTCCGCTGGAAGCCCGTTGAAATACCTGAGCTCTCGTAAAGTCTTCAGATAGGTAAGACTGCTTTCCTGATAATTCTCTATTAGACTCATATCTAGCGGATACTAAAATCGGAAGATTGCGAGTTATTGGATTCCAGCATAATATAACCAGGCACCCCCGGTCGTACTTCCTCATCTGCATTATCAAAGCTTAGCCTGACCCTTAACAGTCCACTGGCGGGATCTACAATGGGTGCAACAAACACCACCTTGCCATCACCATTCCAGTTTTTGTCGCCTGAATTAAATTCAACGGGATAAACCTGGTCATCCTTTAGTAGTCGCCCTGCAGGCTCATCAATATTACAGACGAGAAATACCTTACTGATATCAACAAGCTTCAACATCGGTTGATTGGCTTCACAGATCTCGCCTTCATCAAGCATGACATCGACAATAGTGCCGTCAAAAGGTGCGGCCAGAGAGCGCCTCGCCAAATTTGCCTGGGCAAGTTCGAATTCAACTTTTTCTCTTTGCTCGGCAATTAACAATCTCTGGTAATCAGCTTCCGCTGAGTTGTACTCCAATTCAGCGCGATAAAGTTCATCACGACTAATGGACCCGGTCGAGTCAAACAATCCTCTGGTCGAGTCCAGCAACACCTTAAAGGTTTCGCTTTGCGCTTTAGACGCCTGCATTTCAGACTTGTCTTTGTGGATAAGTTCACGACGCTTTAACTCCAGCGCTTCAACTTTGTTTTCCAGATCAACCAGCACCTGACCCGCTTTGACCTTGCGACCTTCACGATAATGAATATCAACTATTCTACCGGGTACGGTGAAACTTAAAGTTGCGTCTTTGTGTGGTTCCGTGACGCAAGCGTAACGAATCTGTTCAGCACTAACATGCGGAACAAACGTGGCAGACACAATCATTGATACAACAAGCAAGAACAACCCCTTATTTGGGGCGACTACATTATCCAGCATTTAACAAAACCTATTATCTTTCAAGTTCAAAATTCTGAAGCAAGGTACCATCGGAAAGTGCAGCACCTATCATTGCCTTCTGCAAATTCACCTTACTTTCAAGCTCAAGCTCTAACACCCTGTTTAACCGCTCTTCAATCTCAAACAGATCGCGGCTATTACTTTGCCCAGCCTCAAATTTTGCCAACTCGAAATCGAGTAGCTTTTTGTTGGTCTCGACCACGCCGGTTAATTCGGCAACCTGCATTTTTGCACTCTCCAGATTGTTAAGTGCGGTATCAATACTATTATGAATCGCAATCTCGGCTGCCTTAATCTCCAGCAAGGCTTGATGTTTACGGAGTCGGGCGGCACTTAGCTCCCCCTTACCGCGCTTGTTACCTTGCAGGGCCATTCTGTACTCAACGCCAACATAGACTGACTCATGATCACCATCCCAGACATCATCCCAGGATTCCCCAAAAGATTCTGCCAAACCGTTTAACCCATAACTTGCGACCAGGTCGAGTTGTGGCAACTTGTTGTTCTGGGCAAACTGGATTCTGACATCTTCCCTCTCGGCACGTATCAAACCAGCGATATATTCTGGTCTATACAAGTAGGCATTAGCCAACATCGCTGAACGATCAAAGGAAGTTGACCCGGGTTCTGTCATTGCATTAATGTCGACTTTTATTTTCCTGTCCTGTGGCATACCCGCAATGTAATTACGCAGTTGGCCGGTGGCTGCAAACAAACTTTGCTCTGCGGCAAACATCTGAACCCTGCGCTGGGCCAGTGCAGATTCCGCATCGAGTACATTAGCCTGGCCGCTGCGACCAAAACGTGCTCGCTCCTTTTCATCAACCAGAATGCCCTCAGCGATCTCCACGGAACGAACTCTCAGTTCTTTTCGCTTCTCCGCCATGTACACATCCCAATAGACTGACACAGCATCGGATACTGTCTGGAATAACGACTGCCTGAATGTTTCCTTTGCGATACCCTGGTCTTTCTTCGCAACTTCAAGCGGGGATTCAACCCCTCGCCAACCAGCGCCCCTTAGCAATGGTTGCGTGACCGACAGGCCAAAGTAGTTTTTCTCTTCTTCACCCCTGATCGGCGTAGGCTGAATGTTATTTTCAATATCCCGGTAAGTATAAGAGGCACGTACTCTACCCCCGGTGGGAACAACCGTCTCAACGGCAAGGCTGTAGTCGTGATTCTTTTCAATAAACGTGGGTGCAAATGATCGTCGAAATTCTTCTTCGGTTGTATTGGGCGTATCACTGTCAGTATATTGGTAGGAAGCCGTTAACTCTGGCTCATAGATACCGCTCACACTATCGACCCCCGACTTGGCGATCGCCCATTCCATTTTTTGATAGGCGATTCTGTCATTTTTGATCGCTACCAGTTTAACAAAGTCTCTAAGGGGTAACGTCTCTTTAGAGACCGACAATGAAACATTACTCTCATCTGCCCGAATGAACATGTCTGAGTCGGCGCCAAGCGCCTGGTAAGTAACGTCATCAATACTGCCATCGTTCACCCTGACTTTCTTTTTGCCATCTCCGAAAGTGAATACATTGGCTACAGAATTGCCCATCCGGCTCAATATACCCGGCTTTTTCGTTGACATGTCTCCAGATTCGTCACTCATCATCGTTTCGAATTCAGCTTCGTCTTCATCTTCATCTTCATCTTCATCTTCATCTTCAATAGCGGCCGTGCTGGAAACGTCCAATTCCTGGGTCGCTGGAGACTGTTCCTGAAAAGTGGAATCAGCAGAATCGGAAACAGACATCTCGCTGTCAGGTGCGGCAGCCAACGCCTGTTGCTCCTCAGCCATCTCATCAACTATTACTTGCTCATCACTTTCTACCGCCATACTTCCGGCAGGGTCCACCTGTTTTTGTTCGCGTTTATTGCGATTAAACATTTGTGAAAAGGATGTTCCCATTCGCTTGAAGAAACCCGTTTTTTCCACTTCGGAACCTGCACTAGCCGCAACTTCCATATCAGAAACAGGCTCATCAGCAACCTGTTCATCCAGTTGTTCAATTTCGGGATCGTCATCGGTTAATTGTGCGTCACTGACTTCCGGTTCAGCGTTTTCCATCGCCTCTATTTCGACAACACCCGGGGATTCCATAGCTCCCGGCACATTCTCGACTTCTGCAACAGCCTCAGCGGTCTCGTTTTTCTTATCCCTGCTAAAAATCCTGGAGAAGGAAGTTCCAACTCGTTTAAAAAAACCTGGTTTGGCAGGAGTTTCTGCCGCCGGCATCTCTTCTGTTGAATCTGACATCTCGACCTTGTCAGGTTCTGACGGAGTCGACATGTCAGTCGCGACTTCAGCAACGGTACTGACTTCAGCAGCCTCGCCTTGCATCGAATTATCAGGCTGAACCGCCTGGACTACAGTGGTTGAAGGCGCATCAATTGATTTAGGCGTAGCTTCAGCGGCGGCAGCCATCTGCTGCATTAACGCATCTGATTCATCTGCTGACTGGGATGAGTAAGAAGTCGACAAATAAACCCTGGCCGGAAAGAAGTCCGATTCTGCAAGGACGTTGCCTGACCCCGCCATGATAAGTGTCACTAACGCTGTTATCGTCTTTTTATTTTTAATCACCACACTATTCCCCAACCTGCCAAATTTCAGCTTTTACAACTCACTAATTGTTTCCCAGAAATAATTATCTAACCACAACCTGTATACAAAACGAAAAAAACTACCTGATCAGCATCCAGATCAATTACCAGACAACTCATCTTCACTCACCCCAAACAATTTGTTCAAATAGACCGCTGAAGATGTTGCCGTTAGTATCAAAATGGTGGGTCTGAGCTGCAAAGTCGGCGGCTCTCCCTCAACATCACTTTGAGTTTCCACTTCCTCTTCACTTGCAATGACATAACCAATAAAAGAATCAGTTGTGCCAGAGCTGCCACCCAGACCTCCGCCACCAAAATTCAGTTCGATGCCAAACACATTAGCACCAAAAGCATTCTCACTAATTGTGCCTGAAATCTGTGTCAGAGACGATAATATAACACCTTCGATTTCTGCACTTCGCAAAGTTATCGGCGCTGTTGCCGCAAGATTCCCTGGTACCAGGGTGATCGCTGCTGAGTTATTTGTATTGTTAGTATCATTCGCATCAAGTGTTGTGATAGCCGAAATAATATCAAAATCGCCAAATGAATCGACAAATACCTCAATGACCAGAGTTTTGCTGGTACCCGCTGCCAAATCAACCATCCAAAACCCGGTGTCACTATCATAATCACCGTCACCATCATCTGACCGGTAAACCAATCCACTTGGCAAGGAAATCAACACCTGCGCTCTAATCGCATCGACACCTGGATTACTAATGACTGAAGTCACCTGCACAAATTCACCAGCTAATGGCACTTCGGTATCAACCGCAAGTGTCAGGTCAAGGTCTACATCTCTAATCGGCGCAGTAATTAGCACTACAGGATTATCACTGCCCTCATCGGGGTCCTCCACCATGTAGCGAAAAGAATCAAATCCAGCCTGGAAGCTTGTGGGTGGCGTGTAAATCACTACATCGTCTGTTAAATCTTCCGTCGTGCCCTGATCATCAATCACGATAGTACCACCGAGGGTACTGGTTGCATCAACGCTTGCGATTCTCAGGGTGTCGTCTTCAGGATCTCGATCATTTGCGAGCACATCAATCACTTTTGGTGTGCCTGGACTGACCGCGACAAAATCATCACCACCTATCGGGTCCATATTCTCTGAGATGTCGAAGAAAACCAGATTGGATTCATCCTGGTTTATCCAGGCACCCAGCACGTTTTCCAACGACGCCTCCGTAAAATAAAGGGGTGTCGCTTCGATATTCAAGCTGCGTTCCATACCGGTTGAAGATTCAGTCCAAATCAGCTCGAGATGACGGTCGGTTCGATATTCACCTCTCAATTGAACGGTTCCGGTGACTTCACCATTTTGAGCCAGGCTGTAGGCGGGACCACTCCCGGTCAACTGCACACTATCAATTGCATAGGCGCCCTGACTGGCAACATCGCCGGCAACAAGAAAGTACCGCCCACGTTCCAGTACCAGCAACAGTTCTCCCTCTGGTAGTGAACCTGCAAATATACCGTTTTCAGCAAAGCCCTGGTCGGCAATCGAATTAGCACTCGCCTCGCTTGCGCCATCACTATCACCGCCACCCCCACAGCCTGCAACCAAAATAATCGACAAACTTAAGAAGCATCTAATTAACTTCGACATCACTATTACTTAACCATCATCTAAACAGGTATCCAATTCGTTACTCAGCCCACAGAGCCCTGTGTCAATAAACGCCGGCACAGCGCAGCTGGCTTGCCGGGAGGTTCTGCCCGGGTCGAGAATGGTACCATTCAAGACAAGTGATTGCTCACAAAGTAAGCATCCGTCAGTCAGGGGCTGACAAAACTGTTTTTTGCACTCTCAAATCGAGTCAGCTCTAACTCTCTGCGAACTGATTGGCTCACTTCCGAAGCCATATCATCAACGGGAATCCCCATGGAGTCCGCAATTCTAACCATCCGTTGAAAGTTTGCGGCAACCCCCGCCGCATCGACGAGTACCGATGCCCCCGCTGTATCCAGTAGTGTTTTTCTGGCGACTGACAGCGCTTCTTCATCACGAAGTGCAAATGACTCCGCGAACTGCATCAATTCAGCGCCATACTGAACACCAACAGCTGCGGCTAATGCATCCCCACTAACCCCCTGTAGATCGATTTCTGTTTCTGTCACCTGCGCACTCACCCGGAGCATCGTTGCGTGTGCGCTAGTTCAGTAGAAGCACTCGTTAATAGAAGAGACACGCCCTGCCACCAACTCAATTTGCATACGATTGATGCTTCTGTTGGCAGGTGATCCAAAATCACTCATGCCTTCAAACGATAGATACTGGGCGTTCGAAATCATTATCCAATCGCGCACCGCATTGGGCACCGCTGAAAAAGCCCGTACAACATTGGCACTTCTGTCACCCCATAAGTCAGCTTCGTCTCCGACGGCACCATTATCGGGCAACATGGGTACAAACCCGGTACCTTCTTGTGCCAACGCAGGCATATAACCGTCGGGTTCCCCCGGCAGCGGCAAGGGCAATGGCTCCAGAGCCAGTCCCAGCGCGCGATGAAATTCATCAATACTGAGCATGGCAACAGCCAGACCCGCCAGTTCGACATAGGCACCCTTGGATAAACCCTTCTCCACATTCCCATCGACCCAGGCGCCGGTAATTCGCGTCTGATCGGTGATGATGCGATGGACCGCATCAACCGCAACATCGCTAAGGTCACCATCATGGTTATGCTCGCCGGCAAAGTTATAGGGCGACAGCGCTTGCTTTCTGTTCGCGCAATACTCGCAATCAAGTGCATTACGAACTTCTTTTGCGATCGCTATCCGTTCGGCACCGGTCCACCAGTTGCCTGGCCGAGCCAGGTTCTGCCAGAATTTATCATGGGCAGCTGAAATGTCTGCCCTGACAGCATAGGGTGAATCACTGTATTGAAAATTATCCATGTTTATCTCCCGTTGTAGCAGCAGTCTACTGAGAATCAATTACGACTGACAATAGAAAAATAAGGCCTCATTTTGACAATCCACAATGATCCTCCGTATCCCGGATCCGATTTCCCAGTCAAATACGCAACCATTTCATAGATGCCTGTCCCCCTCTTGTTTTGCCCCTCTTATTTAACCCTGGTGAAATTAGCTGGTAATTGCCTCTATCCTCCAATTCTTGACTATAATTACATTGTAGTTATAGTGCCGTAATGAGTGATTTGAGATTCGAATGGGATCCGAAGAAAAATGCTTCTAATAAGAGGAAGCACGGAGTTTCCTTCGAATAAGCAAAGTCAGTTTTCACCGACCAATTCGCCCGGCTAATCACGGACCCAGATCATTCAGACCAGGAAGACCGCTTTATCCTTTTAGGTACAAGCATTCATTCCCGATTACTGGTGGTGTGTCATTGCGTAAGAAACAATGACATCATCCGCTTCGTGTCCGCTCGAAAAGCGGACAAACTGGAACGTGAAGTTTATGAAAGGCATCGTCATGCGTAAAAATTATGATTTCTCCAAATCAAAGCCAAATCCTTATGCACAGAGACTGAAAAAGCAGATCACCATTCGATTGGATGAGGACACTGTGGAGTATTTCAAAGGCATGTCTGAAGAAAAAGGCATACCTTATCAAAGCCTCATCAATCTATACCTTCGCGATTGTGCTCAAGAGCATCGCGATCTTAAGCTGCAATGGCAGTAGCTCCAGCAATTAACAAGACCATCAGAAATCACGCGTTACTCGAACTGGTCTTGCAACAGGTTGCTTGCCTTGTATCGCGGCGTTCTATTTAACGCGCAATAACAACTCCCATAAGTAGAGATCGGTTTTATGTCTGTAACAATCGACCCCAATACCGGGTTAAAAATATTTAATACCCGTGCTGCCCAGGCCAGTGAAAAAATCACCGGTAGCGGCTATGCCATTATCGAAGATGAAACGCTCAAAACCTTGCCTCCTGTACCCCAGGGCGCTGTGTTCAATGCCGAGGAACAGGCCAAATATCGTCAATTTAAGGAGTCACGCGAGGGTGCCGCGGATTACATGGCGATGGAGGGCGAATTCGCCAGATATCTGGAAGATGTATATTCGGAGGAACCGGTCAAAAGAGACTTTCTGGATGATGAGTGTGAAATCCTTGTCATCGGTGCCGGATTTGCAGGCTTGTTGCTCTGGCACAAGTTGCAGAAGGCTGGATTTAGTGATGTCCGTTTCTGCGAAAAAGGTGGTGATGTGGGTGGTACCTGGTACTGGAATCGTTATCCTGGCATTGCCTGCGACGTCGAAGCCTATAGTTACCTGCCTCTGCTTGAGGAGATGGAATATATCCCGACAATGAAATTTGCTTCCGGCTTCGAAATTATGGAGTACTGCCAGAAAGTTGCAGAAAAATTCAATTTCTATGACCACTGCCTCTTTCATACAACTGTTGAAAAAACAGACTGGGATGCGGAGACCGGTCGCTGGACCGTGACTACAGATCGAGGCGACGCGATGAAAGCCCGATACGTCATACTGGCAAATGGCATATTGACAACCCCCAAGCTTGCTCGAATAGAGGGTATGGAATCGTTTAAGGGTGACGCGTTCCACACTTCTCGTTGGGATTACCGGGTCGACCTGAAGGACAAGCGCATCGGAATCATCGGCACGGGTGCCACCGCCGTACAAACCGTACCTGAACTTTCAAAAATTGCCAAAGCGCTTTTTGTATTTCAGCGCACACCCTCCTCGATTGATGTTCGTGATCAAAGAGCCACCACCCAGGAGGAAATTGAGACATGGAAAAAAGAACCTGGATGGGCCAAGGCAAGAAGAGCACGATTTGCCAAGATCTCCGCAGGCCGCACCGCACTAAAAGCAAACGATGATTTCCTTGCGGGTAAAATAAAATCCTTCAAAGAAGAAAAACAACATGCAAGCAAGCTGACCCAGGAGGAGATGGTCCAAAAGCAACTGGACTCAAACTTTCGGATAATGGAACAAATCAGGGCTCGAGTTGATGCCACGGTCGTTGATCCTGCTACCGCAGACGCACTAAAACCCTATTACCCCTATGGCTGTAAGCGGCCGACCTTTCACGACGAATTTTTAACAACATTTAACAAACCCAATGTCACATTGGTAGATACAGCACCAAGGGGAGTCAATAAAATTAACGAGCGAGGTGTGGTGCATGACGGGACTGAATACCCTGTTGATGTACTGATCTATGCAACCGGGTTTCGTTGGATGGCGACGTCAACTTTCAACATGATTCGCGGGGTCAATGGTGTCTCACTGAAAGACAAATGGGAACAGCGGGGCACAAGTACCTTTCTTGGGCTACACAGCAACGGCTTTCCAAATCTCTTTATCGTTTCCGGTCCCCAGGGTGGTGGTGGAAGCTTCAACTTCACCAACGCCATTGAAGAACATGCCGACTACATCACCTGGATGCTGACAACCATGCGCGCTAGCGGCAATAATGTGGTTGACGTTAAAAAAGAACCGGAAGCGGCCTACACCGAACACTGCAAACAAGCGGATATCGGCACAGCACCACTTCGGGATTGCATTTCATATTACAACGGCGAAGGCGGTGCTGAACCCGGCAGTCTTGCCTATTACGGCGGAGGGAACTGGCACAAATTTCGTGTCAAAGCGCAAGAAACCCTCGAACCGTATATTTTCAACAAAGTAGACTGACGACACTGCTAGGCAGAGACGCCCGCGTCAATGACGAGTTCGGTACCTGTAATGTATTGAGACTCGTCGCTGGCGAGGAACAGCACACCGTTCGCAATATCCAGCGGTTGTCCCAGGACGCCGGTGGGTACCCCCATCGCTGCCATACCGTCAACATCAACCGCATTCTCACCT
>Ga0206123_10001633_pt1 | contig 20888 bp, 13 predicted proteins | sample Helgoland_Spring_2_FD_160086 | JGI IMG/M metagenome (GOLD analysis project Ga0206123, IMG submission 160086) | Pelagic subsurface seawater microbial communities from Kabeltonne, Helgoland, North Sea - Helgoland_Spring_Bloom_20160316_1 | ecosystem: Environmental > Aquatic > Marine > Epipelagic ...
TAACTTAAATTTATTAAATAATTATTTGATATATTTGCTATATAGTTTTGATGTATAAAATAGCGAGGGACCTATTCGGTTACCTTTTGAGTTGTCATCTCTAGTAGAATATAGTACTGCTACCCCGCAATTAAAGATTAAAACTCCCCACTACTTTCTTCTTTTATATCATCATTTTTAATTGATGTTTTCTTGTTAGAAGATTTAAAGTTTAGTTTCCCGAAAGTGTATTTAAAACTAATTCCAAATGAGCGGAAAGGAATACTTCTAGTTGAAACTTGTGAGAAGTTTTCTCCAGCTAAATCTGTTGTAAATACTTTATCCTTTTTGAAGGGTTCAATAACTCTAAGACCTAGCGAACCTCTTTTGTTTTTGAATGTTTTCTTTATCCCAAAACTCATCATACTAAAAGTAGTTGAACTCCCTTGAATTGTTTGTGTTGGTGAACGGAAAAAACCAAAAGTTTCAGCTTTCCAGTTATTTCCTAATTTAACATTTCCACCCATGCTATAGCTATAAAGTAATACTGGATCTGTCCATTTATTAAATCCTAAACTTGCATCTTTACCAGTATATTGATACAGATTTACTGAGCCTCTAAAAGTAAATTTACTCAATCGAATTGAGCCAAAATAAGAAGCCCCATATTGTTTTGTTTCACCAATATTTCTGTAAGTAGATGTGGAAATATCATCTTCAACTTCTAAGAATGTTTCAATTACATCAGTTGAGTGTTTGTAATAAACTTGATAACTTCCTTGCGTGATTTTACCGAAACTATTTACTCCAATTTCAAACTGTTCAGTTAATGTTGGCTTTAAGTTTGGATTTCCTTCAGTTATATTTCTACTGTCTAATGAATTGGTATTTGGATTTATATTTCTTACTCCTGGTCTTGTAATTCGATTATTATAACTAAACTTTATTGACCTCATTGGGCTGAATGATTTAGATAAGACAAGGTTTGGAAGTAGATTGTAGTAAGTAGTATCAAATCTTGGTGTTTTATCAGTTTTCCAATTTCCTGACACATTAGTTTGCTCATATCTTAATCCAGTTTTTAAGCCTAATCCAAATGGAAGATTAATTTCAGTTGAGATATAAGATGATGGAACAAGTTGGTTGTAATTAAAAATATCAGCATTAGAATAACCATTATTTGAACTATCGGAATATACCATTTCTCTATCTCTATTGATGATTTTAGCGCCAATTTCTAATTTATTTTTTCCAATTGGATGAGTATAGTCAACCTGAAAAGTCTCCTCCATAGTTTTCTCATCATTCTGATTAAAAGTAAGAGCACCACTTTCTTCAATTTTAGTATCTCCATCATTTAAATCTCCACCAACTTGAAAAGCAAAACTTAACTTTCTGTCTTCATTTTTAGCAAAAGTTTTAGTGTAATCTGTAGTCCACTCCATATTAAGTGTGTTGTCAGTTTTATTAGTAGAATTAAATGTAGTATCAGTATTGTAGATCACTTCAGTACTGTCAATAAAAGGCATTGTTCTCCCTCCAAAACTAAAAGATGAATTGATAGAATTGTATGCATTTAAATCATAAAAAACACTAATATTTCCTCTGAATCCATTGTAATAGTTTTCTGAAGAACCCTCTTGAGAAAGATGGTTTTCATTGATTCGATTGCCATTAATTATTGCATCCCAATCATACCTTTCATATGTGTTAGTTCCAACTCTTCCTGGCCAACTAAAATGTGTACCCCCTCTTGCAGAAAGCCCAAATCTACCTTTTCCTAAGTTTAAATTTGCACCTAATCTATTAACTTTACTTCCAATCGAGCCATTAGTAGTTGCTTGGTAGCCGTCAATAATTGTTTTTTTAGTAATAATATTTACAATTCCTGCATCTCCTTCACCATCATATTTTGCTCCAGGGCTAGTAATTACTTCAACACTTTTAATTTGATCGGCAGGAATCATCTGCAAAGCAGTTGCTACATCTGATGAAAAGAATGATGATTGTTTTCCATTTACTAAAAACTTGATGTTTTTACTACCTCTTAAACTTACATTACCATCTAAATCAACTGAAAGTAAAGGAGCTTTTCTTAATACATCAGTAGCATCATTTTCTGAGTCGTTTAAATCATGTTCAGCATTATAAACTATTTTGTCAATTCTTGTCTCATAGATTACTTTTTCTTCTTCAATATTAATTTCACCAAGTAATTTTGAATTTTGATTTAGTGTAATATTATTATCTTTAAAGTCTGGTTTTGATTTTGAAGTTTTTACTTCAATTTGTTTATTTTCAAACCCAATAAAACTGATTCCAATAATATATTCTCCGACATTTATGTTTTCAAAAAGGAACCTTCCTTTATTATCAGTAATAGTACCCTCAATCAGTTTATTAGTTTTCTTATGAGTTAAGCTTACTGTAGCATATTCTAATGCTTTTTTATTATCAGTATCTTTAACTTTACCAGATATATAGCCTGTAAATTTTACTTCATTTTTGTTTTTTTTAGTTGCTCCTGACCAAGCATCAACTTTTGTTTTTTCAGTTGTTTCCTTTTGTTTATCTTGTGCAAGTAATAAAGTTGGAATGATTAAAAATGCAATTAGTAGTCTCTTCATTATATATTTTTGTTGTATTTTGTTGTATTAATTAAAGATTGCAATTTGAAGAATCAAATAGATTCTTTTCTTTAATTATTTCAGCTACACCATGTGGTACAGAATCTTCCCAAGTTCCTACTTCACAAGCTCTAATTCTTTTTAGAATTTCCCTAGAGAATATTCCTAAAACATCAGGGTTAAAATTTAAATCTTCAATACGTCCATTGCTGTGAAGATAGTTGTATAAACCCTTAACTCTTGGGTGAATTGGAATATTATTGCTGTTTAATAATTCAGAATTATCAGTTGGTTTGTATGGGTAGAGGTAAAATCTGATATCTCTAGTAAAAATAATGCCAAATGCCTCCATAATTCCACCATTTAAGTTCCGGTAATATTGTTCTTCGAACATATCAACTAAATTATCTACTCCCAATATAAGTCCCATCCTAGATTTAGTAAACTGAGATAAATATTCAATAATTTTATAAAACTTTCTATAGTTAGAAATCATTACAGTATAACCTAATGAGCAAAGAATATCAACTCTATCTAAAAAATCTTGTTCATTAACCTCTCCATCCGCTTTTAAATTACTTAAAGTGATTTCAAAAAGAATCTGTATGTCTTTTTCATCAACTTTTTTATTTTCTTTAAAACTAGCAAGCCCTTTTTCAAGCATGTCAATATTAACCTTAGTAACCGGCCTAAAACTACCCCTCAATGTAAGGATATTTTTCTTGTAAAGTATATCTGAAGGTTGTTGGTTAACGCCATCAGGAGTGAATATAACTGCATTAGTCATTCGTTCTTTTACTAGTGTTAAACTCAATAATCTATTGTCAATATTTTCAAATGCAGGTCCCACAACTTCAACCATATTTATCTCAAATTGATCTTTACTTAAATTATCATAAAGACTTTTTAAGATAATTTTAGGGTCGTTCTGAGTAAAGCAAGCATGAAGCAAGTTGGTTCCAATAATTCCTACTGTTTCTTGTTGTAATTTTGCATCTTGATCATTCAGTTTTACATGTAAAATAAAGTCAGAAGGTTTTTCATCAGGAGTTCTTTGAAATCTTAAACCAATCCAACCATGTCCTTTTAAGGTTTTAGAATAGTTCATTGTAGAAACTGTATCAGCAAAAATGAAAAAACGAGTGTCTTTGTAATTAGCTCTATTTAATCTATCGTCTAATAGTTGATACTCATGATCCAACATTTTCTCTAATCTAAGTTTGGAAACATACCTTCCGTTAGCTTCTTTACCGTAAATTGCATCAGAGAAATCTTTATCGTAAGCTGACATTGTTTTGGCAATTGTACCAGAAGCTGATCCTACTTTAAAGAAATTTCGAGCTACCTCTTGTCCAGCACCAATCTCAACAAATGAGCCATAAATGGAATCATCAAGATTAATTTGTAATGCTTTTTGGCCTGCAGTTAAAGTTACATTAGATGTCATGTTTTTGCTCCTTAAAAGATTAAGAGGCAAATTTATGCAGATAATCTTTAACAAAAGCGTATTTATCTATAATTTTACGGCCACAGATGAAAAATAAAATGAAGATAACTTTATTGGGTACTGGAACTTCACAAGGAATTCCGGTAATTGCCTGTGATTGTGAAGTGTGTAAATCTAATAATCCAAAGGATAATAGGTTGCGTTCTTCTGTGTTGATAGAAGTGGATGGTCAAACCATAGTAATTGATACAGGTGCAGATTTTAGGCAACAAATGTTAAGAGAAAATGTGCAAAATGTTGATGCAGTTTTATTCACACATCATCATAAAGATCATGTTGCAGGAATGGATGATATTCGTGCTTTTAATCATAAGTGGAAAAAGGATATGCAAATATATTGCACAAAATTTACTGAGCATGCTTTGCATATGGAGTTCCCATATATTTTTTCTGACAATCATTATCCAGGCATCCCTAAAGTGAATATTAACTTGATAGAAAACAAACCTTTTAATATTAATGATACAACTATTATTCCTATAGATGTATTGCATTATAAATTGCAAGTATTCGGTTTTAGAATAAATGATTTTGTCTATTTAACTGATGTAAGTGAAGTTCCTGAAAAAGAAAAAGAAAAAATGAAAGGGGCAGATTTAATTATTTTAGATGCTCTTAGAAGAAATAAACATATATCACATTTAACTCTTGATGAGGCGGTTGATTTGTTGCAAGAATTAAAGCCTAAAGAAGCAATCTTAACTCATATATCTCATTTTATGGGTTTGCATGATGATGTAAATAAAGAATTGCCTAAAAACATTCAATTAGCGTATGATATGCAACAAATTATATTGAATACATAAGACAATAATAATAATAATAATTTTGATACTCTCATGAATTAATCTTATTTTTACCAAAAATAAATTTAAATGAAAAAAGTAATTTCACTCCTATTAGTTTCAATAATTTCTATTGGATTATTTGCAACAAAACACAATCATACTGATGAATATGAAGTAAGATATGTGAAAGTTAAATCTGAACTTAATAAACAATATCAAGAGCAATTAAGGAATACTCAATTGTGGCAAAATTTTAATTACAATAACCCTGGTTGGTTTGTTATTTTTAATGAAGAAAATCAATTGCCTCATAGGGCATTTGGTGAGCCAATTTATACAAATGATTTAATCTCATTTTTAGCAACTAATAACTTTAGTTTACCAAATGATTTAAGATTAAAATCAGAAATAAAAAATGATAAGCATACTAATAAAAGTTATGTTCAGTATTATAATAACATGGAAGTTATTGGAAGTAATTTATATGCAAAATTCTCTCAAAATAATGAGTTGATTGCATTCGGATTAGATGTTTATAATGACATCAATTTAAGTATTATTCCTACTATTTCTGAGCAAAATATTATTTCTTTTGCAACAACAAGTATCACTAATAATATCACTAATGTTGTAGTAAGTGATGATTTAAAGGTTTTAGCAATTCCTACTTATCGAAAGTATGATTACAGATTGATATACGAAATTAAATTTAGCACTAAAATAGAGGAGGGCCCTGCTAATTACACTTGCTATGTTGATGCTCATACTGGTGAGCTTTTAATGAGAAAAAACTCAGTTATGTATGAAGCACCACTAAGTGGAACTTCCACTGTAAGTGGTGATGTTTATACTACTAATCCTTATGACCCTGCTGTGAATAAAAAGTTTGTTGATTTAAAAGCAATTGATCAGAATACAAATAACAATTATTACACTGATAATAATGGTGAAGTTGTTCTTCCATCAAATATTGGAACTCAAATTAGATACAAACTTGAAGGGCTTTATGCTAATGTTGAAACGAATGGAGTTACTCCTGATATTTATCAGAATTTAACTGCAAATGGCTCCGTACTTTTTACAAACTCTAACTCAACTATACAGGAGAGAACTGCTTATTGGGCGGTTAATGAAGTACATACTCATCTAAAAAATATTTTCCCAACTTTCACAGGACTTGATAGTCCATTAGAAACAAATATTGATGAGGCTGGGAGTTGCAATGCTTTCTTTGATGGGAGTTCAATTAATTTTTATGCAGAAGGAGGAGGTTGTAATGCAACCGCTAAAATACCTGATGTTGTGTATCATGAGTACGGACATGCAATTAATTCTGGAAGATACAATTCTGGAAGTGGGATGTGGAATGGTGCTATGAATGAAGGTTTTGCAGATATTTGGGCATTATCACTAACCAATTCACCAATACTTGGTGCAGGTTGGGATTTAGTTGATCCAACTATTTCTGTTAGGAGATACGACCAGGATAGAAAAGTTTATCCTCAGGATTTAGTAGGTGAAGTACATGCTGATGGAGAGATTATTGCAGGTGCTTTTTGGGATACTTATCTTAATTTAAATGATATGAATCAGATGCTTGATTTATTTAAATATACTTATGATAGTGGGGTAGATGGTGCGGATGGATTAGAAGGAACTATATTTACTGATATTTTGCTTGAGGTACTTTATGCTGATGATAATGATGCTAATTTAACAAATGGAACTCCTAATGATGCTGCAATTGTAAGTGCCTTTGCTTTACACGGAATTACACTACTTTCTAATGCAGTTATCTCCCATAACCCTGTGAGTGTAGCAGCTGGAAATTCAGCAATTAGTATCAGTGCAAGTGTAGGGATTACTTATCCTTGGGCTCTGGGCTCTGCTGATTGTCATTACAGATTGAATGATACTAACTCTTGGACTAATATGCCAATGAGTGGTACATCTTCATTTACAACAACTATTCCTGCACAACCGAATGGAACTGTAGTTGCTTACTACATTTCATTAACTGATAATTATGGAAACGAATCGGGAGTTACACCAGTTGCTGCAAATTTAGCGCCAATTAATAATGCCAATTTACCTTATTTCATTTTAGTAGGTTATGAATTGTCAGAAGAAGAAGATTTTGATTTTAGTTTTGGTTTTTGGCAGACAGGTACAACTAATGATAATGCCACTACTGGAATGTGGGAGATAGGTTCTCCAATAGGTTCGTTTGCTGACCCTTCTGATCCTTCAACAATTTGCCAGACTGATGCTCAGCACACTATAGGTGGTTTTCAATGTGCTTTTACTGGAAATGCAGCATCAACAAATGATGGATTAGGAACAAATGATGTTGATGGAGGGCATACAACTTTACTATCGCCTTATTATGATTTAACTTCATATACTAACCCTGCTTTTTCTTATTACAGATGGTACACAAATAGCCCTGCAAGTGGTGCAAATCCTGGAGCTGATTGGTGGCAAGTGCTTATTACTGATGATGGAGTAAATTGGTATTATGTTGAGAACAATAAAAGCTCCGATATTAGCTGGAGGAAATTTGCTTTCCGTATCACTGATTATGTTAATTTAACGAATAATGTACAACTGAAGTTTATTGCTTCTGATAGTTTGCATTTGGGTCAATACCTTGATGGAGGAAGTTTGATTGAAGCTGCAGTTGATGATTTAATGCTTTATGAAGTTGCTACTAGTACAACATCAATTAATAATGCAAATGCAATAAAACCTGAGTTAGTAAAAATTACTGATTTATTAGGTAGAGAGGTTAATGTTGATGAGGTGGTAGATAAAACTACTTTGCTTTATATTTATAGTGATGGTACGATAGAAAAAATAGTTGTTACTAAATAAATCCTAAAAATGAAAAAGTTACTTCTTTTACTTTTTATACCTTCTTTTGTTTTCTCTCAGAGTTGGATAGATAAAATGCAAGACCCAACAGAAAATTTTTATGATACTCAAAAAGAATTTGAAGATTTCTGGGAGAATAAAACTATAGAAAAAGGAAAGGGTTGGAAACAGTATAAAAGATGGGAGAATTTTATAAAACCAAGAGTATTTCCTGATGGATTACAGCATCCTGAGATTTTAGTACAGGAGTATAAAAACTTAGTACAAGCAAACAATCAGTTTTTAATGTTACCACCTAATGTTTGGACTCAAGTAGGGCCTGATGATGTTCCTTTGCAATCCAATGGAACTAAAAGAGGAATAGGTAGAGTAAATACTATTGCTTTTCATCCTTCAGATGCCAATAAAATATATGTGGGTGCTCCAGCAGGTGGTTTTTGGAAATCGGATAATGGAGGGCAAACATGGGCTACAACCACTGATTTTCTAACTAATCTAGGTGTCTCTGATATTGCAATTAACCCTTCTAATCCTGATGAGATTTATATTATTACTGGCGATAGAGATGGAGGGGATACTTATTCTTATGGTTTAATGAAATCATTAGATGGAGGACTTACTTTTTCCGCTACAGGATTATCTTTTAATGTAACCTCATATTACAAAGGAAATAGAGTGTTAATTGACCCTTCAAATACAACAACTATTATTGTTGCTACAAGTAACGGAATTTATCGTTCAGTGGATGCAGGAGTTTCATTTGTGCACACTTATCCTGGAATAAATATGACTGATATTGAGTTTCATACTACTAACTCAAATATAGTGTATGGGGCATCAAAAGGAAGTACTTCAGTTTATAAATCATCAGACAATGGAGTAAGTTGGATTCAAGCTGGTTTTGGTTTACCATCAACAAATGATGTTGTAAGAGCTTGTGTAGCTGTTACTCCAGCCAATCCTCAAGTTGTTTATGCAATGTTTGGTGATAATAACAATGGGTTTTATGCAGTATACAAATCAATAAATGAGGGTGCAACTTGGACACAAGAATCAAATTCTCCTAATCTTTTAGGATGGTCTTCAACAGGTTCTGATTCTGATGGACAAGCATGGTATGATTTAGCTTTTGCAGTTTCGCCTACTAACGAAAACATCTTATTTGTTGGTGGAGTGAATACTTGGAAATCTACTGATGGTGGTCAGAGTTGGAATATTAATACTCACTGGACTGGTAGTGGTGGGGCTGACTATATGCATGCAGATGAACATATGTTAAAATACAATCCTTTAAATGGAAATTTGTACTCAGGAAATGATGGTGGTTTGTATTACACTACAGATGAGGAAAATTGGACTGATATATCTGATGGATTGCACATTACGCAATTCTATAGTTTAGGTGTTTCTCAATCCGTGCAAAACAAAGTAATTACTGGATCACAGGATAATGGAACATTTTTAAAAACAAATACAACTTGGGATGCTGTAATTGGTGGAGATGGTATGGAGTGTATTATTGACTATACCAATTCCAATATCATGTACGGTGAGGTTTATTATGGTGCTATAAGAAAATCTACTAATGGAGGGAATAGTTTTTCATCAATTGCTCCATCTAATAATGGTAGCTGGGAAACTCCTTACGAACTAGATAAAAATAACCCTGAGATAATTTATGCAGGTTATGATGAAATTTATAAATCTAATGATGGAGGAGATAATTGGAGTATTATTACAAATGGAGAAACAAATGGAGGGAAGATAAATGAAATTGGAATTTCAAAATCTAATCCTGATGTTATTTATTTTACTGATGATGCAAATGTTTTTAGAACAACTAATGGTGGTAGTTCTTGGACTCAGATTAATAATAATTTACCATACAAATACATTTCATATATTGTTGTAAATCCTAATGATGAATATACACTTTGGGTAACTTTCTCTGGTTATACATCAGGTGAAAAGGTGTATAAATCAATTGATGGAGGAAATAGTTGGATTAATATATCAGGTACTTTACCAAACATACCTGTAAATTGTATTGAATTAGATAAAACAAATAATCTTGAAACTGTTTATATAGGAACTGATTTAGGGGTTTTTACTTCTGACTCTACATTAAATGATTGGAATGTATTTAATAACAACAGCTTACCAAATGTTATTGTTAATGAGTTAGAGATTCAATATCAGTCAAACACACTTTTTGCAGCAACTTATGGGAGAGGTCTTTGGAGTATTGATTTGCAAATAACATCTCCACCAATTGCTGATTTTTCTTATAATGATTCCATATTTTGTAATGTACCTTCTGATGTAACTTTCATGAATAATTCTTATTACTCAAATTCTTACTATTGGGATTTTGGTGATGGAAATACAAGTACAGCTACTAACCCAACACATTCTTATACTACTTTTGGTTTATTCACAGTTCAATTAATTGCAACTGGTCCTTTAGGACAGGATAGTGTTATAAAGCAACAAATTATTAGTGTTGATGCAAACAACCCATGTATAGTATCTTTGCCAATAAGTGGTGCTGGAAATACACAAACAATGTGTAATGGCACGCTTTATGATGTTGGAGGTCCTAGTGGAAATTACTATGACATGAATGATTGTTGGATAACAATTGCACCTCCAGGCAGCAATCAAATCACACTTAATTTTAATTCTTTTGATGTTGAAGCTCCAAGTTCATCAACCAATTGTAATTGGGATTATTTAGAGATTTTTGATGGATTAGATACAACAGCAACATCATTAGGTCAATATTGTAATGTATTAACAGGTAGCCCTGGAACAATTGTTTCAAGTAGTGGTGCTATTACTATTTTATTGCACTCTGACCAAGCAGTAAATGGCAGTGGGTTTGAAGCAGATTGGACTTGTAGTTTTCCAACTGCACCACCAGTTTCATATTTTGAAGTAAGTGATAGTGTAAGTTGTAATAGTGTAGTAACATTTACTGATTTTTCAACTAATGGCCCAACCACTTGGTTATGGAATTTTGGTGATGGTAATAGTTCAAGCTTGCAGAACCCTACACATAATTATTTGGCCAGTGGAACTTATAATGTAAGTTTAATTACAACTAATACTTATGGATCAGATACGGTTGTAATAAATAATGCAATAGATATTATTGATGTTAATCTTCAAGTTACTGGAGTAACCTCTTGTGGAAGTAGTTCAGTTACTTTAACTTCAAATTCATCATCAGGTGATGTTAATTGGTACTCTGATAATAGTTTGCAAAATTTTCTTGGTTCAGGTAGTACTTATATAACTCCAGTATTAAATACTACAACTTCTTATTTTGCACAATCAGTATATGAGTTTAATAATTTATTTGGAGGTCCTGCTGACAATACAATTGGGGCAGGAAGTTATTTTCAAGGCAGTAAGTATCTGATTTTTGATAATTACACACCCTCAATTTTAGTTTCTGTTTTGGTTTATGCAAATACTGATGCTTATAGAACAATTGAATTAAGGAATAGCAGCAACGCAGTACTTCAGGATACTACAGTATTTATCCCTACATCACCTAACGGAATTAGAATCTATGTTAATTTTGATATGCCCGTGCAAAATAACATGCAATTAGGATTATCAGGATCGAATAATGATATGTATCGTACAAGTTCTGGGTCAGTTTTCCCATATAATATAAGTAACATTGCATCTATTACAGGAACTAATGCTCCTGCAGGTTACTATTATTTCTTTTATGATTGGGAAGTTAAAAAAGAATCTTGTATTTCCAATATTACTACAGTAGATGCTGTAATTGAAAATGAGACAATTTTAACTCAAAATATTTCTATCTGTAATGGTGAGAGTATTGTTATTGGAAGTAATACTTATAATACTCAGGGAACTTATGTTGATTCATTTCTTACAACTAATGGATGTGATAGTATATTAACTACTAATTTAAGTGTTGGTGCAGGAATACAGTACTTTCAAAACTTTAATTTTTGCAGTGGACAAGGAATTCAAGTTGGGACTAGTTATTACACTACTACAGGTATATATATTGATACTATTGGCTTGAGTGGGTGTGATAGTATCATAATTACTGATTTAGTTGTTTCAACTCCTTTAACAGTTACAAATAACCAAACTATTTGCCAAGGTGAGGTTTATGATATAGGTTCAAATACTTATTATGCTCCTGGTTCTTATTTTGATGTATTGCAAACTCCAAATGGTTGTGATAGTGTAGTAAATACTTTACTTACTGTATTGCCCCCAGCTTTTTATTACAATTATGTTAGTTTATGTGATGGGGAGTCAGTTTCAGTTGGAGCTAACACTTATAGCACAGCAGGAAACTTTATAGACACTTTAAGCTCGACTAATAGTTGTGATAGTGTCGTTTCAACAGAGGTTAGTTTGTCGTATCTTGAGGTTGAAATTATTTTAAATAATAATGTATTGCAAGCAAATACCCTTTTAGGTAATCCAACTTCTTACTTGTGGAATACAGGAGAAACTACTTCTTCTATTCAAATTAATGGAGCTGGGGATTACTGGATGATTGCAACTGACGCTAATGATTGTGTAAGTGATACAGTTTTTGACACTGTAATTCATTCTCTTATAGATAATTTTTTTGCTAGTGGTTTTAATATTTATCCTAATCCAACAACTGGAATTGTAAATATTGAATTTGCAAATATTTTAGAAGATACAAAAGTAAAATTATACAATGTACTTGGTGAAATTATAGCTGAAAAGATAGTAGTAAAAACTGATAGAAAAACGACTATGAAGGTTGATTTATCCTCTTTTGCTAAAGGAATTTATTTTATTGAACTTGAGTCAGAAAAAAGCATTGTTAACCGTAAGTTGATTCTAAGATAAATTGATAAAGCATATTCCTATTGAAGTATTTACATCAGTTTGGTGGATTGGATTACTTTCTTCTATATTTACTATTATTGTTATTTTAGTTGCTTTAAAAGGCAAGAGTAATCAAGTGAAATCTTACTCATCTTATCTGTTTGCATTATTATTTTCTTTAATGTATGTAATTACTAATGTAATTACAATTAAGAATAATACTTGGAATTTATTACAAAATTTACCTTTTCAAATTTGTTATATTTCCTTAATCATTGGAATAATTGTTTTAGTAAATAAAAAACAATGGATGTTTGAATGGATGGTATTTATTGCAACTATAGGAGGTTTGTATGCTATAATTACTCCAGTTTTAACAATAGGAAATTCAGCATGGTTCTATTTTGAATTCTACTTTTTACATGCAGGTATAGTTTTTATACCATTATATTTACATAATATACATAATATGAGGTGCAGATTTGACTCTTGGTGGAAAACGCTTCTAAGAGTTCAGATTTCTATTGTGTTATTGTTAATTTTCAATTTTTCTACAGGAGCGAATTACATGTTTTTAATAGAAAAACCAATTGTAAATCATATTTTTTTAATAGGGGAGTGGCCGTTCTACGTAATTATAATAAACTTAATAGTTATTGGGCATGTTTATCTAATCAATAAGTTTATCGTTTCTCAGTAAAATATTAAAACTGCCTCTAAAGTTTTAGTGCTTTTTTTGAAGATTGCAGGTAAAACTATCATTATTATTTTTACGCTAACAGTTTACCTTAATGTATTCAATTCTAGCCTACAAAAGTGTATTTTTTCATCATTAAATTAACATTTCTCTGCACATTTTATCCCATCAATAGCAGCAGAGATAATTCCTCCAGCATAACCTGCACCTTCACCACAAGGGAATAATCCTTTTATTTGTGGATGCTGATATGTTTCTCTATCTCTTGGAATTCTGACAGGTGAAGAGCTTCTACTTTCAGGTGCGTGAACTACAGCTTCATTAGTTAGGTAGCCATTCATTTGTTTGCCAAATTGTCTAAACCCTTCTTGAAGATTGGTATTTACAAAATCAGGTAAAATATCACTTATTTTAGATGAAGTTGTTCCAGGAAAATAAGAAGTATCTGGAATGTTAGATGACTGTTTGTTATTTGTAAAATCTACTAATCTTTGTGCAGGTACTTTTTGAGTTCCCCCTGCTAGTTTGCAAGAAGCTTGTTCTATTTCTTTTTGGTAATACATTCCAGCAAGTGGTCCTTTGTCAGCATATTTTACAAAATCCTCTACTTTTAATTCTACTACAATTCCTGAGTTAGAAGTTTCATAGTCCCTTCTTGATGGTGACCATCCATTTGTAACTACTTCACCTGGACTTGTTGCGCAAGGAGCAATTATACCACCAGGACACATGCAGAATGAATAGACTCCTCTTCCGTTTATTTGTTTTACAATGGAGTATGGGGCAGGAGGTAAATACTCTCCCCTTGACTCACATTTGTATTGTATTTTGTCAATTAATTCCTGAGTATGTTCTACTCTAATACCTAAAGCAAAGGCCTTAGCCTCTATTTCTATTTCTTTTTTATGGAGTAACTCAAAAATATCTCTTGCTGAATGCCCTGTTGCCAGTATTATTTTAGGAGCTTCTATTATTGTTCCATCTTGTAATTCAACTCCTGTTACAGCATTATTTTTAATATTGATGTCTATGACTCTACTATTAAACATTACTTTTCCACCATATTCAATAATTGTTTCTCTTATGGATTTAATGATCTTAGGTAGTTTATTTGTACCAATATGAGGATGAGCTTCAATTCTTATATCTTCAGTTGCACCATGCTGTACCAATACATCAAGTATTTTATTTACATCACCTCTTTTTTTGGAGCGAGTATATAGTTTTCCATCAGAATAAGTACCTGCACCACCTTCTCCAAAGCAGTAGTTTGAATCTTCATTTACTATATGTTCTTTTGTGAGTTTTGCTAGGTCAAGTCTTCTGCTTTGTACATCTTTCCCTCTTTCTAAAATTATTGGTTTTTTTCCTTCTTCAATAAGTTGTAAAGCAGCAAATAATCCTGCAGGACCAGACCCAATAATTATTACTTCATCTGCTTTACTTACATCTTTATAATTAGGAATGTCCTCTTCCTTTTTAATAAATTTTTCATCTATATAAACATCTAATCTCAGATTTATTTTTGTAATCTTTTGTCTTGCATCTATTGATCTTTTTATAATCTCAATATGCTTGATATTTATTTTTTTTGTATTTGTTTTTTCAGAAACTACTTTTAAAAGTAATTCAGCATTAGCAGCCACCTCTGGTAGCACTTGAAGTTGTATATTAGTAATCATTAAGACAAAATTACATATTAGTTATAATAAATGGCTTTTCTGTATATCTTTGTTACATGAGATTTTTCTTGATTTTTATTTTACCATTTCTTTCGTTAGTTGTCCTTGGTCAGGAAAAAGTAATAGTTGCTGATTTTGAAATTATTAATGATGATACCATATTCATCTCTGATATATCTGAAGTTAAAATTTTAGAATTTAAAAATATAAAGGAAAAAAGCCAATATCTCATTCTTAAAAGAAGAGTTTTAAAAGTGTATCCTTATGCAGTTTTAGCTAAAGAAAAATTAAACTCTATTCATCTAGGATTAGATACTATTCCCAAAAGAAGACATAAAAAACGATATACTAAGGAAGTTGCTAAATGGGTTAAAGAGGAATATACGGATAGGCTTAAAAACCTAACAATGACTGAGGGTAAAATTTTAGTAAAACTAATTTATAGAGAAACAAAAACAACTTCCTATGAGATAGTTAAATCTTATAGAGGCAGGTTTAACGCATTCTTTTGGCAAACTATGGCTAAGCTGTGGGATAACAATTTAAAAACAGAATATGACCCTGTAAATATCAGAGAGGATATGCTAATAGAACATATCATTATTCAAGCTAAATTAGAGGGTCAGTTTGATTGATATTTACATCTTTAAATAAAAATCCTTACAAAGACTGATGTACTCCTTTGTGTATTGATGCCTGTCAACTTCAATAGTTAGTTCTTCCTTAATTAGTTCTGATTTTGCAAAAGAAAACTCCATCATTATTCTTTTTATTGGAGAAGAAATATTTCCTTTTATAAAGCAAATTTTATTCAGAAATAAATTATTGTTATTTGCTAAATCACAGAATTTAGTTTTGCTGTCAAAAGGTATGATTACAATAAACTTACCATTTTTATCCAGTAGTGCTTTTGATTTTTCAATTAAGTATTTAAAAGGTAGCGTGTGAGTATTCCTAGCAAGATTTCTTTCTGAATCTTCAGATTCGGTAGAGCCACTAAAAAATGGCGGATTACTGATTATTAAATCAAATTTTGAACTTGAATTAAAAGATTGTAATGAAGAATGAATTATAGAAATTTTATTGCTCCAGTTGGATTTTTTGCAGTTTTCAGTTGCTTGCTTAAAAGCATTTACTTCAAGCTCAATTCCTTTAATAAGTGATGATGGGTTTCTTTGAGCAGCCATTAAACAAATTAATCCAGTACCGCATCCTATATCAAGTATACTCCTTGAATTTTCTAAATCTGACCATGATCCAAGTAAAACACTATCCGTTCCAATTTTCATTGCAGATTTATCTTGTGCAACTTCAAATTGTTTAAACTTAAAATCGGACATCAATTTTCATTAGAAAAACTTCTTAAAAGCAAAAGTATAATCAAAGTTTGCAATGATATTAAAAAGTAGTGAAGTATACTTATTTGCGTTTGAGACTCATTAATTTCAAAGCCATATTCTAATGCTTTGTAGAATAAAAATGAAGCTCCTAAACCTACTAAATAACCGATCTGTTTATTTACATCAATCTTTCCAAGTAACTCTTTATCTTTGGCAACTAAAGTTTCTGCTCTTACTAAATACCCACCAAAAATAAAAGTCAGTTGATATCCCATATAGATTAAAAGGGCAGAGGTTAGGGAGTATTGTAAAAGTAAAAAAGTAATAATTGTTAAAAGCATCACTACCTCAACTAATAAGGAAATCTGAAAGAAACTTTTAATATTAAGGAGTTTGTCATAGAACTTTGCAATTACAAGCATTCCTCCAGCTAAAACCATTCCTCCTATGGAGTAAATTGAAAGATCTAAAGGTTGGTAAATTGTAATTAAGATACCAACCGATAGTCCTGTAAATGACGAGTTAAAAAGTTTGTAAGCTAAAAATGCTTTGTTATTTAACTTCATAACATTTTTCTATTTAGTAGTAAGTTAATCTTCTAACTTTTGCAATAAGTTTTGCTAATCTGATAACTTGTTTAGTGTATCCAAACTCATTGTCATACCAAATGTAAAGAACTACATCCTTTCCTTCTTCAGTACATATAGTTGCATTACTATCATAAATTGAACAACAAGTATTTCCTATAATATCAGTAGAAACTAAATCTGGGTCAACTTGATAGTTAATTTGGTTCACTAAGTTTCCTTTCAATGCTGCATCTCTCATAGTTGCATTCATATCCTCAACTGAAGTTCCTTTTTCTAAAGTTAATTTTAAAATTGCAAGTGAAACATTAGGTGTAGGAACACGAACTGCATTTGCAGATAATTTTCCTTCCAAAGATGGAATTACTTTAGTAACTGCTTTTCCAGCACCAGTTGAAGTAATTACCATATTGATTGCAGCAGAACGACCTCTTCTTGGTTTCTTATGCATGTTATCCAATAGATTCTGATCATTTGTGTAAGAATGTACCGTTTCTAAGTGACCTTTTACTACATTATATTTATCTTCAACTATGTGTAAGATAGGAGCAATACAGTTAGTTGTGCATGAAGCTGCTGAGAAAATATCTGTAGCATCAACATCAATTTCTGATGAGTTAATTCCGTAAACAATATTTGGAATTCCTTTTCCTGGAGCTGTTAATAAAACTTTACTAACTCCTTTTGCTTGTAAATGACGCGCTAAAGCTTCTTTGTCGGTAAAAGCACCAGTATTGTCAATTAATAATGCATTATTAATCCCATGTTGAGTATAATCAATATCTTCAGGATTTCCTCCATCAATAAATTTAATTACTTGACCATTTACAATTATAGATTGATTAGGTAAATCAACATCAACCACACCTTTAAATGCGCCATGTACTGAGTCTGTTCTTAATAAGTCAGCTCTTTTTGTAATTTGAGCATCAGTTAATTTTCTTACAACAATTGCTTTTAACCTTAATTGTTGTCCTTTTCCTGCTTGTTTTATTAGCTCTCTAGCTGCTAATCTTCCTATTCTTCCAAAACCATAAAGGATAACATCTTTTGCTTTGTTTGCTGAAGCTGATTTTCCAATTATATGGCTTAATTTATCTGATAAAAAAGTATTTGCATCTGATGCATTATTTTCAATGTACTCTGCAGTTAATAATCCTATATCAATTTTAGATGGAGCTAAATCCATATTAAGCATTTCACTTGCTAAAAGAGCAGCAACCTCAACATTGTTTTCTCTACCTACAACTTTATTAGCGTAAGAGATGTTGTTCATTAACTCAGAAACACCAATTTCTAAAAGTTGATTTCTAAAAAGAATCAATTCAATTCCTTTATCGTACATTAAAGTTCCTACAGAATTAAGTAGGTTAACTCCTGATTTTTCTTTGTTTACCCAACTGTTTAGTTGGTTTTCATAAGATTCAGCCATTGTTTGTTTTTTGAGTTTTAATTTTGCTGCAATAATAGATAATCTTAGTAAATAAAACTTGATGATACTTATAAAAGATACTCATTAGTTAATTTGTTCTTCAATTGATTAATAAATACACTTTTTATAAAATAAAAAAATAACAAAAATTCGATATAAAATCCTGAGATTTGCAGATAATTCAATGATTTTTAAGTTATTTACGAGTTTTTCCTGAAGTCTTGCTTTATCAGTAAATGTACTGAGAGAAGTTTAGAATATTTTACTTAATATTGTAATAATTATTGGGTAAGCTGAAAACCATTTTAGAGTAGGCATTATTTAAAACAAAATAAATATGAAAAAATTATTTACAATTTTAACTGTAGTTGCTATTTCAACTACAATGACTTTTGCACAGCAAGGTTCTGTTGCAATAGGAGTAGGTTCTAATTTGGCTGATGTTTCTTGGCAAGATTATTCTTTAACTCCAACTGTTGGATTTTTCATTACTGACAACATGATGGTTGGTACAGGATTTGTAATGGGATCTTCTAGTGAAGAGGACGGAGATTGGGAATATGAATCTAGCGGGATGACTCTTTCGCCATTTGCTAGATTTTATTTTGCAGGGCCTTTATATGCTTCAGCTGGTATAGCAATAACATCTTCTACATCTAGTGACGATTATGATGATGGTTTTGATTCCAACAAATATGAATATAATACTTCTACATTTGGTTTTAATGCAGGTATTGGTTATTCTCTAATGTGGAATGATAAAGTATGTATTGAACCAAGTTTTGGTATTGCAACAGCTAGTGGTTCTTCATCATCAGAGTCTAATATAAATGGTACTGTTACAGAAACTGATTCTGATGCTCCAAGTCAATTTGGAATGGCTATTGGCTTAGGTATTCATATTAGATTAGTAGGAGAGTAATTCTTTCTGTTTAAAAATTATAAAAGGAGCCATTGGCTCCTTTTTTTATGTTTCTAATATTCCTTTAATAATTTTACAGCCTTTTATTATTTCTTCTTTTGTTATAGTAAGGGGAGGGGTAATACGGATTGCAGTCTTGGAAAATAAGAAGTAAAAGAGTATCAATCCTTCTTCTAATGATTGTGCCACTACTTTTTGAGCTAATTCTTCATCTTCAAACTCTATAGCTAGCATTAATCCTTCTCCTCTTATTTCCTTAATTTGTGGGTGCTGTAAATGCTCTCTAAAGAGTTGTTCTTTTTTCTCTACTTCTTGCATAATATCAGTAGAAAGTAAATGTTGTAAGGTTGCCAAACTTGCTGCACAATTTACAGGATGCCCTCCAAAAGTAGTTATATGACCTAATTTTGGCTCAAAAGTTAAAAGATTCATTAACTCCCATGAAGCAATAAATGCACCTATTGGCATACCTCCACCCATTCCTTTAGCTATGCACAATATATCAGGAATAACATTGTGTTTCTCAAACCCAAATAGAGTTCCTAATCTTCCAAAACAGGTTTGTATTTCATCAAAAATAAGAAGCGTTCCAGTTTCATTACATTTTTCTCTTACTTTCTGTAAAAAATTATTTTTTGGTGTAATAAATCCTGTTCCTCCTTGTATGGGTTCAATAACAACAGCAGCAGTTTGCTTAGTAATAAGTGTTAATGAATTTTTATCATTAAATATAATCTGATTACAATTAGGTAATAAAGGACGGTATTTAGCTTTATGTTCTTCATTTCCCATAATAGAAAGTGCTCCTTGTGTAGAACCATGGTAAGAGTCTTTGCAAGAGATGATTTCAGAGCGTCCTGTTGCTCTTTTAGCTAACTTCATAGCACCTTCAATTGCTTCAGTTCCTGAATTTACAAAGTAAGTTGTGCTTAAACTTTCAGTCAAATTATCTGCTAAAAGTTTTGCTAGTTTATATTGAGGAGATTGTAAAAATTCTCCATACACCATTACATGAGTATATTTATCTAGTTGTTCTTTTACAGCATCAATAATTATAGGGTTGGAATGTCCTAAAGTACTGGCAGAAACTCCTGCTACAAAATCTAAATATTGTTTCCCATTAACATCTGTAATATAACTACCATTTGCACTTTCAATTTCTATACAAGAAGGAAAAGGAAAGGTCTGTGCTTGGTGTTTTTTAAAAATGTCTTTCGGCTCATCCATTTTATTTTCTAGTAATCACTTTTTTAGCAGATTCAACAATAGCATTTCTATCAATTCCGTATTTCTCCATCAATTTCATTGGAGGACCGCTTTCCCCAAAGCTATCATCCATTCCTACCATTTCAATTGGAGTAGGGTTTTTTCTTGATAGAAGTTGAGCAATACTATCTCCAAGTCCGCCATTCAGCATATGTTCCTCAGCCGTAACTACACATTTAGTGTTTGCTACAGCTTTTAAGATTGCATCATTATCTAAAGGTTTTATGGTATGTATATTTATTACTTCTGCAGAAATTCCTTCTTCATCTAAAGTCTTTGCAGCTTCTAAAGCTTCCCATACTAAATGCCCAGTAGCAAATATAGTTA
>Ga0206123_10001635_pt1 | contig 20851 bp, 17 predicted proteins | sample Helgoland_Spring_2_FD_160086 | JGI IMG/M metagenome (GOLD analysis project Ga0206123, IMG submission 160086) | Pelagic subsurface seawater microbial communities from Kabeltonne, Helgoland, North Sea - Helgoland_Spring_Bloom_20160316_1 | ecosystem: Environmental > Aquatic > Marine > Epipelagic ...
GTCTTCCTATCTTGCTGCCCGTGACAATACCCAGCGCATCAACCATATTCGATCGGGTTGCCCTGCCAATAATCAACTCAGCCATGAGTACAGGGTAAGCGAGTGCAAATGCTAATATGACATAAACGAGTACAAAAGCGGCACCACCGTTGCTGGCTACCTGGGTTGGAAAACCCCAGATATTTCCAAGCCCAACGGCCGAACCCGCGGCCGCAAGAATGAAACCCAAACGTGATGAGAATTCTCCCCTTGCACTCATTCGTTAATCCTTTTATTTGTTATTTTTGTTTTCTCAATAATTTTATCTTCGCATAGATCAACCCGGCATGTCCTGCCAATCCATACGTGGAGCACTCACAATTTTGAATTGTAAACGGAAGGAGTATCCTGTGTGACTTAAGCGATGGACTACCGCTTTTTTAGTTCGTTTCAATAGGGGTTTTGGTAGAATAACTTGTCCGATATAAATCCCACCTGTCAGGGAAAAAAGAAATTGAGGAACCACCGATGAAATTATCCAAACTTTACCCGCCACATTACCTGGCACTTTCGATAGTGATCCTGTTGGTCCTTGATTCAACGGTAACCAGCTACATCTTCGGCGGTTGGATTCCCTACCTTGGACTCGCTCCCATGTTTGTCGGCCTGGGTATTACCGGCTACGCAGCACTACAATTTCGGCGGGCCAAGACTAACTTGATCCCTTTCACGGAATCAACCACGCTGGTCATTCAAGGTCTATATCGATACACAAGAAACCCTATGTACGTTGGGATGGAGATGCTGCTGATCGGGCTCGCCTTTTACACGGATACACCCTATGGCTGGGTTGTTGTTTTTATATTTCCGATCATCATCCACAAGCAATTCATCATTAAAGAGGAGCAACAGATGGTTGACACCTTCGGAGACGACTACGTGAAATATCGGGGCCAGGTTCGGCGCTGGATTTAGGTTAAAAAGAATACCAATTTGCCAGATCAGCGTTACGGTAGAAGCTCGTGTTGTTTAAATAAACTCAATAGTTCAACCCCCTCGGCAGCGAGATTTTCCTTGCCACCGGTTTCGCGATCAATGACACAAAGCACCTGATTGACTTCAATCCCGTCGGCCCGAAGCATCGTCACCGAATTGAGGATCGCACCGCCACTGGATACAACATCTTCGATCAGAAGAATTTTCCTACCCAACAAACTGGCCCCTTCTGAATATAAACAGGTACCGTATTCTTTGGGCTGCTTTCGAACGAAGGCACACGCAAGGCCTGTAACCTGACTCAACATTGTGACCACCGGAATGCCTCCCATCTCAAGCCCCGCCAAAACCTCAATTTCGTTAGGTACCAGAGTCGCCATTGCCGAGGCGATATCCCGCAATAAAACCGGATCAGACTCAAATTGGTATTTGTCAAAATAGGTGTCACTCACCAGGCCGGAGCGGAGGGTGAAATTTCCGGTTATTCTGGACTTGGTAAGGATTCTCTTCGCGAGAGATGTCACCATGGTGAAATCTCCAACAACCAAACGACGGCAGTTGTCATGTTAACAATCATGATTGGAGCATGAACGATCTTTTTCAACCTGGAGGGTCACGTGATGAATGTTGTAATCCCGCTTCATTATTCTACCGATATCCTCATAACTTGAATCAGAATCCCAGAGCGTATTTTCAGGCATCACTAAATGTGCCGTCATACAGTTTTCAAAGGTGCTCATCGCCCAAATATGCAGGTCGTGAACTTCAGACACTCCGGAAATGTTTTCAAGATAGTTTTTCACACTATCTCTGTCACAGTCTTCTGGTACTGCATCCAATATCAAATTTGTAGAATCCCGCAGTAGCCCCCAGGTCCCAAGTAGAATAACCGTCACGATGATCAACCCCAGCAGCGGATCTACGAATAACCAACCGGTAAAATAGCTGATACAGGCGCCGACGACCACTGCCGCGGATATGGCTGCATCATAGGCAAGATGTAAATAAGCGCCTTTTAGGTTCAGATCCTCTTTATTGCCTTTCATAAAGAGCATTGCGGAACCGGCATTGACAAGAATACCGATAGCCGCCACAACCATCACAATAACTTCGTCCATCGGTGTGGGGACAAAAAACTTTTCAATCGACTCATATGCAATATAACCCGCGGCAAACACAAGCGTCATTGCATTAATGATTGCGGCCAGAATAGTTGTCCTTCTAAACCCGTAGGAATAGAGTTCGCTACTTTTGCGGGTCGCCAGATAGGATGCGCCCCATGCCAGTAACAGGCCAAGCACGTCGGAAAGATTGTGACCGGCATCACCCAAAAGGCTGACTGAATTTGAAAGAAAACCATAAAACGCTTCCAACCCTGTAAAAATCAGGTTGGCACTAATTGCGATGATAAAGCCGGTGTTAATGTTGCTAAAATCAACGTCGTGGCTGTGATCATGACTGTGACCATGATCATGGCTATGGATATCAGCACTTTTGTGATCCTGCACACAATCACCGGCGCTATCATCCCGTGATTGCGTCATGTCGTTGGATCGATTGTTAGGTGGATCTGATTGCATAAGTTAACTCTATTGTCTGGAGTTACTTTAAGGTCAAGCCCGGGATGATTAATTTGTACCAACCACCTCAGGGAGCCAGACGGGTGATTTCCCAATTGTTTTCTTGCTGTATATATCGAAAACGATCATGGAGCCTGTTTTCGCCACCCTGCCAGAACTCCCATCGCTGGGGCACGATCCGAAAACCACCCCAGAAATCAGGCACAGGGATTTTACCTTTCTGAAACTTTGATTTCATACTCTGAAATTGACTATCGAGAAATTGCCGGGAGGTAATGGCACGACTTTGTTGCGATGTCCAGGCAGCCAATTGACTTTCACGGGGGCGGGACAGGAAATAAGCGGCACTTTCTGCGACCCCCATAGGCTTTGCGACTCCTGCAACAATGACCTGACGATCCATCTGCAACCAGGGAAACAGCACACTCACCTGACTATGGCCTGCAATCTCTTTGGCTTTCTGACTACCCAGATTTGTGTAGAAAACCAGCCCGTCAGGACCAAAGCCCTTCAACAACACGATACGCTGCCACGGAAACCCGTCAGCGCCGACAGTGCCGACACTCATCGCAGTGGGATCCTGAATTTTTGCAGCCAATGCCTGGGACATCCATAAATCAAACTGCGCATCCGGTGACTCAAGCAATGACTCACGGGTTAGTTTACCGTACTGATATTCCCGTCGTTCATTTTCCAGGCTCATAATTTCAATCCAGTTTTCCGGTTCAATTCCTGACCCTTTTAGCAAAATAGTTGCAAAAATTTTTCAAAGTGTGTCTTTTCAATTAGTTAAAGATTTAAAGACTGTTTAACTTTATCCGCGATGGCCAGTGAAGCAGTTAATCCGGGAGATTCAATGCCGAACAATTGTACCAGACCGCCAATATTATGGTCTTCAGGTCCGTGGATAACAAAGTCCATCACCGGATCGCCTGGCCCTTGTAATTTGGGTCTGATGCCAGAATAACCCGGCAATAAGGCTTCTCCATCGAGAGATGGAAAGTAACGACTGACGGACGCATAATAGGCCCCCGCCAAATCGGAATCCACTGTGTAGTCTTCTTCTGCAATATATTCCACGTTTGGACCAAACTTCACCTGCCCCCCAAGATCAATAGTCGCATGAACACCTAATCCGGCACCGGATTTTTCCGGCACAGGGTAAATCAGTTTATTGAACGGGCTGGAACCCGGGAGGGTAAAATAGCTGCCTTTGCAAAGGTGAAGCACAGGAACTTCAATCGGATAACCAAATTCCAATTTCGAGCTAATAGCCTGTGCGCCAAGTCCCGCCGCATTAACCAGATTTTGGCAAGAAAACCGATAAACCTCACTTTCGATTTCGCAGGTGACGATAAAACCTTCCCCACCCCTCTCAATCCGGATGACCTTTGTCCTGCCAACAAAACTGCCCCCACAACCTTCAATGTCTCCCAAATAAGCGGTCATTAAGTCATGGGCGCTTACAATCCCCGTCGATGGAGAAAAAAGTGCACTCACTGCCCTGACTCTGGGTTCTTCCTGTTTGATTTTGGCTTCATCCCAATAAACAAGATCTATAACGCCATTCGCTTCTGCTCTGTTCTTGATATCTTCCAGCACACCGACCTCAGCCTGGCTTGTTGCCACAATTAACTTGCCAGGCCGTTGGTGATTAACCTGGTGGGATTCACAGTAGGCGTAAAGTTGTCGTTTACCTTCAACACAAAGTTCAGCTTTCAATGTAGCGGCGTCATAGTAGATGCCCGCGTGTATCACTTCACTATTTCGACTACTGATACCTTGACCAAAATGAGACTCTCGATCGAGCACGATCAAGTTGCCATCCTGTTGTGCCAGGGCACGAGCAATTGCCAGACCAACAACGCCCGCGCCAATGACACAACTATTAATTACATCCATCTGATTGTTTTACCTGGTTTCACTGGCGCTAATTTTCCCATTAACTTCATCCGGGGACAAACCCATCTGTTAATGAGTCTGGTCCTGGTCCCGGTTTCTATTCCATTCCACCCACTCATCTTTATCGACGTCAGGTGAAAAAGCCCTGGGTTGCGCCGGTTTCCCGTCAGGTCCAATATTCAAACGTTGAAGTTGGCCAAGAATAATTTCCTCCCATTCCGACTCGCTTATCTCTACTGGCCAGGCAATTTCCTCATGCGCGGCACCTGCTTCAACTGGCGCAGGTGCTACCCCGACAGATCCCTCAAATACCGACACTTGAGCACTCTTGTCAGGATTTGCGATCAGATCATAGGTGGTACCACGGATTCCCACAACCGCGGATGGAGTTGTGATTTGAAAAGACTCTCTTGTACTGAATGGTGATCGTCTTGCATTCACCCACATCCTGCCTCTATTTAAGTCAGCGGTAAATCGACGGCGATTTATACCCTGGAACCTGGACAGCTTAATACGGTAAACAGATGACGGACCCAGCCTGACAATGCTTTCATCCGGAAGGGTTAACTCAAGACGGCCAGTATCTTTTGTTGTTAGTCGGGAGCCGGGACCAACAACCAAATTAAGGGTAGCCTGTTGCTCTGGTACACCGGGTTTGATTTTCACCAATACTTCACCCTCAAGGAATGTGATTCTGCCAGCCCCTGCGGAAGCTGCAACTGCGGACTCTGACACATTTATCCAAAGCGAGATTACAATGAACAACAGAAGTTTTAAGCTGCAGCGTCGTACCCGGTAGATCAACATCAATGCGACTCCCGCTCAGTAATCACTTGCCTTGCTGGCAAAATGATAGATACAGCACCGCGTTTGAGCACACTTGAATTCTGAGCGAGTTGCCGAAAAATTTTCGCGTCCTCTGCTGATAGTTGTAAAACACCAGGTCGGTTATCAACTAATCCGACAGGTGTAATCTCGACGGGTGCTGCTCCCGTTCGTTTATCCAATACCGCACTTTCGTTACTGGAATGATAAGCGGCTCCACCATATGTCCTGCCATAGGCGCCAGTTACAAATTCATTGCTGTACAATACTTCCCCCTGAGGGTCGACCAGTTTGGGGGAATAGCTAGGCACATAATCCTGAATTTGACTTGTATTCAGGATTACACCAGTGGGAACTCTGGTATCAGATGCAACCTCACCCTCCGCTATTTTGGCACCCCAGGACAGTGGTACATTCAGTTGGTCCATCGGAACGGCTGTCACAACCTCCGCTTTGCCGTCTTTGAAATACTTTGCTCCACAACGAACAGCATTAACCAGTGGAGCCGGCTTGCCTTGAATTTCACCATTTGTAACAAGCTCATATGCACCTGTCACCAACAAACGTTCAGCATCCACCTCCGCTGCACGTTCCATGAGGCGCATTTGAACTGCCTGTTCATAATCTGCAGCGAAATCAACCTGCCCGTGACCTCGGCTCAAAATAATCCGATTAACCCAATCAACCTCAGCTTCATTAACCCTTGAGGCCATCGAACGACAATCGATCCTCCCTGGTTCACTGACGATCAAAACCGTTTTACCCGCATAACGAAAGCCATGATCTTTTGCCAGGAGTGCTGAGGTCCCGGGATCCAATACAATTTCACTGGGAGATCGATCACCCAATGAAATCGCTGGTACCCTTAGCGGCCGGGTACCTGCTACCTGAGTCAATATCCCGGGGCTATTCGGGTAAACATATTGTACCGGGAGTCCAACCCCACCTGTGTGTTCATCCAACAGCGTCACACCTTCAGGTGAGCTCAACATTGGCGCCATCGCAGGCACAAATGACAAGTCCCGGACATCTACAATTAATCCTGTATATTCCAAACCGTCATCGGTACCGTCGGAAGACGTGCCATTGGAAACTTCAGTGGCCAAATCAAGTGGGTCTTCTGTTGTCTGCAAGCTTTTGTAGACACTTACCAGGGGTATTCTTAAAACAAGGTCCACACCACCGTCGGCGTAGAATTTTGACTTACAGAGCCTGGCTCCCTGGATAAAGCCACGCACCCGGGAAGTCGCACCCGGTACATCACCTACCTGCAGGGATGCAGTCAAGGAGACACCGGCTAGTACCGAGGCAGCCTTCCTATATGCATCCAGTCTGGCCGCCCGGGACGCCCCCCGTTTAATCATACTCATATTTTTTTGCAGGAGGTTTGGCGCGGCCGTACCCTGCACGTAGATAGCAGCCTCGTCCCAACGTATTTCTCCATGACCAATCTGGTCTGCAATTTCGCCACAATCCTCGGCCTGGATTGCCTGTGAAAATAACAATCCCGCTGTTAAAGCAATTAAATGGAATCGATAGCATAAGGCAGGAATCTGAGGCATAGACGTATTTAACCAAAGCTACTGCCGATCTCACAGATCTGGGTCAATTATTCTGTCAACGACAGGGTTATTTTGCCGATCGACGATCCCTTCACCATGTCCAGTACCACATGATGTTGCTGAACTCAGGAGTCAACTATTCCTCGCTGACTCCCGCCTCGCGGCGTACTCCATGGCAATTTTGCATAAACGATTGCACCTGATTATTTCATTTGCTTGTTATAGCCCTATCGTTCTAATCAGATCCTAAAAGAATATTTGAAATGAATCTTTATCCGGGGTATTTTAGCTACAATTATAAGATGCTTATCAAATGCATTATTTGGCCATACCACTAGAGTTAAAAAGTACGACCCGGCAGAATGTCAGGCCGACAAAGGTGAGTATCAATATGTTTAAAGGAGTTCAAAGTGGTTTTGTTGCCTAATGGTCGAATCTCCTCCACACGCGAGATTGACCCCAAATTGCCATTCCTCAGATTAGCGTTTCGGCCTTTTTTTTGGCTTGGCGCATTGTTTAGCCTTTTAAGCATTGGTATTTGGGGTTTATCTTTTACGGGCTATATTGAATTCACTCCTTTCGGCGGCGGTTATTTTTGGCATGCCCATGAGATGCTTTTTGGTTTTGCCGTTGCCATCATCTGCGGTTTTTTACTCACCGCCGTGCAAACCTGGACCGGAGTTCCCAGTATCAAGGGCAAGCTGCTCGCACTGTTGGTTATCATTTGGCTAATAGCCAGAATCCTGCTCGCTTTCCCCTCGGTGGTACCCCACGGATTCATCATACTGATTGACCTTTTATTTCTTCCCCTGGCAGCATTTTTTCTGGCCATTCCAATTATCAAAGTTCAAATGTGGCGTAATCTGTTTTTTGTGCCTGTTTTATTGTTAATGAGCGTTATTAACGGGCTGATGCATTTGTCAGCTCAGCAAGTTATCGCAATCTCATTTCTGACCCTCAGCCACGTGATGGTTTTACTGGTAACTTTAATCATGTGTGTGATGGCCGGCAGAGTGTTTCCCATGTTCACAGCTAGTGGTACAAATACGACAAAGGTAGTGCCCATTAAATGGCTGGAGCAATTATCAATCGCTTCCGTGGTAGGGTGCGTATTTTTAACGACCAACCTTCTAACATTATCTCCGGCACTTGAAGCGGGTGTATTCATTACAGCGGCGATTGCCAACTTTGTTAGAGCCCTGCGCTGGCGGATTTGGGTCACATTAAAAACACCGCTGGTCTGGCCACTACATCTCAGTTACTGGGCAATATGTACAGGACTCCTGATGCTTGGTCTCAACAGGCTTGGGCTGTTGTCGAATATATCCCTGGCTTTCCACGCAATCACCGTCGGTGGTGCCGGGCTCATGATATTGGCAATGATTTCCCGCGTTTCACTGGGTCACACAGGACGTAAACTGTTAGTCGGTCATGTCATGACACTCGCGTTCGGACTGATAGTTTTGACTTTTGTCGCTCGTGTTGTGAGTCCTCTGTTCTTGAGTTCCTATACTTTTTTGATTCTGCTGTCCTGCACACTTTGGATTCTTGCCTACGGAATTTTTGTTATCGTATATTTCCCCGTCCTATCCCGGCCACGCATAGACGGTTCAGCAGGCTAATCAATTCGACCGAATCGCGGTTCTGCCAAACCAAAACATTTTGACAATAAAAACTGGCAGCTACCCTGATATACTTCGCATTGAGTCAACGCCCCAACAGCCAGCAACTTTTAACCAAGACCCGGAATAGATAGCTATACACCCCATGACAAACACTCGGAAATCCAATAGGCAAGAAACCCAGCGACTACTCATCATCAGCGGCATCCTCGATGCGGCGTTGGGATTTTTAAAGGTTTCCGTAGGTATGTTGTCGAATTCACACGCATTGGTCGCCGACGGCATCCACTCCTTCTCTGATCTAATCACAGACATCATGGTCTGGGTTTTTAATAAAATCGGCGCTAGCGATCCCGACGATGACCATCCCTACGGCCATGCAAAATTCGAGACATTTGGAACACTTATCCTTGGTGTATTGCTTATCCTGGTAGCGGCGGGACTAATATTCGATAGCATGCAACGCCTGCTCAACCTTGATAGCGTCTCTGTACCAGCCTGGCCAGCCCTGCTTGCTGCACTGATTTCGATTGTAGCCAAAGAATGGCTGTATCGAATAACCCAGGCCCTGGGTCTAAAAACCAAATCCCGGTTGCTTGTAGCAAATGCCTGGCACCATCGAAGCGATGCCCTTTCTTCGATCATTGTTCTGGTAGGGGTTGGTGGCGCCATGATTGGTTTTGTCTGGCTGGAGATGCTTGCTGCCATGGGTGTGGCATTAATGATTGCTCAAATCGGCTGGAAGTTGTCCAAGCAGAGCGTTGAGGAGTTGGTTGATACTGCTTTGGCAGAATCCTACGTGGAGAAAATTAAGGCAAAAATCGAAGGTGTCGAAGGGGTTCGAGGGGTTCATAGTATAAGAACCCGCAGAATGGGCAACGAAGTCCTGGCGGACATTCATCTTCAGGTTGAACCCCTGATCAGTGTTTCCGAAGGACACCATATTGGCGAATGGGCAACTCATGAAATCACCAGTTTTTTTGATGAGCTTAATGACGTCATCGTTCATATTGATGCTGAGGACGATGAGTTATTAGAGATTGAGGCATTACAAAACTTGCCCCCACTAAGGCGGGAAGTCCGTGAGCTACTCATGTCACTATGGGTAAATGAGATCGCACCTGAACATGTTTATAAACTGACACTTCACTATTTGAATTCTGGTATTTACGCCGAAGTCTTTCTAAACAAAGAAGCCTATTTGCAGACCCGGGAGGAGAATACCTCGACCCCCGAACTTCCGATCGCGGCCCTTGAAGGTCAGGGCCTGGCGGCACAGTTGATGAAACGCGCGAGTAGCGTGCCCTGGCTGGATAAGGTATCGGTCTGGTTTGATTAATACCTGATATTTACCCTGCCGGGGCGGATGCAAAAAAAAGCGCTCCGTAAAGAGCGCAAGTAGGAGGGTAATTGTCATCCCTGATTGAGGATTGCGGTGCCTGGTAAGCGTGGGTGGCGTAATTAGTTAGTTCCCGTCCATAAATAGACGAAATTCAGTCGAAACTGCAAAACTAAAAATACGTTAGGCATATATTACAGGCACTTACGAGGGAAGTAATACCGCCGAAGATAGTTTGTGGATAGACACTAGTTAGAGAAGATGATCAGCCTATTAGTAAATACAGGTAGTAAATGCCAGTAGTAAAAGCTCGCGAAAATAGCGATTAAAACTAAAGTTTGGCAACCAGGGTGCTATGCGCACGCTGGTTAAACCACCAGCAGATCAGACAAACGATTAGATCGATAACGAATACTGCTGTTCAGAATTGCTACCTGATTGCGCAGGAACCAGTGAAAGATGATCTTTCAGATCGTTTGATGACCGCAGTCGAGATGCGTCTACAGCGGCTAATTCAAAATCACTCTGATTCACTGCTACGGGTGTATCACTCGCCAGCATTTGAAGTAAATGGTGACAGACAACACGGCCAACCCGCTCTTTCTTCCTGGCTCTTGGCATACGCTTTGCGGCACTCATGGCAAGTTGTGAATGCCTCAGTGTCTCATCAGATAAGCGCTTTTGGAGATCCTTTTCTGCTCTAGCCTGCAAAGTTCTGTTCATTTAGATACTCTCCGTTTACTGGATGAATACACAGTATCAATTAACTGGTTTTATGTACAGTACTTTTCTATTTTATTTATCCTCCGCCCTGATTACCGGCCCATTTCCGGTCTAACCGCAAAATTTATGAACTAGATTTAGGTATTTACGGTCGGCTACCAGGTATGTTCACAGCATCCATCCATTACTTTGTGTGAACATACCCGGTGCCAGCCAGTAACATTAACTAAACACGATGTGGTCTGACTCCAGTGTCAAATGCACCTCATCCCCTGCTTTAAACTTGCCTGCGAGCAGTTCCTGTGCCAATGGGTTCTCGATATAACGCTGAATTGCACGCTTCAGCGGTCGAGCGCCATAAACAGGGTCATATCCAACTTCAGCTAAAAATTCCAGTGAGTCCATTCCAATCTTGAGTTGGATATCGTTTTCCGCCAGGCGGGTCTTAAGCAGTTCCAACTGGATCTCTGCGATACCTAGTATTTGATCCTTTGCTAACGGATGGAAGACAACAACATCATCTACCCTGTTCAAAAACTCGGGACGAAAATGTTGTGAAACTATCCCCATCACTGCGTCTTTCATATCGTCGTATGAAGACTCAGAGACTGTATTCGACGCCATGGATTGAATAACATCAGAACCGAGGTTAGAAGTCATGACCAGAACTGTGTTCTTGAAATCTACGGTCCTGCCGTGACCATCGGTTAATCTTCCATCATCCAGTACCTGCAATAAAATATTAAACACATCAGGATGTGCCTTTTCAATTTCATCCAACAGAATGACTGAATAGGGTTTGCGTCTTACTTTTTCAGTGAGATAGCCACCCTCTTCATAACCGACATAACCGGGGGGCGCACCTATCAATCGAGCAACCGAATGTTTTTCCATAAATTCAGACATATCGATTCTCACCAGCGCGTCTTCAGTATCAAACAGGAAAGTAGCCAGTGCTTTGCAGAGTTCTGTTTTACCAACACCCGTTGGCCCCAGGAACAGGAAAGATCCGTTAGGTCTATTTGGGTCGGAAATACCGGAACGTGATCTTCTCACGGCATTAGAAACTGCATTCACGGCTTCTGACTGCCCAACAACCTGTTTGTGCAACTCAACTTCAAGTTCCAACAGCTTTTCTTTCTCTCCTTCCAGCATTTTTGAAACCGGGATTCCAGTCCACTTCGAGATTACGTCTGCAATTTCCACCTCGGTTACTTTGTTGCGCAGCAACTTCATATCCATCATTTCGGCTTTTGCCGCCATATCCAATTGCTTTTCCAGTTCCGGAATGGTGCCGTATTGCAATTCCGACATTTTAGTCAAGTCACCCGCGCGTTTTGCAGATTCAAGGTTTTGTCTGGCATCCTCAAGCGCTTCTTTAATATGTTGTGCACCACTGAGCGCTGACTTTTCAGTATTCCAGATCTCCTCCAGATCTGCGTACTCTTTCTCAAGTGTAGTTACAGTCTCCTGGATGGTTTTTAACCTGGCGATAGAACCTTCATCGCTCTCCTTTTTGAGCGCTTCGCGTTCGATTTTTAACTGAATAATCCTGCGTTCGAGACGATCCATCTCTTCCGGTTTCGAGTCTATTTCCATCCGAATCAAGCTGCCGGCTTCATCAATCAAGTCAATGGCCTTGTCTGGCAACTGACGATCTGAAATATAACGATGGGACAACTTTGCCGCCGCAATTATGGCTGGGTCTGTAATGTCTACGCCGTGATGAATTTCATAACGTTCTTTTAAACCCCGCAAAATTGCGATGGTATCTTCAACCGTTGGCTCATCAACCTGCACTTTTTGAAAACGTCGTTCCAGTGCTGCGTCTGCTTCTATATATTCACGATATTCGTCCAGAGTGGTTGCGCCGACACAATGCAACTCTCCACGAGCCAATGCAGGTTTCAGCATGTTTCCCGCATCCATTGCACCTTCGGCCTTACCCGCACCTACCATCGTGTGCAACTCATCAATAAACAGAATCACACTACCCTCTTCTTTCGAGAGCTCATTGAGTACAGCTTTGAGGCGCTCTTCAAATTCGCCCCTGAACTTGGCACCCGCAATCAATGCACCCATATCGAGGGACAGGATTTTCTTGTTACGGAGGGATTCAGGCACTTCGCCATTGATAATTCGCTGCGCCAGGCCCTCAACAATGGCGGTTTTACCCACACCCGGTTCACCGATCAAGACAGGGTTATTCTTGGTTCTGCGCTGCAATACCTGAATGGTACGTCTGATTTCATCGTCACGGCCAATCACTGGGTCCAACTTACCACTCTCCGCGAGTTCAGTCAGATTGACAGTGAACTTATCCAGCGCCTGTCGGGTATCCTCAGCATTTGGGTCGTTAACACTGTCGCCCCCACGTACCTGGTCGATAACTCGTTCCAATGCTGCTTTTTGGATATGGAATTTGGCGAACAGTTTACCGAGGTCCCCCCTGTCATCGAGTGCAGCCAGTATCACCAGCTCACTCGATATAAACTGATCTGATCGCTGCTGGGCCAATTTATCCGCAAGATTTAACAGGCGACCTAATTCAGGCGACATCTGAACATCACCATTATTATCTTTAATCTTCGGCAGACTGTCGATCAACTGTTCCAGTTCAGCCTGAAAAGCCTGAACATCACTACCCATTTGTGCAATGAGTGGTCGAGCGGAGCCCCCTTTTTGCGCAAGCAAAGCTGACACAAGATGAACCGGTGCTATTTGATTGTGATCTTTACCCACGGCAATGGATTGTGCATCTGCCAGGGCTGTCTGCAATTTACTTGTAAATTTGTCTATTCTCATGAAACTTATCCCATAACCAGTCTGTTATCATGGCTTCTATAGTGGGGGTGGCAGAGACTTAATCAAGAACCCCCGGTGAACAATTTCCGAATTCGTTGATCTATGTCTGTATATGGCCCGGGCAATTAACCCGGAGCGCTTGTTAATGACAAGCCGTGTTCAATTGGGCCTGAACTTTTAGCAGGCTACAATCGGCGGTCAACTTTTGAGTACCTGGATGATTCTGGAGTGGATAAAGACAGTTTTACTGGTACCCCTACTGGGGAGCTATTTTGTTGTAGCCCCTGGTCTGGAAACGGAGCCTTCACCTTATCCGGGTGACTCCATTGACGATATTGCAATCTGGGTCAACCAGGCTGAACCTTCAAAATCGTTAATCCTGACTACCCTTAAAGCCAGCAATCAGCAACCGGTGAAGGAGACTGGCATACTGGTCTATTCGCTGGATGGCCGGCAAGTTCAGTTTCTAGCCGGTGGCACCCCAAATAATATTGATATTCGATACACCGCGGACCGAAAAAGTGAGGTCATTGCTGTTAGCCACTGGTTTAGCGGCAATGTGACGCTGCATCATATTGACCACAGAACGTTAAAAATTGTCGCAGGGCATCAGCCATTTGCCACAGGCACACCCAGACTAGCGGGTGTTTGCCTGTATCAAGCACCCACAACCGGACTGATCTACTACATTGTGACCGGCAAAGACGGTGATCTGGCCCTTTTTCAAATAGAAGATGGTTACGAAAATCACAAACTAATCAGTCGTTTCAAACTGGATTCTGCCACGGAAGGCTGCGTTGTCGATGATACAAACCAGGTGCTCTATATCGCTGAGGAGTCAACAGGTGTCTGGCAATTTGACCTTGCCAGCGCACAATTGCAAGCGCCCAGGTTGATCGTTCAAGCAGGATTTCTAAAACCTCTGACTTCAGATGTTGAAGGTCTTACCCTGTATGACGACGGGGATTCTGGTGGCTACCTGTTAATCTCATCACAGGGAAACGATGAATACGCGGTGATTGACCGTAACACTCACAAACATATTGCTAATTTTTCCATCATCACCGCGAATGGGATTGACGGTACCAGTCATACTGACGGTATCGACTTGACTAATGTTGATCTGGGGCCGGATTTTCCCGGGGGTGTATTTATCGCACAAGATGACAACAACACAGCAGATAACAAACAGCTATACCAAAACCTAAAACTGGTCCCACTGAATGAAATTCTTCACAAGTTAAACAAGCTGAAATATGACTGACAAGGTATACATCACACCTGCTGGTGCACGAAAACTGAGGGATGAACTCCGAAATATTTGGAGCGTGACTCGCCCTGCGGTGACTCAGAAAGTTGCTGACGCTGCGGCCCTGGGTGATCGCTCGGAGAACGCAGACTACATTTATGGAAAAAAGCACCTGCGAGAGATAGATAAAAGAATCCGATATTTGACCAAACGACTGGATAACCTGGAAATCGTCGATCGGCCCCCGCCTGATCTCGATAAAATATTTTTTGGCGCCTGGGTCAGACTGGAAGATGAAGAAGGTCAGGTAAGCGAGATTCGAATTGTTGGCGCAGATGAATTTGACTTGAGGAAAGGCTGGATCAGTCTAAACTCTCCAGTCGCAAAGGCATTACTCGGTAAACGAAAGGGACTGGATGTGATCCTTAAACGCCCCATTGGAGATCAGGAGATGTACATTAAGGAAGTAAGTTACGACGGTTTCGGCAAATCAGATTTACCAGACCCTGATCTCATTACCGGCACAAGTCCTCGCAGCAATAACGGTCAAGAAGGTGAAAGCTGATGTCCTACGAACGAAAAAATATCCATGAAATGGAAGGATATAGTTCTGGAGAGCAGCCTTCCGAAAGTGATGTTATCAAATTAAATACTAATGAAAATCCCTACCCGCCTGCCCCGGGCGTCCAACAGGTGATAGAGAAGTTCGATGTTTCACAACTCAGGCGGTATCCACCGCCCACTGCTGAAGCATTCAGGATTCTGGCAGCTGAAATACATGGACTCGATAAGAACCAGATTATTGCAACCCGGGGTGGAGATGAGCTGCTTAGACTGCTGCTGACGACGTTTGTTGATCCACTTCAACCAATTGGTACAACGATCCCAACCTATTCGCTTTACCCTGTTCTGGCCAAAATTCAAGATTGCCCGGTTATTGAAGTTGCTCTCAACGATGACTGGTCATTACCGACGGACTTCGCCCAACAGATGAACAATGCCGGTGTTAAACTGACCCTGCTGGTAAATCCCCACGCTCCCACGGGACACCTGTTTGATCGCGATACCATCGAACGACTGGCCGATGAACTTGATTGCTTACTGCTAATCGACGAAGCATATGTGGATTTTGTCGATCCGGAACAGCATCACAATTGCTTGAACCTGATCAACAAATACGACAATTTGATCTTTCTTCGCACTCTCAGCAAAGGGTATTCCCTTGCGGGTTTGAGATTTGGGTATGGCATAGCGACTGAATCACTCATCAAGCCGATGATCGAGAAAACAAGAGACAGCTACAACCTGGACTTGCTTAGCCAGAAAATTGCAGTGGCAGGACTCGCCGATCAAAATTATGCAGCTGATAATTGGCAAAAAACACGCCTGCAAAGAAAAAGGCTGATAGAGGAACTCAACTCACTCGGGTTCACCACCTCACCCAGTGAAACAAATTTTCTGTTAGTGACCCCGCCGATTGGTACGAATATCTCTGCCAAACAGATTCAATCGGCGTTAAAATCCCGCAACATTTTGGTGCGTCATTTCGATAGCCCAGGGTTGAGCGAACGACTACGAATCTCCATAGGAACCGAGTCTGAAAACTCAAAATTGATCGAATCTTTGAAGTCGATCCAGGGCCAATAATTAGCTAAACTTGTAGGAGATACCTGCCATCTCAATAAGTCGGAGGTTTAGGTATCAACTTATGCTGATTTCCAACATTTACACGAGCCGGGAAAATGGTACACGCTGAAATCAACGAGCAAGCCCTGACAGGGCAAATTGTGCTTAAACCGAACTTTTCCTGGAGTTGGAAAGCAAATTTAGTATTGCTGTATACGCTGATGGCAATCTCCCTGACAGTGGGCACGGGATTCCTGCTCCAGGGGGCCTGGTTGGTTTTACCCTTCTCAATGCTGGAAATGCTCTTTCTGGCGGGCTGCATTTATTATTGTGTCCTGAAATGTAGCCGTCAGGAGGTAATTACGATTTCAGAACATGAAGTGCTGATCGAGTCTGGCTACAAACATCCTGACCAGTCCCGGCAATTCAATCGCTCCTGGTCCCAGTTTTTGGTTTCAACACCAAAACATCCCTGGGACCCAAAAGTTGTCAGCATTCGGTCCCACGGTAAAGAACTGGAAATTGGTAGTTTCCTTAATCAACGAGACAAGTCGGTATTGGTTGGCACACTAAAGCGAGTCGTTTACGGGTAAGGACTTTGACCTTGAAACCCGGGAAAAACTCCCTTCAAACATTCCTGTAAAAACAGCGCTCTAAAACAGGTCACAGGCACTTAACAGGTGTGTGTCAACTGCTTTGCCCTGCGCCTTTCCGCTGGCAAATTCATATCCGCAGCCAGATATAACCCAATCAGTATCAAGTCTGGAATAACCTCATCGAACAAGTCTTCCTCGTCAAACAAATGCGCAAAACCACCGGTACCAATCACCATCGGCATCTTGCCGGCAAAAACTTCTTTTGAAATTTGCCGGGTCAATTCACGGATCGTACCAACATTGCTCCAGTATAAACCCGACTGAATACTTTCGATTGTTGTTCTGCCAACAGAAGTACCAGGTCGACGAATCTCTACCGTCGGTAGCTTTGCCGCTTTGGCTTCAAGTGCTTCCATTGACAAACGCACACCTGCAATAATGTTTCCACCCAGGAATTCTCTCCTGGAGGAGACTGCACACACCGTTGTCGCAGTGCCAAAATCTACCACGATCAAATCTCTGTTCGGATAGAGATGAGTCGCGGCAACAGCATCAGCGATCCGGTCAGATCCTACCTCCAATGGATTCTTGTACTTGACTTTCAAACCGGTTTTGACGCCCGCCTCAAGCACAAAAGGGTCAATGTTAAAATACTTTGTGCAGGCCCCTCGCAGCGAGTACAGCACATCCGGAACCACACAACAGATAGCAATCCGACTGATATCCTCGGGATCAAGACCATTTTCCCTCAGTACGGAGCGAAGAAAAATAGCGGATTCATCGGAGGAAGAACCAGCCTGCGAGGTTTTTCTAAATTGTAGTAACAGTTTCTGATTGTCATCAAATACTCCACCATATATCTGGCTATTTCCAACATCCAAACAAAGAATCATCGGCTATTTCTCACTCCACGTTTATACATTTATGATTAGAATCGATCAGGCTGTCTCGGCCGGGTCGCATATGATTTTGTTAAGCGCTTCCGCCATTTCTGTTTTGGTCTTTCCGGAACTAATGATGGCATCACCCTTAAACAAATTAAAAACATGGGCATTCTTGTCCATTTCAATTTCCTGCAAATCATTATGTACAACAAAGTCTATATTGGCCGAACCGGCTATTTTGGCGATTGCTTGATCTCGCTCATCCTGACTAAATGTATGAGTCAACTTGAATGCAACAACCTTGACGGCTTTGTTCCTGCTGAATTCTTTAAGCTTTTCTACAATTTTGTGATTCTTTTTCAGAACAATTTTAAATTCCGATTGTGATGACATTTTCGAATTATGTGCAGGCGGGGAAATTTCACCATCAATTTCGATACCAGCAACCGAAAAGTCACTGACCGCCGCTAGCTGTATGACAGCATCTATGCTGGTTTCTCCGAGAATCTTTTTTAAGGCTGCTTCAAGGTCATTAAAACTCCTGAACTCGTGCAAGCCAACGAGGTTGCCGGGTTTTGTTGCCCTGTGGCCACCTAAAGCAATGACCTCGTGACCCATAGCTCGAAACCAGTCGACCAGATGGGCACCGGTTTGTCCGGTACTGAAATTACTGATTGTCCTTACTGCATCAATCGCTTCCTCGGTGCCGCCGTAAACCACCAAAATTCGCTTATGACCCCTTTGTTCAATGACGCTTGATTGAGTGCCCTGTGGCTTTAACAGCGTATCTATCGTCTCAAGAATTTGATCAGGCTCAGCCAGGCGTCCCGCACCCTCTTCACCACAGGCTAGCAAACCCGTTCCCGGCTCCTGAAACCGGATACCCCACTGCCTTAATTTTTGAACTGAATTAACGACGGTTGGATGTTGCCACATGGTGTGATTCATGGCTGGGACAACCAGATAGGGTTTGTCAAAATTATGCGCTAAAAACAAAGTGCCAATCGCATCTGAAGCGTTTCCCTCCGCCAATCTGTTCAACTGATTGGCGGTTGCAGGACACAGTAGAATCAGGTCTGCCCATCGTTCCAGGTTGATATGTTCCATCGCATCACCCGGCCCAAAGACATCATCAAAAACCCGGTTACCGGTTAAGCCCTCCAGGGTAGATTTACCCACAAAGTGATACAGGGAACGGCTTGCAACCACTTTCACCTGGCACCCGGTTTTTACCAAACTGGAAATGACCTCGCACGCTTTGAAAGCCGCAATAGATCCACTCATCTGAAACAGGATTCTAGGGGGTTTACTTAAAGTTTGGTCATTCATCGTTGTTGACTCCCATGCAGGTTGTTGGGCAAACATTTGGCACACTTGAGCACAGGAAACCCGGGTCTGGTGATAGCAAAACAGAAAATGGCAACAGGGTCTGAAGGTAGCGATTTTAATGTATCGCTGAGGTTAAATGATGGACTGCGCATAATTATGGTACCTGTCTTCGAGATCAGGTCCTTAGGTGGTTCAGTAAAGACGCAATTTAGAAGATTCGGTAGATAAAGTCCAATTCGAGATTGCTGGAATAGATCACTGACTAAACACCCTGGCTGCCAGCTTCGGCCACCCTGTCGACTTTAAACCGGGTCGCCATAGACCAGCAGGTTGCGCCCGGGCAAAAGACACAAGAGGCCCCTGCCCCGTGGAAATGGTGATAGCCCCGGTCTGCGCGGTATTTAGAATCTTCATCTCCCGTGCACGGTACCGACTCACTACATCCTTGTGGGGATGCCCGAATTTATTTTTGTAGCCGGCTGAAATCAGGACGATATCTGAATTGATACGATTCAAAAAACCGGGACTCGATGAGGTGGCACTACCATGATGAGGCGAGACCAGCAGGTCAACTTTTAGATCAGGTTCAAGCGCAAGATATTGTTCCGCATCAAAGCTGATATCACCAGGTAAGAGCAACGTATAGTGGTTTGTCTGGATTAACAGTACACAAGATCGGTCATTTTTGCTTTTTGCCAATCTTCCATCGACCTGCTCGACAATGGAATAGGTAACGCCATCCAGGCGCCAGTTTAGGCGTTTGTCACAGGCAATATCTCCACTATCAACCGGTTCACCACGCAGGACTTCAGCGACGCTGAAATTTCGATTAATTGCTCTCGCACCACCTGCATGGTCGTTATCATTGTGACTTACAATCAACTTGTCTATTTTGGACACGCCTTTACCACGCAGAAATGCTGTAACAATCTGCTGCCCGGTATCAAATCTATCACCGTAACGTGGTCCCGTATCGTAGATGACTGTATGGTTTGCACCCGTGACAATGACACTTAGCCCCTGCCCGACATCGAGTAGCGTCAGAGAAATCTCACCTTGCCTCACCCGTTCGGGCATCTGTACCTTGAGCAAGGGCAGCAGCAGCAAGATCGACAACCACCTTGGTACCAATCCCCTGGGAGAGAAAACATAAATAATTCCTACAACCGATAACAGCCCGACAACAGTGGGTATGGTGGCTGAATAGAGTCTCAAATCCAGGTTATTGAGACTAACAAGATAAATCCACAACCATGACAAGAGAGTCAGCAACATTTCAATCGCCCAACCGCCTAATATGTCGCTCAACACCACAAGCGGCAAACTTATGAAAACCAGAGGAACGACTAGCAGGGATACAAAAGGTATTGCGATAAGATTTGCCAGAAACCCGACCAGGGAAAACTGAGCAACACAGATCAACATCAAGGGACACATACCGGCAAACACAACCCATTGTGAGTAAAGCATCCGGCCACACCAGTGCGCAGTTTTTCGGAGCATCTCCTCACTCAACCCCGGCGTTGGACTCATCACCGGAACAGGGGCAGAACCAGGCACCGATTCAAATCTCGGCAGAGAAAAGACATAGAGCAACAGGAACACGGCACCAAATGATAACCAGAATCCCATTGAAATAGAGGCAAACGGATCAACCAGAGCGACACCCAGTAGTGCAAAACAACATAATCTTAGAACAGATGAAGCGCGTTTCAACAATAATGCGACATAGACAATAAGAACCATCATTAGCGCACGCTGAACCGGCAACCCAAATCCTGCAATAGCACCATAGGCCAGGGTGAACAAACCGGAAAATCCACCCGCGATCAAG
>Ga0206123_10001636_pt1 | contig 20849 bp, 15 predicted proteins | sample Helgoland_Spring_2_FD_160086 | JGI IMG/M metagenome (GOLD analysis project Ga0206123, IMG submission 160086) | Pelagic subsurface seawater microbial communities from Kabeltonne, Helgoland, North Sea - Helgoland_Spring_Bloom_20160316_1 | ecosystem: Environmental > Aquatic > Marine > Epipelagic ...
TTATGCACAAACTAATACAGCAATTTTATTAGACAACAAACTCTCCTTAATTGAACAAATTAACTTTAATTATTTAACAGATGTAGCTAATATTAGTAGTGTAAGCAATGCAGGGGGAAATAAGTTGTGGCTTTTCAATGCAGATACTCAACAATTAGAATTATTAAATTACAGAAATAATTCAAAAAATAGCATCTCTTTACCTATTGCTGAAATCATAACAGATCAAGCCAGTGATTTTAATTACAACTACGTTCTCACCCCAACGGCTATAAAAACATACACGGTCTTTGGGGGCATTGTAGAGACTGTTCCGTTTTTAGGAGGTGAAAAAGTAATAACACATAAGGGAAGGGTCATGGTAGTTAAAGATAATTTGATCTATGAAATAATTGAAGGTGTCCCCAATCTGTTATCTATAAAAACTGCTCAAATAAGCATACAAGACTTGCAAGTGTTTGAAGATTTCTTGTATATTTATGATCGCAAAAATGTTCACACATTTGTAGATCAAAAACCAAAGAAATAGAAGTATGCACGTTGCCATAGCAGGAAATATTGGTTCAGGAAAAACCACTCTTACACGTTTATTATCAAAACACTACAAGTGGAAACCTCACTATGAGGAGGTGGAAGACAATCCTTATTTAGATGACTTTTACAATGAAATGGAGCGATGGTCTTTTAACCTACAAATCTATTTTTTAAACAGTCGTTTTCGTCAAATTTTAGAGATTAGAGAGCGTGGTCAAAAAGTAATACAAGACAGGACCATCTATGAAGACGCATATATCTTTGCGCCTAACCTTCATGCCATGGGACTGATGACCAACAGAGATTTTGAAAACTACAAGTCACTGTTTGATTTAATGGAGAGTGTCACCAAAGGACCCGATCTTTTAATTTACCTGCGTAGCTCCATACCTAATTTAGTAAAGCAAATTCACAAGCGTGGACGTGATTATGAAAACTCAATTAGCATCGAGTACCTGAGCCGTCTCAACGAACGCTACGAGGCTTGGATCACTACCTACAATAAAGGAAAGGTTATTATTCTGGATGTGGATGACATTGATTTTGTTGAAAACCCAGAACATCTTGGAGAAGTAATAAGTAAAATTGACGCAGAGATCAACGGGCTTTTTTAAAAACCCATTTACCTAGATACATTCGATACAAAAAAAGGCTATCTCTAAAGATAGCCTTTTTCTATGATTGAAAATTCAAGTAATTACTTTTCTTGCTCTTCAGTGTCTTGAGCAGCAGGTGTTTTAAGTACTATTCCCACATCATCTAAAGATTGAATTTTTGCTTCTACCTCAGCTCTGGTTCCAGTAAATATTTTATCCACCTTTGTTGTATATCCATCTTCTTGGGTTGTTATGGTAACTGTTGCTGTGTAGAGCTGATCATCATCAGAACTCATTTCTACTCTCACTTGTTTTTCAACTTTTTTTTCAGTCTCAACCTCCATAGTCATTTCTTTATTGGCAACCGCTTCTGTATCTGCAATTGCATGACCTCCTAGAATTGGAGCAATTACTAGGCCTATCAAACAAGTAAGTTTAATTAAAATATTCATAGAAGGGCCAGAAGTATCTTTAAATGGATCACCAACCGTATCACCAGTTACTGCAGCCTTATGAGCTTCAGATCCTTTGTAGGTCATCACACCATTAATTTCAACACCTGCTTCAAAAGATTTTTTAGCATTATCCCAAGCTCCACCAGCATTGTTTTGGAATATTGCCCAAAGAACACCACTAACAGTAACCCCTGCCATGTAACCACCGAGCATTTCGGCCACCAACATATTATTTTCAGGGTACACCAACAAACCAATTAATACAATAACAATCGGAAAACCAATCGTTAGAATACCTGGCAACATCATTTCTTTTAAAGATGCCTGGGTAGAAATAGCCACACATTTATCATACTCTGGTTTTCCAGTTCCTTCCATAATACCAGGAATGTCCTTGAACTGTCTTACCACTTCATTTACCATCTCCATGGCCGCTTTACCAACAGCATTCATAGCTAGTGCAGAGAATACTACAGGTACCATACCACCCACAAATAACATGGCTAGCACTGGCGCCTTAAAAATATTAATCCCGTCGATACCAGTAAAAGTAACATACGCAGCAAACAGTGCTAATGATGTTAAGGCAGCTGATGCGATAGCAAAGCCTTTACCAGTTGCAGCGGTTGTATTACCAACAGCATCTAAAATATCTGTGCGCTCTCTTACAATAGGATCTTGTTCGCTCATCTCAGCGATACCACCTGCATTATCTGCAATGGGTCCAAAGGCGTCGATGGCTAACTGCATGGCTGTTGTGGCCATCATAGCTGATGCAGCCAAGGCAACACCATAAAATCCAGCTAGTGCATAAGATCCCCAAATGGCAGCAGCAAACAATAAAATAGAAGAGAATGTAGAAATCATTCCTGTTGCCAATCCTGCGATGATGTTTGTTCCAGCACCTGTAGAGGATTGTTGTACTATTTTTAAAATTGGCTTAGATCCTAATCCTGTGTAGTATTCTGTAAAAGCAGAGATCCCCGCTCCTACAACAAGACCAACCAAACACGCAAAAAACACTCTCATTGAAGAAATATCTTGCAATCCTTCTCCAAAAAATGTCATTTTCATTGTTTCTGGTAACATCCATGTAACAAGTCCATAACATGAAATTGCTACCATTCCAATTGAGGCCCAATTTCCTATGTTTAATGCTTTTTGTACCTCTGCTTCTTTTGCATCGTTTGACGAAATTTTAACTAGCATGGTTCCTATAAGGGATATGATAATTCCTACACCTGCAATTGCCATAGGAAGTAACACTGGTCCTATACCGCCAAAGGCATCTTGTATAACACCACCCATATCTTCGATGACATAGTTACCCAATACCATAGCAGCCAGTACTGTAGCTACGTATGATCCAAATAAATCTGCACCCATACCTGCAACATCTCCTACATTATCTCCCACATTATCTGCAATTGTAGCTGGATTTCTAGGATCATCCTCAGGGATATCTGCCTGAACTTTTCCTGCTAAATCTGCACCAACATCAGCGGCTTTGGTATAAATACCACCACCTACTCTGGCAAAAAGAGCAATAGACTCTGCTCCCAAAGAGAAACCAGCCAATGCCTCTAACACGATGGTCATGTCCATGGTGTTGGTCCATTGACCGTCCATAAACATTTGATAGAAAACAATGAAGAAAAGTGTTAAGCCCAAGACGGCTAATCCTGCAACACCTAGCCCCATTACGGTACCCCCGCCAAAAGAAACTTTAAGTGCGTTTGGCAAGCTCGTTTTTGCAGCTTGTGTTGTTCTTACATTGGTTTTAGTTGCAATTTTCATACCCATATTTCCTGCAAATGCAGAGAAAATTGCCCCAATAATAAAGGCAACAACTATTAAATAAGTAGTATTCATGAAAAAAGCTATTGCTGCGAGTATGATACTCGCCCCAAGAACGAAAAAAGATAATAACCTATACTCTGCATTTAAAAAAGCCAATGCTCCTTCATAGATGTGGTCTGAAATTTCTTTCATTTTACCATCACCTGCATCTTGCTTCATCACCCAGGATTTTTTTATTAGCATGTATACTAAACCTATTAATGCCGCAGCTATTGGCATGTAAATCATCATTGCTTCCATATATTATTTGGTTTATTAATTTAGGCGGTAAAAGTAACAAATTAAAGACAATTAAAAAACACTTTTTAGCAAGTTAAAAAAGCAGTCTTAAATTGCTAGTTATGAGTACTTAAGAAGTAAAATTATCATTGGTTTTATAGTAGTTAGGGTGGCCTTTTTCTAAAAGTCCTGCTTTTAAATAGTAATGACTAAATTTTGTGAAATAAAAACAAGCCCTAGAAGTTAAAGCCAAAGGTTCCTGTAAACCCAAATTTTCTGGCATTGGGATACTCAGACTCATTTAAGTAATTACCCCTAAAATTGACATCGAGCCTAAACACCTTAAAAATATTACCTACGCCAACACTATATTCATAATAAGGTTTGTTTGGAGATTGGTATGCAATATTAGATTTATTTATATCTATATTTTCTTGATTTACACTACCAATAACAGCTCTAAAACCAAGTACTTCTCTTAAATTTAAATCTCGAAGCCAGGGTACGCGCTGAAAAATTCTACCTCCAAAGTTGTGCTTTAAATGCAAGGATACGTATTGATCGCTTACAAATTCATAAAAATCTAATTGGGAAAACGTGTTGTATATACTAAAAAGTGTTTGATTTCCTGGAATTGGATTTAATAGACTCAAATTTACCTGACCAATAGTTTTACCAGCCTCAATGGTTGATGTCAACCTTCCAATGCCTCCAATATTCCAGGGGTGTGAATACAAACCTTGTATTCTTTGGTACTCAAACTCTCCATCCAAAAAGCCTTTAATTCCGTAGGTGTAGCCCAGAAAGATGCTTGGGAAACTCCCTTGGTTTATAATTGTTCTCTCTACACCATACCCAGAAACTTTCCTTTTTGGTGTAAAAAAGGCTGACACTTGCAGTTCTGGTTGGTTAACGGTATTGCCAATACTTCCGTCCTCTCTTACATAAGCCACACTGAAGGTTTGTGTTGCAGAGCTCAATGATCTATAAGATCCTGTCAAGCGAATGTTTAAATTTTTAACCGGCTCTAAAGAGAACCCTAATGTCGCTAATTTCACTCGAGTTAGTTTGTCATTAGCACCCACGGTGATAAGTGATGATGAGGCTAGATTCCTGCCTAAAACATCATTGCTTGAGGTAAGACTTGCCCCTGTTTGTTCTACGTCTTTTCTATATCCAGCATAGAGGGTAAGTCTGTTTTTTCTATTGAGTAGTGCCTTTGCAGATATTCCAAATTTAAACCGATCATCTTTGAACCCATAAGCGCCAAAACCTTCCAATCTCCATTGATCATTTTGAGAAAAATAGGTCCTTCCTCCCAACCGTACCCTTAACCCTTCTGCTTCATTATATCCAAACACAGAAAACACAGGACCGATATCAAAATTATCTACCTCATAATATCCAGAGGCCAAAACAGAGGCAGCGCTATACAAGGCCTTGAACCTGGGTACTGTTTTTAAAGTATCCAACATTTTATAGATACTCAACTCATCTTTGTTTAGTTTCTCTAACCGGTTTTCTTCCCAAAATGAATCTGGCCTATTGTAGACCTCATACTGGTAGGGATCTACTTGTATTTTATAAAAATATTTTTCCTTGGGGGTATCAAAAACATAATTGTCATAAAGCGTTGTTCTTCTTCCATAGACTCCTTTGGCTTTTTCTTTGTCCTGGAAACTAAAATCACTCATAAAATAATCTCGAGTGATCAAAAAAATAGAGTCGTTTAATACATCAAACTCTTGCTCTATGTATACTTCTCTAATCCAGTTTACATTGGCACTTTTGGAAGCTTGCAGGTTAATTTCTTTGATGGCCCAAGTAGAATCATTTACCCAAAAATCTCCTTTAAAAGTAAGTTCGTTTTTACGCCTTGGATAATAGGCTATGTTATAACACCATTTGTCTTTTCTGTAGGCACTGTCTAACAACACATAATTGTAAACATCTACACCTGTCTTAGACAAAGGGCTTGTGAAGGCTTTATCAAAAAATTTTAAGTAATTGTCATACACATCATAGGGGCTGTATAAATCTTTTAAAAATGCAATGAGGGTATTGTTGTTTTCGAAACCAGAATTTTTATTTCCTTGAAGTATTTCTCTTTCCTTGCCAAGAAGATTATCTCCATAAACTTTAGAAGAGGCTTCGTTTATAAAAATTGGTAAGTAGGTTTTTCCTGTTACCCTTGAAGTGTCTATCTCTTGAAAGATAAACTCCATGCCTTTAAATATCTTGTTTTCAGTGAATGTGCTATCAATGGTATTTAAATCAAATTCTAGCTTTTCGTATTTATCGTAGGCGTATTGATTGAATTTTTTGACTCCATTTTGCCTACGGTTATCCCATATCTTTTTGAGTATGTCAATGGCTGGATTGTTTTTTTTGGAGGTCTTACCACTAAAAATAACTACCTCATCTAAAGAGGCAGCCTCCTGCTGCAAAACAATGCTCATGTTGTAATTGATCTTTTTGTCTAGTGTAATTTCTTTATTTTGAAATCCTAAAAAAGAGACCACAACCTGGGGATAAGTCTCATTACTCTCTAGATAAAAGCGACCGTCTTCATTGGTAATGGTACCCTCAAAACTATTTTTAAAAACAACATTAGCAAAAGGCACAGAATTTCCATCTATGTCTGTCACAACACCGCTTATTTTAGTTTGGGCCTTAGCCAGAGTAAAGGCTAATACTAGAAAAAGAAAAAAAGAGTTTCTCATCAAAACAACAGAACTCATTATTAAATAATGCTATAAAGTACTAATAAATGATACATAAAATGTCTGCCACAAGACTCAGCCTTTACAATGTATTATTTTTTGTACAGTACTTTTTTAACTGCATGTACTACATCTGTACTATTGGGCAACCATTGCTCTAGCAAAGCAGGTGAATATGGCGCAGGGGTATCTGCAGTATTTATCTTTTCAACAGGTGCATCTAGATAGTCAAATGCCTGGCTTTGAATTTGGTAGGTTATTTCTGTGGCAACATTTCCAAAAGGCCATGCTTCTTCTAAAACCACCAAACGATTTGTTTTTTTAACAGAGTCTAAAATGGCGTTGATATCTAGTGGCCGAACCGTGCGTAAATCGATAATTTCACACTCTATACCCTCAGCCGCTAATTGATCTGCAGCTTTGTAGGCTTCTTTAATTATTTTTCCGAAAGAAACGATGGTAACATCGCTACCCGCGCGTTTTATTTCAGCGACACCTAATGGAATTATGTATTCTCCCTCAGGCACCTCACCCTTATCACCATACATTTGTTCGCTCTCCATAAAAATTACCGGATCATTATCACGTATGGCACTTTTTAAAAGACCTTTGGCATCTGCGGGGTTACTTGGCACAACAACTTTAAGTCCTGGGGTGTTTGCAAACCAATTCTCAAAAGCTTGAGAATGTGTAGCGGCTAATTGACCCGCACTTGCGGTTGGCCCTCTAAAAACGATGGGGCAGTTAAATTGCCCACCACTCATTTGTCTTATTTTTGCTGCATTGTTTATAATTTGGTCAATCCCAACTAAAGAAAAATTAAACGTCATATACTCTACAATAGGCCTGTTACCATTCATAGCGCTGCCAATAGCTATACCAGCAAAACCAAGCTCAGCAATGGGAGTATCAATCACTCGCTTTTCGCCAAACTCCTCCAACATTCCTTTACTTGCTTTATAGGCCCCATTATACTCTGCTACCTCTTCACCCATGAGGTAAATCGTGTCATCTTTGCGCATCTCTTCACTCATGGCCTCACAAATAGCCTCTCTAAATTGAATTGTCTTCATATTCATTGCCCACAATTATGGGTACATTAAATTATACTTTATGATTTTTTTGTTTCTGAAACGGATTAAGATATCCACCTCAAAATTCTAAAAAACAAAAATAGTATTATTATCTTATTTTTTACACCACAAGTCAAGGCATTTAACACTTAATAATCAATTATTTTACTATGCACGCATAATAAAAAAGAATAATATTCACTATCTTTGTAGCTATAATTTTAAGTAAAAAATTATCTGAACTAAAACAATAGTACTACATTAAAACAACAATTACTATGAAAATATTAGTGTGTATCAGTCACGTACCAGACACTACTTCAAAAATAAATTTTACAGATAATGACACAAAATTTGACATCAATGGTGTGAATTTTGTCATCAATCCAAATGATGAGTTTGGACTCACCCGTGCTATGTGGTTTAAAGAAAAACAAGGAGCAACTGTACATGTTATTAATGTTGGAGGACCACAAACAGAACCTACACTTAGAAAGGCATTGGCCATTGGGGCAGATGAGGCCATACGTGTAGATGCCCCAGCAACTGACGGATACAGTGTAGCATTGCAACTGGCACACTATGCAAAAGAGGGCGCTTATGATTTGATTATTGGAGGGCGAGAGTCTATTGATTATAATGGCGGGATGGTTCCCGGAATGGTAGCTAAAATTATTGGAGCCAACTTTATAAATACCTGCATTAGTCTTGAGGTAGAAGACACCAAAGTAACAGCAATAAGAGAAATTGATGGTGGTAAAGAAACCCTTGAAACAACTTTGCCACTAGTTATTGGAGGGCAAAAGGGTTTGGTGGAAGAAAGTGATCTTCGCATACCAAACATGCGAGGAATCATGCAAGCTAGAAGCAAACCTTTACATGTCAAACCTGCCATGGAACAAAACCCAAGAAGCGAGGCCACAACCTACCAGAAACCAGCGCCAAGAGGTGCTGTTAAACTGGTGGATACTGTAGATCAATTAATTGATTTATTGCACAACCAAGCCAAAGTAATATAAATTAAAAAAAGAGTTTTCAAACCAAGTTGAATACCTAAACAAATAGTAAATACCTTTAATATATGAGTGTTTTAGTCTACACAGAATCTGAAAATGGTTCTTTTAAAAAAACAGCCTTTGAAGTTGTATCATACGCAAAGGCGATAGCCACTGAGCTGGGCACTACCCTTACTGCTGTATCTGTTAATGCAACCAATACCAGTGAGCTGGGAATCTATGGCGCAGATAAAGTATTACAAATAGTAGATGATAACCTTGCAAACTTTGATGCCCAAGGATATGCAGATGCGATATCTCAAGCTGCGGCATCACAAAATGCTTCGGTTGTTGTATTATCTCAAACAGCAAATGCAAAGTTTATGGCACCACTTGTGGCTGTAAATCTCCAGGCGGGATACGTTTCTAACGTTGTTGCTCTGCCAGAGAGCATCACGCCATTTAAAATAAAACACAGTGTGTACACCAACAAGGCTTTTTCTGTAACTCAAATCCACACACCTGTCAAGATAATTGGTTTAGGTAAAAATGCATACGGGTTACATGAGAGTCCAGCTGATGCAGTATCAGAACCCTTCTCACCAAGTCTTCAACAAAGCAACACCAAGGTAATTTCTGTGGACAAAGCCTCAGACAAAGTAACCATTGCTGATGCAGAAGTGGTGGTATCTGCAGGACGTGGCCTCAAGGGCCCAGAGAACTGGGGTATGATTGAAGAAATGGCAACCATTTTAGGAGCTGCTACTGCATGTTCAAAACCTGTGAGTGATATGGGATGGAGATCTCATGGAGAACACGTTGGACAAACAGGAAAACCCGTAGCAGCATCTTTATATATAGCCATTGGTATCAGCGGAGCTATACAACACTTAGCAGGTATTAATTCCTCTAAAATAAAAGTGGTTATCAATACAGATCCAGAAGCTCCTTTCTTTAAAGCAGCTGACTATGGAATTGTGGGTGATGCATTTGAAATTGTTCCACAACTAAACGAAAAATTAAAAGTTTTTAAAGCACAAAACGCATAATTTTTATTACTTTGTGCCTTTGGAAATGGCTGTTTAAATTAGGACAAACATCCTGTTTAATCAGCTTTTTTTAATTATAAATCCATGAGTCTAGTAAGATTAAATATCAAGGGAATCTCCTACAGCCAAACTCAAAATGGCGCCTACGCACTGATACTAAGTGAGGTAGAGGGAAACAGAAAATTACCCATAGTCATTGGCGCTTTTGAAGCTCAATCTATTGCAATTGCCCTAGAGAAAGAAATCATGCCTCCTAGGCCACTTACCCACGATTTATTTAAAAACTTCTCTGATCTTTTTGAAATTATTATTACCCAGGTAATTATACACAAGTTGGTTGATGGGGTATTCTATTCTAGTATCATTTGTGAGCGAGAGGGTGTTGAAGAAATTGTAGATGCTAGAACTAGTGATGCAATCGCACTGGCGCTAAGATTTAAAGCACCTATTTTTACCCACAAAGATATCTTGGATAGTGCGGGTATATTCCTGAAAACTGGAGCAAAAAAGCAAGATCAAGAAAAGGTTGTTATAGATGATTTATCACAAACTGACAAGTCACAGAGCAAGGCCAGTTCTGTAGAAGATTTTAAAACAAATACCTTAAAAGAACTTCATCGTTTGCTTAAAGGTGCCGTTAAAGATGAAGATTATGAACGTGCCGCAAAAATAAGAGACGAAATTTCGAAGCGAACATAAACCCTGCCATAAGTCATGAAAAAACTATTGTATAGTATTGTTGTATTTTTTTTGATAGGAAATCTTTCTGCACAAAGCATCGAGAAACAATGGGTTTTCAATTACATCCACTCAGATCAAGGAACATCGCTTTTTGAAATTGACCAACGTACAGATACATTTACACTAAACAATGGCGCATTTGAGTACGCTCTGGCTGCAAAAAACAATCTAAAGGCAAGTGGAGATTATATATTTCAAAATAATTTATTGGTCTTATTCTACAACCAGCCCACAGATACCATCCGCAGATACCGAGTAACAAAACTCACAGAGGATACCTTATCTTTTTCTGAAAACAACACGACTTATTGGTTTAATGCGGCTGAAACTCTCACGAGCGGAATTGATCCGCAAGAGAGTAAAGATACCATCATCCCCTCTCAAGGATTTTCTTTTAACAGTCTATGGCGCGGAGTGTTGGGTATGGTGACTCTTTTGTTTATTGCCTTTTTGTTTAGCGCAAACAGAAAAGCAATCAGTTGGCGCACGGTAGGGGTTGGTTTGGCACTGCAGCTAGTGATTGCAGTAGGAGTATTAAAGGTAGCTTTTATTCAAAAAATATTTGAAGGGATCGGGAAGCTGTTTATCAATATTTTAGATTTTACCAAAGCCGGTAGTAAATTTCTATTCGAGGGGCTTGTGGTAGACATGGACACTTTTGGATTTATTTTTGCATTCCAAGTGCTACCAACAATTCTATTTTTCTCTGCCTTGACCTCTGTGCTATTTTATCTGGGGATTATCCAAAAAGTAGTAAGAGCCTTTGGTTGGTTACTCTCTAAGGTTTTAAAAATTTCTGGAGCAGAAAGTTTAAGTGTTGCTGGAAACATCTTTTTAGGACAAACAGAAGCACCACTTCTTATCAAGGCCTACCTTGAGAAAATGAATAAAAGCGAAATGCTGCTGGTAATGATTGGAGGAATGGCAACTGTTGCGGGAGCTGTTCTGGCAGCCTATATTGGTTTCTTAGGTGGTGATGACCCTATCCTTCGTTTGGTGTTTGCAAAACACCTTTTGGCAGCCTCTGTGATGGCTGCACCTGGAGCTATTGTAATTTCAAAAATGTTGTATCCACAAACAGAAAGCATCAATACAGATGTTAGGGTTTCCTCAGATAAAATTGGTTCAAACATACTAGATGCGATTGCCAATGGTACCACCGAAGGCTTGAAACTAGCCGTGAATGTTGGAGCCATGTTACTTGTTTTTGTGGCATTTATTGCTATGTTGAACGGAATTTTAGGTTGGCTTGGAACCATTACTAGCCTAAATGATTGGATGGCCTTAAACACCTCCTACCCAAGCCTTTCTTTGGAGGCTATTTTGGGGACTGTATTTGCACCCCTGATGTGGCTTATTGGTGTTGCCTCCAAAGACATGATGATGATGGGGCAGCTTTTAGGAATCAAACTTGCAGCAAGTGAATTTGTAGGCTACATCCAATTAGCAGAGCTAAAGGATGTAAACAACTTCATGCATCTTAGCTACGAGAAATCAATAATTATGGCAACCTACATGCTTTGTGGGTTTGCAAATTTTGCCTCTATTGGTATTCAAATTGGGGGGATTGGTTCTTTGGCTCCCGGACAGCGTAAAACACTCTCCAGCTTTGGGATGAAAGCCCTAATTGGTGGGTCTATCGCATCCTTAATTTCTGCAACTATTGCAGGAATGATCATTGGATAATCTGTCAATTTACTTAGGTGTAAAACAGTTAATAAATACTGATAACAGTGGTTTGAGAAATTTTACTGTTTTTCTTACATTACATACATTTACAATTGTAAATAACAAATCCAAATGAAACAATATCACGACCTTATTAAACACGTAGTTGACAACGGAACACAAAAACATGACCGCACAGGAACTGGAACCAAAAGTGTGTTTGGATACCAAATGAGATTCGATTTGAGTGAAGGATTTCCGATGGTAACCACCAAAAAACTACATCTTAAATCTATTGTATATGAATTACTTTGGTTTTTAAAGGGTGATACTAATATTGGATATCTTCAAGAAAATGGGGTACGTATATGGAATGAATGGGCAGATGAAAAAGGAGATTTAGGACCCGTTTATGGCCATCAATGGCGAAACTGGAATAGTGAGGAGGTAGATCAAATTACTGACATTATTAAAACATTAAAATCTAATCCAGACAGCAGAAGGATGCTGGTTAGTGCCTGGAATCCTAGTGTGATGCCAGATAGTTCCAAATCTTTTTCTGAAAATGTTGCAAAGGGAAAAGCAGCTTTGCCTCCATGTCACGCTTTTTTTCAATTTTATGTCGCAGATGGCAAGCTATCATGCCAACTCTACCAGCGTAGTGCAGATATATTTTTGGGTGTGCCTTTCAATATTGCCTCTTATGCATTGCTAACGATGATGATAGCACAAGTTTGTGGTTATAAAGCGGGAGATTTTATTCATACTTTTGGAGATGCACACATATACAACAACCATATGGAGCAAATTGAGCTTCAACTCTCCAGAGATACCAGGGCATTGCCAAAAATGATACTAAATCCTGATGTAAACTCTATTTTTGATTTTAAGTTTGAAGACTTTACTTTGGTAGATTATAACCCACACCCGCATATTAAAGGGGCCGTTGCCATTTAACCGTGATACCAAAATATATGATGAAAAAACTGTTACTACTTCTGTTTATAGTTTCTACTAGCCTTGTATACGCTCAAGAGAATTGGGGAGATTTGAAAAAAAACAAACTAACCCTCAAAGAAATACCACCTGTCTGGCCAGGATGTAGCGGCAGCGCTGTAGAAAAAGAGCGTTGTTTCAACCAAGAATTATCAAAGCACATCATGAGTAACTTTACCTATCCTACACAAGAGTATAATAACAACATTCAAGGCCGTGTGGTAGTATCCTTTAAAATAAATACAAAGGGTTTTGTTGAAATCAAAAACGTAAGGGGAGGAAACAAAGGGTTACAAGAAGCGGCAAAAACAATTGTTTTAAAGATTCCTAAATTAACTCCAGGGATGATGGGAGGTAAACCCCGTGAGATTAGCATGAGTGTGCCCTTTAACTTTAAGACAAACAAAAAATAAACAACCTAGTTATTGTTTAGATATTTTGGAAATTTCAAGTTCTGACCTTAAATCCTCAACGAATGCTTTGTATTGAGTTATTTTCTGTTGTTGGAAAAGTTTTCTATTAGAGGTTATTTGTTTTTTAACATCTAACTGCATTTCATCTAAAATAGATTCATCTATCAAATCAATAGAAAATAAATACATTTCACAAATAATTGGCAACGCATCTATACCTTTTTGGGTGGCAATATAAGTAGTGCTTTTTTTGGTTCCTTCTGGATCTAATTTTTCAATAAGACCAATTTCTTGCATAAAATTTAATCTATTTGTAAGAATGTTTGAAGCTATTTTCTCTCTTGATGATCTGAAATGCTTAAATTTTGATTTTTTGTGACACAACATATCTCTGAGAATAAGAAGTGTCCAATTGTCACCCAATGATTTGGTTGATCTAGCAATCGCGCATGTTTGGGTAAGATCATCCATGTTTATGGTAGATAGTTTTATTCGTTAAAAAAATGCTTTTTTTAGAAAATTTCTAATTAAGTTCCAATTTCAGGATGTAAATTTAACAAATTATCAATTAACTGTAAATATATAGTAATATACTTTAAAAGCATCAGATTATTAGTATTATTTTAAAACTAATTTTATTGTTTTTAAATAACTTTAATTAAATCAAACTCCAGCTGTTGCTAGTAGGGCTAGATAAACTACCATAATATTCCCAAGTAAGATTGCATGTAATGGGCGCTAAAATCTCTTTTGGCAAGTTACAGATCAAATTATTGCAATTGCAGGGTCACTACAAAGCCCAAAGACTCTAATATCACCCAACATTTTTTTCCAGAAATGTGCTTTACTTTCCCTTTTTGAGGGCTAGCACCAAATCCAGGGACATCAATAATATCTCCGGCTTTTAGGGTTTTAACACCCACAACATGGACTCCTTTTTTTTCAATTTCGTTTAAGGCATCCACCTCTTTTTTTGGGACCACTGCAGGTTTTTTAAGATCAAAAAGAAACCGAACTACCCCGGGAACCCCAAAAACAAGCTCTCTGTCTTTGTCTTCCAAAAAAACTAAAACCATAGAGGGCAATAAAGGCACTACTACTTTTTTTACTCGGTCACTCCACTGACGTTTCTCAACCCTTGTGGGGCAACAAACAGAAATACCAAGTTTTTCCAAACGGTCTTTAACCTTTAGCTCGGCTCTAGGTTTTGTAACAACAACATACCAAGGCATATCAATTAATTTAAAAAATCATTATAAAATACTGCTAGACAGAGGACTTACAAAGCGCCAATAACAAGCAGGTATTCCCTTACAAATTACAAAAAATCGATTCAAAAATAAAAGAAACTATTGAGGTTAATTAAATAATCTAAAAACTAAACTATTAGAGAAGAACCATCATTGGTCAAAAGATTATCACCCAAAACAATACCTAAAATAAAGACAACTAATTGATCTCTGGGAGTGTTGTTTGTGCTAAAACTAAACTTACTTTAATAAAAACCCTTTTGCAGCTACCACAGGTTTTTGACTCCAGAGAGTCCGTTGTGTAATAAGCATTACAACATCACCCTAGTATTATTTAAATGGCTTTGGTATGCAGATATCCTGAAACTGGCCCCAAAATTACTTAGAAACCTTCACAGATACCTTAGAGGAATCAAACATAAGTTTATCTATATGGCCCAAAACTTGCCGGTCTTGAGAAATAAAATGCGCATGCAAAAAACTATCATGATGGGTGAACACGGCTTTGTGTTGGCGAGAAAAGAAGGCTATCAATGACCCCTTGATTGAATTAAAATTATATGTTGTCAATCCTTGATGCGCCTGCTGGGGAGAAGAAACTTGTGTATCCTGAGGTAAATTAACCGTATGGAGTTCAAGCTCGTCAAACACTCCGTCAATTCGCAGCAACAAGGGCTGGTCATAATTTTTATATATGGAATCGATGTGTTGTTCTAGTTCTTTGAGCGAGTACTTAGATTGTTTGATAGCAAAAACCTTTAAATCACTGTCTGTGCTGTATACAAAAAATGGCGCCTTGGCTGATGGGACATTGCTTACCTTGTGAGAACTACTATCAATAGCTTTAGATACAAATGTCTGTCCTTCAAATAAAACTATTTCGCCTTTCAAAAAAGCCAAAGGCCCTAATCCATAAGCTTTTGTACCTTCTAATGAGTCGGTTGCAAGGTTTCCTTTTAATTCTCCCTTCCACATTACATCGCTCATCTGGCCAACAACCTTTATTGAACTAGACTTGGTAGGGGGATTACACGATACAAGAAGCCATACAAGGAAAAAACAAATAGTATTTTTAATCATTTTATAAAGATATAGAAACGCACCAATATTTTGGCAATCATTGGTTGCTGCATATAAAGCATCATCTAATAAGGCGCTTAGACCGTATCAAATGACAGTGTTTTTGTAGAAAATGCTTGTTTTTGGTCATCAAATACATTGCACTTTTTTATGGGTTTTGCATACAAGTGTAGTGACATCGCCCTATGACCAGAGATATTTTCTAGTGTGTGATAGCCCATAAAATCTATCATGTAAGAGATGTCTCCTTGTAAGGATACACTTGTGTTTACTGCTGTTAGACCGCCAGATTCTCTTTTGTAAAGGGTTTCTTCTAAAGACCCTTCAATTAGTTTAACCCAGCATTGCTCACCTCCATGGTCATGAATAGGGGTTTTTTGATCTTTCTCCCAGCAAAGTAGAATCAGTTCAAATTTTTCGTTTTCAAAAATGCAATTTCGGGTGTAGAAGGACGAAGACCAAAAACAATAGTCTTGAAAATCCTCAAGAGGTATGGCAACAGATCTAATTATTTGATTATAACTAGATTGGTGGTTTTTAGATAAAGCGGCAATCAATTCTGGTATAGAGAAGTATTTTTTGGTACTTTTTTTTAAAGTTTCGATATAAATTTTATTTTAATTATTCTGCTGTGGTAGAAGCACACTTTACGAATCTAAGAACACTTGCATGATTGAAATACCACAAAATTAATTTTCTCAAATGTAGCGGTTTTTGGTCGTTTTTGAGTCATTTTTATTGGTTTTATTAAAAAAATGACCTATTTCTTCCATTTTTAAGTGATTTTTGAGAAATTTTAATTCAACCATTTGAGCGCAATATTTGATCTCAAAACTCAATGTAACACATAAGCTCTGGCTCAAATTCAAGCATGTTGTAACACATAAATCCATCATAAAGTAGTTTGTATCTATGGCTTTGTGTTTGTAAAATATTTAACTTTGGGATATGAGAAAAATAAAACTGCTTCACCTTATTTTGTGTACCCTGTTGCTTGTTGGTTCTGTATCAAGCCAGACCCTCTTTGGCTTGAAAAAAAACAGTAAATGGTTCTACCACTATACCTTTTGACGTAGTGAGTATAGATGCAATGACGGGGTCTAGTGCTGTTGTACTAGGCACAAATTCTCTCATTGGAGTAGCTGCTGGGGCCTCTACCTATGACCAGCAAAATCGCAGGTACATATGCTGGGGTTTTGATACGCAAAATAACCAACAGCTTTATGTGATGGATATGGAGAATCTCATAACTACAAGTACGCCCTTTAATGACCAGCAACCCATTGAGATGGAATATGATTTACAAGCCCAAAAGGCCTACGGTCTTTGGTGGGATGGAAGCGCTGAACAATTTGGAGAAATTGATCTGCAAACAGGAATTGCATCCTCGATATCCACCTTGCCAGGAGTAGATGCCGTTGCCATCGGAAACTCTACCTTTGACTCCAACACAGGTACTTATATTTTCATTGGTGTAGATGGAAACCAATACAAGCTATATAGTGTTGATGCCGCAACGGGTTCAATTATTAATTCACCCACTATATGGCAAAACGGAGACAGGTTTTCTGCCCTAGAGTACAACAACCAAAGTGGAGGAAAGCTCTATGGTTTGTACCAAGACACCGATTACGACAATTTTAGCCAGATCTACCAGACCTATTACACAGATTTGCGTTTGGTTGAGATAGACCTAGTTTCAGGAACTTCAACTTTTATAGATCCTCTTAACAGTGTTATTGGCGGCTACTTTCCGGGTTATGCAGTTGGGGGTTTGTGTTTTGATCAAGGGAGTGAAATTTACATTGTTTGGGTGCAAAACGAGAATGGTTCTTATTTACAAACCGTGGATGTTTCTACCGGAGCACTGATCACATCTACAACCCTTACCAGTGAGGACTATTTTTATGAATTGCAGGTAGATAACTCGTTCTTTGCCAATGCTTTTTACAACCTATCCTCTTCAAACCAGAATGTTGGAGACAATGCTGCTCTGGCAAACGTGACACTATACCCGAATCCTACATCAAGTTCTTTAACAATAGCCTCTACAGAGAAAATAGAGCAATACACAATTTATTCTTCAAATGGCGCTCTTGTAAAACAATCTACAGATGTTAATGATCTAGAGTTGCAGGTAGATTTTTTAACCCCAGGGGTATACTTTCTAGAATTAAAATCCTCAAAGGGTAGCGTGCAAAAGAAGTTTGTAGTGCACTAAGAGAGAGTTTGCACCCTAGTTTTTACTTATCCTATTTTATAAACTCAGCATGCTTTTTTAAACCACAAGGCTTGTGTACCAATAAGCACTTTTTTCTCTGACTTTAAAATTTTCAAAAAATCACACAAGGTAATAGACAATGCTCAAAAAAGCTGACGAGCAAGTGTGATGTACCCTATTTTAATACCCTATTTCTAATGTTGTAGTTTTAGGTACCATTTACCTGAAAATTGAAATGTTAAAAATCATTGTTGTATAGTATTTGTTGTGTTTATTTTTATTTTAATCTGAAAAAATAAGCTAATTTGTGATTCTATTTTAGAAGCCCTAAAAATAATTTTTTTGATATTAATTTACACAAACAACCTCTAACAATCGATCTATCTTTAATGGATTTAACAAACATATATATTGGGCAAAACCCAGCAAATTTTTCAAATAAAGAAGTATCAGCAGATCAAGTAAATTTTGAGGGAGAGGCATTTTTTAAAATCTCAAATTATAGTAAAATGCGCCCCTTTTTTATGAGTATTGTCAGTAATTCTGACCACTGGATGTTTATATCTAGTACAGGAGGCCTTTCTGCGGGTAGAAAAAATAGTGACTATTCACTTTTTCCATACTATACAGATGATAAAATCACAGAATCTAGTGAGCATACCGGTAGCAAATCAATTTTTATTATACGTCAGGCAGAGAAAAATTACTTGTGGGAACCCTTCAGTAAAACTCAAGACGGAGCCTACAAGATTTCAAGAAATCTTTACAAAAACACCTATGGAAACAAAGTGATTTTTGAGGAAATAAACCACGATTTAAATATAAGCTTTACCTACCAATGGAATTCAAGTGACACCTTTGGCTTTGTAAGGCATGCTACTCTTACTAATTTAACCGATGAAGCTATAGATGTTCGCCTTTTGGATGGTATTCAAAACATCTTACCCTATGGGGTGGAAGTTGGGTTGCAAAACAGCACAAGTAATCTGGTAGATGCCTATAAAAAATGTGAGTTAGAGGCAGACTCAGGGCTCGGAATTTATTCTTTGAGCGCCATTATTGTAGATAAAGCCGAACCTAGTGAGGCTTTAAAAGCTAATGTGGTTTGGTCTTTGGGGCTAGAGGGGTCAAAAAAGCTTATTTCATCTGTTCAGATTGAGAATTTCAGAAAAGGAAAAGCGATCACACAAGAGATTGATATTAAGGCAGAACGCGGGGCATACCTCTTAACCAAAGACATCCAATTAGCTGCACATTCTAAGGAGCGATGGACCCTTGTTGCCAATGTAAATCAATCCATAAATGATATTGTTGAAATAAAAGAACGCATAAAAGATCAGGCATCTCTTTTAAATGATCTCAACAGCTCTGTGGAGCAGGGTACCCAAGACCTAATTGCCTTAGTGGGCGCATCAGATGGTCTTCAACTTACCTCAGACGGTGCAAGAAACACACGTCATTTTGCAAACACCATGTTTAATATCATGCGTGGTGGTATTTTTGATAACAATTACACCATAGAAAAACAAGACTTTAGCGCCTACATTGAAAAGGCAAACCACAAGGTATTTTTCAAAAAAACTACCCTTATAAACAAGCTTCCTCAAACTTTTGATTTAAGTCATCTCAAGGCCATTGCAAAACAAGATGATGACAAAAACTTTAAAAGATTGTGTTATGAATACCTGCCTTTAAAGTTTAGCCGACGCCATGGAGATCCAAGCAGACCCTGGAATAAATTTTCAATCAACACAAGAAATGAAGATGGTTCTAAAATTTTAGATTACCAAGGTAATTGGCGTGATATCTTTCAAAATTGGGAAGCGCTCGTACACTCCTACCCAGAGTTTATTGAGGGTATGATACACAAGTTTTTAAACGCCACCACCTTTGATGGCTACAACCCTTATAGAGTAACTAAAGATGGGTTTGATTGGGAAACCATAGAGCCAGACAACCCGTGGTCTTACATAGGATATTGGGGAGATCACCAAATCATATACTTGCTTAAATTTTTGGAATTTATAGAAACCTACTACCCAGGTAAAATAGAAAGTTATTTCTCAAAAGATTTATTTGTTTACGCAAATGTGCCATACCGCATAAAACCCTACGAGCAAATTCTTGAAGATCCAAAAAACACCATTGATTTTGATCACAAAGCAGAGGAAAAAATTCAATTAAAGCGAGAGGAAATTGGGGTAGATGGTGCGCTTCTAAGAGATCGAAACATTTTTATATACAAGGTTAATTTCATCGAGAAAATATTAGCTACCGTACTTGCCAAAATATCAAACTTTATACCTGAGGCGGGTATTTGGATGAACACCCAAAGACCAGAATGGAATGATGCCAACAATGCCCTTGTGGGCAATGGTGTTTCTATGGTAACCCTATATTACCTGAGAAGATTTTTAAAATTCTTTGACACTACCCTGCAATCTGCAAAAACCCAAGATGTCGAAATCTCTGTAGAACTCATCGAGTTTTTTAATAGTGTTTGCAAAACACTTCAAGATCACAAACACCTTCTGGAGCAAAAAATATCTGACACAGATAGAAAAACGGTTCTAGATGGTCTTGGTAAAGCAGCTAGTCACTATAGATTGTCGATCTACGATAAGAGTTTTAGCGGAACTAAAAACAAACTCTCCACACAAGAGATTTCAAACTTTGTAGATCTAGCCCTAGCCCATTTAGAACACGCCATTAAAGCCAACAAAAGAGAAGACAACCTTTACCATGCCTACAACTTAATGACCCTTGAAAACGACAAACAGGTATCTGTGTCTTACCTGCCAGAGATGTTAGAAGGTCAGGTAGCGGTGCTCAGCTCAGGGTACTTATCCACAAGTGACGCCCTTAGTGTTTTGGATGCATTAAAAGCCAGTAAGCTATTTAGACCAGATCAATACAGTTATATATTATATCCAAATAAAACCTTGCCGAGGTTTGTAGATAAAAACACAATCTCAA
>Ga0206123_10001638_pt1 | contig 20823 bp, 17 predicted proteins | sample Helgoland_Spring_2_FD_160086 | JGI IMG/M metagenome (GOLD analysis project Ga0206123, IMG submission 160086) | Pelagic subsurface seawater microbial communities from Kabeltonne, Helgoland, North Sea - Helgoland_Spring_Bloom_20160316_1 | ecosystem: Environmental > Aquatic > Marine > Epipelagic ...
TTTAAGTTTTCGTGAAAACAGTGTCACTTTCGCAACGATACTGATATCCCCGGTCAGTAGCGTCGAATCTGCCGCTTCCTGCACAAAAACATCAACAGGAGTCACTGCAATAGAAACGTCTGCGATGCCCATTGCACCCGCATCATTAATACCGTCACCAACCATCGCCACTTTTTCACCGAGGTCTTGCCACCGGATCACTTCCGAAATTTTATTTTCCGGAGTCATATTGCTCAAGCAATCAACCAGCCCTATGTTTGCACAAACCCGCTCTGCTTCAACTGTCGCATCTCCAGTCAACATAGACAGGTCATAACCCTGACTCCGCAACTGCTCCACCGTTGCACGAGCCTCTTGCCTGACACCATCTGCAAGACAAAAAAGTGCAATTGGGGTCGCAGGTTCCGTCAGTCCGAGTAATACCCAGATACCAACACGGGGCTCAAATTTGTATTGGCTATCAACCCAGGATGGCCGCCCAAGTCGATAGGAGACGCCATCAATAATCGCCTCGACACCCTGACCCAATACAATTTCCCTGGAACTCGCAACCAGACTTGTTTCCCCTTCGAAGGCTCGACCGATGGGATGATAGTTTCCTTTCTCGATTGCTGCTGCGATTTGCAGTACTTTTTCACGATTGATATTGGACAACATCTCAATAGACTCGATTGAGACTGCGCCGTTCGTGAGTGTGCCCGTCTTATCAAAGACAATACGATCAATAGTAGCGAGTCGCTCCAGAAAATCACCTCTTGTCACAACCACTCCGATATTGCGTAGGGCAGAAACAGCAACTGAATAGGCAACTGGTGTAGCCAATGAAAAAGCGCAGGGACAAGAAACAACCAGAACGGTTAACGCAATTGAGAACCAGTCCTGGCTTCCATTAAGATACCAATACAACCCACTGGAAAATGCGGCAAACAATATAAATTGAACAAAGTGTTTAGCAACTCTATCAGCAAAAATTGAAAATTCCGGTTTAAAACTGCTGGATTCAATATAGAGCTGGGAAATTTTGTTAATGACGTAAGCACTCGGGAGCGCAGTCACTTCAATCACCACTGTGCCATTGATGTTCTCTGACCCGGCAAACACCTTGTTACCTGTCGTTTTTGAAACCGGTGCACTTTCACCAGTAAACGCCGCTTCATTGGTATGGCAGGTACCAGAAATCACCAATCCGTCAACCGGTATCATTTCACCGGAATGAACTTCAACTACCATGCCAATTTCAACATCCTGGGACAGGATAGTCTCACCATTTTGCAATCGGACAGTCGCAGGCAAAAGATGTTCCGCAAGACTCTGACTCTGTTGATATTGTTTTCGTGACTGCAATTCAACATAGCGCCCAATCAATAGCAAAAAAGTAAACATGCTGACGGAATCAAAATAGATAACCCCGGTACCACTGACGGTATTAATCAGGCTAAGAAAGAATGCAGCCAGAATCGCAATCGAAACCGGCAAGTCCATACTAAAAGTTCGATTCCTGATATCTCGCAATGCACCGAGGTGAAACGGAGCAGCGCTATACAACGCAATTGGGCAGGCTATAAAAAGGCTCGCCCAGCGCAGCAACACTTCATACGCCTCTGCAATTCCCGCAGAACCCGAGAAATAATCAGCAAATGCAAACATCATGACCTGCATCATTCCAATCCCGGCAACACCGAGTCGGGCGAGCATGGATCTTGATTCGGCCGTTAGTGCTTCTTGCGCGAGGTTTAACCGGTCGGGTAATACTGTATATCCCAGGGATTCAATTTCGGCAATGACCTCGAGTACATCCCCGGAGGACAGATCCACAACCACACGTTTGTCTGCATGGCTGGTGAGAATTTTTTCGACCCCTGGATATGCCTGAAGATGAGACTCAATTTTCAATGAGCACGCTGCACACCTAATGTCTGGAACCCGTAATGCCAATCGCTGATACCTGCCAACCTGGCTTACACTGTCCCTGAACTCCAGACTTCTTTTTGTGTCTGGCTTTTCGGTCGACTTACCCGGATCAATTGGGGAGACCGCCGCGCAATTAACAGAACCTGTTTGCTCAATATTGCTGCCAGAGAGAATCGTATTTTTAGTTGGGGTTGCAAGCTGACTCATTTTCCACCCATTTCCAGTTTTGTCACCGGTGTGATCACCCGAGCCCGTAATCTCCAGGGCTCATCAGCCCCGTTCAATTCGACATACCAGATTCCAGTACTGGCAAACACCCGGGTCGCCTCATCACTGGTCGCAGAATATTCGTCATCGTCCTGCGGATATAACACCAGAGAAAGATCTTTTTCACTGTCCGTTACATGAAACAGGTTGAGTACCAGCGCAGAATCGTTGGCGTTTTCCACCTGAAAACGCAATACGTCTCCACTATGGCCAATCAATTTAGCCGTCACCCCCATCCGTACTGCATTCTTATCGAGCGTAATAATCTGATTAATCGCCATACCATCTTTGTAATAGTCATCGACAACCAGGTCGTCCGGATAACTGGAGACCATAACGATCATCAAAATACCAAAAAGAACCGCCGAAAATGGAATGAGTATAAGCACCCAGGGCCAGAAATGTTGATACCAGTGGTCGTTAATCAACGGGCTACCGGTACCAGTTGACACAGCAATTTTAGTTTTTGTTTCCACTAAATTGACCCCGATAGTGGCTGGGGCCCGAGGTAACGACTATCACTTCTTGCACTCAATCCAATTGGCTTTCCATCTTCGGATACAGCTTCTACAACAAATTCTATTTTTATATTACTGCTTTTCAACAAGTCAGGATTCACTTGCACATTTGCTGATATTTCACCGATGTCTCCTCCCTTAACAAATATGTCAGAATCCGGGCTCAGACTAGCATCCGGCAAACCTTCAACACTTAACTTGTAGACGTGATCGTCGAGGTCCATATTCAGAACTTTGATCGTATAGGTATTCTGAATTTTTCCACCTTCGATTTCCTGAAATAATTGGCCTCTGTTTCGCATCACATCCAACTCCAGCGGCGTCCTTGTGATCAGATTGTAGGAAAACAACGAAACCATTATCACAACGGCTAGCCCATAACCTATTAGCCGAGGTCTTTTCCAGGTCCATGTTCCACCCTCAAGTTGGCGTTCAGTGGTGTAGGAAATCAGTCCACGCTCATATTCCATTTTATCCATGATCGAATTACAGGCATCCACACAGAGCGCACAGTTAATACACTCATATTGCAGTCCATCACGAATATCTATACCCGTTGGACATACCTGCACACACATTTGACAATCAATACAATCACCAAGCCCTATTTCCGCCGGATTGTCTTTCCTTTTTCTGGGTCCTCTATCTTCGCCACGTGCCGGGTCATAGGACACAATCAGTGTATCCGCATCAAACATGGAAGACTGAAACCGGGCATAGGGACACATGTGAAGACAGACCTGCTCTCTCAACCATCCCGCATTTAGATATGTTGCAATTGTGAAAAAACTACACCAAAAAATACTCACCAGCGGCAATTCAAACTGAAGTGCATCTCCCAGCAGGTCATATATGCCGTAAAAATACGAAACAAATGTAACCCCCGTGAGTAAAGCAAACCCTACCCAGATACCGTGCTTGAGTGTGCGTTTGTAAATCTTGTCAAAGGTCCACGGGGCTTTTTCCAACCTGATTCTCTGGTTTCTGTCACCCTCTGCAAACTGTTCAGCCCACATAAATATCGCAGTCCAAACGGTCTGCGGACAGGAATAACCACACCAGACTCGCCCCAGAAGATTTGTCACAAAAAACAAACCGAAAGCAGATATCATCAAAGCCCAGGCCAGCAAGCCAAAATCCTGTGGCCAGAAAGTCAACCAGAAGATGTGGAACTTTCTTTCGGGCAAGTCAAATAAGATCGCCTGATGCCCGTTAACCGAAATCCAGGGAGTAAGGAAATAGCCTAACAATAGCGGCCAACCGGTGAACAACCTGATATTCTGATAAAAACCTTCAATACGGCGGGTAAAGATCTTCTCGCGTTTCTCGTAAAGATTAAATGTCGTTGAATCGACATTCTCATCCGACTTATCTGTTGCAATATTTTTTGCCATTAACGATTCTCGATACCCAGTAAAAAGGCAGGACTACTCCTGCCTCAGACTCTTGACATAAGCAGCGAGAATATGGGCTTTGTCTTCGCCCAGCTTTGCCCTAAAAGAAGGCATCTCGCCATTTCGGCCATTCTTGATCACATGCTCGATCCGAAGTTTCGAATTGCCATACAGCCAGATTTCATTGGTTAGATCAGGCGCGCCAAACAGCGTAGAGCCAGTTCCCGTAGGACCGTGGCATGCCGCGCAATAGGATGCAAAATGCACCTGCCCACTATCAGCCAGTTCGGCATCCACATCGCGGCCCGATAAAGAAAGGACATATTCAGTGACTTCCCTGACACCGGTATCACCCAGAATATCTTTCCATGGCATCATGACCCCGTTACGGCCACCCAGGATTGTGGTTTCTATCTGCTCTCCTTCTCCACCCCACATCCATTCAGAATCGGTCAGGTTAGGAAAGCCAAAACTACCCTGGCCTGTCGCACCATGACAAACTGAACAATTGTTGATGAACATCCGCTTACCAATTTTGTTGGCATCCACATTACTGGCCAGTTCCTCAATCGGGATATCACGGTAGGCAGCGAAGATAGGCCCGTAGCGCTCATCGGCTATTAACCGCTCTTCCTCAAATTCTCCGATCTTGGTCCAGCCACCCAGGCCCTCGAAATTCCCCAGTCCCGGGTAATAGGCAAGATACCCAAGTGCAAAAATGATCGTGAGAATAAACTTCCAATACCACCACGCTGGTAACGGATTGTCATACTCTTCAATTCCGTCATATATATGTCCGGTGGTCTTTCCAACATTTTTAACGCTACGGTTCATCTGGAGCAGGAGGAAAAACACGAGAATTGATCCCAGACTTCCAATAATTACAAACCAATTAAACGCACTACTCATTGGGACCTCCTTTTTTTGAAGCCACGACGATATCTTCGCTTTCAGCCTCGCTCGATTCCTCAAAGGGAAGCATCGCTGCCTTTTCAAAATAACCCTTTCTCGAAGGGGCGTAGGCCCAATAGACGATGGCGGCGAAGGCCAACATACAAAGTATGGTCGCAACCCCGCGCAGATCTTCAATACCCATAAGTTATCTCCTCGCCTTTATGATGGTACCCAACTGTTGCAGGTATGCGATCACAGCATCAATCTCCAACTTACCCTCCAATCCGTTAGTGGCATTAGCGATGTCTTCATCGGTATACGGCACGCCGACTGCTCTCAGCGCCGTCAACTTTTTGGGTAAAATTTCATAATCGAGTGGATCTTCAAATAACCAGGGAAAGCCTGGCATATTGGATTCAGGTACAACGGAGCGTGGGTCAAACAGGTGAGCCCTGTGCCAGGCGTCACTGTATAGCCCACCCACTCGAGCAAGATCCGGCCCTGTACGCTTGGACCCAAACAGGAACGGATGGTCATAAACCAGTTCCCCGGCTACTGAGTAGTGTCCGTACCTTTCAACTTCCGCACGCAAAGGACGAATCATCTGGGAATGACAAACTGAACATCCTTCCCTGATATAGATATCACGCCCCGCCAGTTGAAGCGGCGTTAGGGGTTTTAATCCTTCGACGGGTTCTGTCATTGTCTTTTGCGACATCAGCGGGACAATTTCCACAATGCCGCCAAAACTCACGGCGATAAGGATAAGCACCAACATCGCAGCCAGATTCTTTTCAATAAACTCATTCATGCTGCAACCTCCCCGTTATTACCCGCTACCAGATTCGAACGCTCCTCTTCCGGAACGGGTCCCATCGTTTTCCACACGTTATAGGCCATAATCAGCATACCCGTCAGGAATAAGGTTCCGCCGATAAACCGCACAACATATCCCGGGAAACTGGCTTCCACCGATTCAGCAAAGCTGTAGGTGAGTGTTCCGTCGTCGTTGACCGCACGCCACATCAACCCTTGCATCAAACCGTTGACCCACATTGAGGCGATATATAAAACAGTACCAATTGTTGCCAACCAAAAGTGAATATCAATCAGCTTCACACTGTACATTTCGCCCTGTTTCTTGCCATAGAGAATAGGAATCAGGTGATACATCGCGCCCATGGTGGTCATAGCAACCCAGCCAAGTGCGCCGGAATGAACGTGACCGATAGTCCAGTCAGTGTAGTGCGACAGTGAATTCACTGATTTGATCGCCATCATGGGACCTTCAAAGGTCGACATACCATAAAAGGATAGGGAGACAACCAGAAATTTGAGGATTGGGTCAGTTCTCAATTTGTCCCATGCCCCGGACAAGGTCATCATGCCGTTGATCATTCCGCCCCAGGATGGTGCCAGCAGAATCAGTGACATTGCCATCCCCAGACTTTGGGCCCAATCCGGTAGTGTAGTGTAGTGGAGGTGATGCGGACCCGCCCAGACGTAGATGGCGATCAGTGCCCAAAAATGCACCACAGAAAGCCTGTAGGAATACACGGGTCTTTCAGCCTGCTTCGGCACAAAATAATACATCATGCCGAGGAATCCTGCGGTCAGGAAGAATCCCACGGCGTTGTGCCCATACCACCATTGCACCATGGCGTCGACAGTACCTGCATAGACTGAATAGGACTTGGTCATGGATACAGGAATAGCAAGACTATTAACGATATGTAAAATCGCGACCGCAATAATAAATGCCGAGAAGAACCAGTTAGCGACATAAATATGCCGGGTTTTGCGTTTTGCAATCGTCGCAAAGTAGACCACGGCATAGGCAACCCAAACCAGCGTAATCAGAATATCAATCGGCCATTCCAACTCGGCATACTCTTTACTGGAGGTCATACCCAGCGGCAGGGTAATTGCTGCGGCAACTATCACTAATTGCCAACCCCAGAAAACAAATGCGGCCAGTGAGTCCGAGGCGAGCCTGACCTGGCAAGTCCGCTGAACAATATAAAAAGATGTGCCCATCAGTGCACAACCACCAAAGGCAAAGATCACTGCATTTGTGTGTAACGGCCGCAATCGCCCAAAATGGAACCATGGCAGGTCGGTGTTTAGAACAGGCCAGGTCAACTGGGCTGCGATCACAACGCCAACTAACATACCCACAACTCCCCAAACCACCGTCATAATTGCGAATTGCCGGACAACCTTCAAATTATATACAGGATGATTAGACATAGATTTACTCATTTATTGATTTTTAGATGGCGCAGCCACACCTCTCACACCGAAACATGGGCGCAAGGCTGATGATACACTTGTCACATTCGAATTTGGTTGATCTGTGTCAGGTGATTTCCAATTCTCCCATGATAAGGATTCATCGCCTCACATAATTTTCCTCTCGGGAAGGATCAAAGGAAAGGAAGAATACCGCCGAATGTTTTGACCTGCCGGGTTTTAAGGGATTTTTAGTGACTTCAAGGGGGGGGGCGTCAACTTACTCTGATATAAGCCAGGCTGATATTCTGACATATTGGGAATCGGACCTGAACCGGGATACATGACCAGGCAGGATTTTATTCTCTCTCCCTGTTTCGGTGAACCCATTTAAAAGGGATAATCAATTAATGTGGCAAATAATTTTCTATTTCTGGCAAATCTGCTTATTAAAAGCTGGCCCCGAAAAAATCCCCCGAAGAGTTGATCTTCTGGGTATTTTCTTTGCTGGCTATTTTTTAATCAGTGGTATCTCAATCGTTATGTCGCGCCCGGATTTGACCTTTTTTTCGGGCATTTCTACAATTTGTATTGGCGCCGCGGTCCAGGCGTTGACCGTCTATAGCCTGCTTTACTTCAAGCGGGTGCCTGCCAGATTTATTCCCACCATGTCTGCCTTATTTGGAACCAATGCAATTATTTTGGTACCCATGATTGCAACCAGCCTTATTATGGACCAGACCGAACCTGGAGGTTTACGCCTCTTTGCGGACGCCGTCGCCTGGGTGTTGCTGGGCTGGTGGTTGACCATCGTTGGCTCAATTCTTTCAAGGGCAGCGACTATCAGCGTATTGCAGGGTGCCATGTTAGCTTTTCTGGTCGAATCCATTGCCCTGCTCGTCACTCTGACAATATTCCCGATGAACCAGTCTTAAGGACCCCATGCACATACACATTTTAGGCATTTGCGGTACCCTGATGGGCAGTATTGCTCAATTGGCAAAAGATTCAGGCAATCAGGTCAGCGGGAGTGATGACAACATCTATCCACCAATGAGCGATCTGCTAGCGAGGTCAGGTATCTCAATAGCATCACCCTACAGCGCGGAGAACATTCCTTCGGATGTCGATCTTGTGATCATTGGGAACGCAAATTTACCCCGGGGAAATCCGGCAGTTGAGCATGTACTAAACAGCGGCATACCCTATACATCCGGCGCAGAGTGGCTCGGTAGATATTTGCTTCAGGATAAGTGGGTCATCGCAGTTTCAGGTACGCACGGCAAAACAACCACCAGCGCGATGCTTGCCTGGATATTGGAGTATGCAGGCCTTAAACCGGGATTCCTGATTGGCGGCTTACCTGGCAACTTTTCAAAATCCGCGCGACTAGGCGAGACCTCTTTTTTTGTCATAGAGGCCGATGAATACGATACATCTTACTTTGATAGACGCTCAAAATTTCTCCACTACAAACCCAGAACTCTGGTAATTAATAATCTTGAGTACGACCATGCCGACATCTTCCCGGATCTTGAAGCCATTCAAAACCAGTTCCATCTGCTTGTTCGATCCGTTCCAGGGAATGGCCTAATCATCTACCCTGAAAATAATACAAATATAGACCCGGTACTGACAAGGGGCTGTTGGAGTGAAACCCAGACCTTTAATGTCGATTCACCTGGACAGACCAGGCCAAAGTCATCCGCCACAGAGTCTGATATACCGTCGACCACAGCTTATGCCAAACCGTTTGCAAAAATGGCGGCAGAACTTACAGCCACAGAAGTTAACAAAGACGGTAGCGAGTTCGCTATTGCACTGGGTGGGGAAATTATTGGCCGTGTTGTCTGGCAAATGAACGGCGAACACAACATTGCTAATGCCCTGGCGGCTATACTGTCGGCCCGTAACATCGGCATACTGCCAGGTGTTGCCTGTGAGGCACTGGGTCAGTTCAAGGGTGTCAAAAGAAGGATGGAAGTCATTTATAACAGCAACGATTTGACTGTTTATGATGATTTTGCCCATCACCCTACTGCCATTAAAACGACATTAGCCGGACTAAGAGCACGGGTGGGAGAAGATAAAATACTGGCAATCATCGAGCCGGGGTCCCACACCATGCGCAAGGGTACCCATGCGGGTAAACTTGCTCCGGCAGTCCTCGACGCAGATCACTCAATCTGGTTCAAACCTCCAAATATTCAGTGGGATATGGAAAAGGAACTGGATTCAGCCTTCATTTCTATCTGTACAGAAGTCATGGATATTGTCGAGTTAGCACTGGAAATCATTCAAAAACACAAGATCAGGCACCTGGTCATTATGAGCAATTCAGGATTTCAGGGTATTCATCAAAGCCTGATTGATCGACTTGCATAAACTGATAATTTTATCTCGAGCCCATGAGAGAAACAGATTTATCCCAGCCTGTAAAAAATTACCTCGTGTCCCGGGGATACCGCGTGCAGGCTGAAGTAAAAGACTGTGATATCGCCGCTCGGAATGATGATGAACTTGTTATAGTGGAATTGAAAACCAGCGCAAATATGACATTACTGATACAGGCGACTGCACGACAAAAAATCACACCTGTCGTTTATGTGGCAATACCCGAGCCTTCAAGCCAAAAGGGTGCACACTGGCGAGGAACTCTGACTGTGCTTTCCCGACTAAACCTGGGATTGCTACTTGTTAATTTTAATCCACCCGGAATTACTGTTAAGGAAGCACTCACACCACACAGAGCAAATATTGACGATGAAATATCGGAACCCAATGCAACCAGGAGTCGAACATCGGGACGAGTATCTGCGCTAAAGCGTAAAGCGATACTCACGGAATTGGACGGACGCTCCCTGGATCTCAACGAAGCTGGCAGCCACAGGCGCCAATTAGTGACCGCCTACAGGGAGAATGCCATTCTGATTGGCTGTTGCCTTAAAACTAATGGTCCATCTTCCTGCGCTGAACTTAAAGCGATGGGCACCGGCAAGAAGACCACCGATGTTCTGTCACGTAATTATTATGGCTGGTTTGAACGAATTAGAAGGGGAACTTATCAGCTCACCGAAAAGGGTCGCCTGTGCCTGAATGAATACCCCGACCTTCTCGCACTGAGCGAACAATACATTAATAAGTACAATGTTAAGTTGAAACAAAACCGGCATTCAGACTAATCTCTGGTTAAAGGTACAGCTATTTAATCCGAAACCGGTAAGCATATATCAGGCAAATGGATTTTCTTGATGTGGGCAGACCAATAAATAGGGCGACGAAGCTTGTGTACAGGTTATTCCCACTCACTTAGTTCCACCCGATTGTGACAATCATGGATGACGATAAAACAGCCTCATTAATAGAGACAAGTTCCTGCAGGAATTTGGGCTGGATCTTCGACCTTTGCCGGGAACATGGCATCGATCAGAAAAGTATTCTGCGAAATCTCCCGAATGACATGGCTCACCTTGCAGATCCTGCAAACTTTGTCAGTTGGGAATGCATGGCCACGCTCCATAATAATTTGTCTAACTACCTATCGGAAAAGGAACTCTTCGAAGCAGCAAGATTATCTTTTTCGACAAGAGGTTTCCGTGTCTATCGGGTCCTGGGCCTATTGCTCTATAATCTGAGTGAACAACTCATTGCCACCTTCTCACCACATGGCCACTTAGCCAGGCTCTATCCCTGCCAGTTTTCTATCCTCAACCAAAATCCGGGTCATTTGTATATCGAACTGGTCATGGACGCACATTGCACACCTTCGAGGTCGTTCCAGGTAGTATTGGCGGGACAAATAAGAGGGTTGGCAGAAAGCATGGGGCACAGCCATATCGATGTCCAGACCCAACACTCTGCCACTGGTGCTCGTTATGAAATCACTTTCAAACATAAAAAAAGTCTACTTGCGACTGTCAAAGGATATCTGACAAGACCAACGGTTATCCGGGACACCGCGGTCGAGCTAAACCTCACCCACAACAACCTGATCGATGCATATTGGACTTCCGAGACCCAACGACAAATTTCACACAGACTCGAGAGAAGTTACGACTCACTGGCTCACCAATACAAATTGGTCTCAACATCTTCCTCTGAGATGATCTGGACGGCTGAACTAAACAAAGGATTCACTTATATTAGCCCTTCGATCATTCCCTTGCTGGGTTACACAGCCCCGGAAATGATAAGTCGATCCCAGGACATTCTGTTCTCACCAGGTTTTTCTCAGCAAGTTTCTCAATGCATGGCGACTCAATATGGAGAAAATCAAATTTCTATACCCGGTACACAGGGCCCAACTCAAGCACTGACAGGATTCGAAAGCCCGGGATTTCTTGACCGGGGGAACCCGTTCGAACAGGCGTTGCTACACAAAAATGGCAAAACCATATGGACCAGGACCACAGTCAATTTTACCCATGCAGATAATTCCGAACGCGTGGAAATTACAGGTGTCACAAAAGACATTTCGAATGAACGGATGCTCGAGCAAAAGCTGGCGATGTCCGAGTCAAATTATCATGCAATCACAAACCATGCCGATGAAGGTATCATTATTGTCACGGAGCGGAATTTTATCACCTTTGCCAATCCTGCGACGTCACGCATATTTGGTTACACCAATTCGGAACTGTTGGGAATGGGATTGGGTGACCTGCTACCGGAGTTTCATTCCGAGAATGTCCAGGTCGATGAGACTTCGATAAAAGGTGTAAAGAAAGATGGCTCCCCAATATTGCTGGAATTGTCTTTCACGGATCAACATCTCGAGGGTCAAAACCTGACGACGGGTATTATTCGTGATGTCACCGCCAGAAATCGCGTCACCGCCGAGCGAGAAGCTCTTCAGGAACAATTATTGGCTGCCCAAAAGATGGAATCTATTGGTGAGCTAACCGGTGGTATTGCACATGACTTCAATAATCTGTTGGTGGCAATTAACGGTTTTGCCGAACTTAGCCAGCTTGCCACTACCACACCTGAACAACGGGACAAATTTCTAAACCAGATCAGGCGCGCTGGAAATCGCGCGGCGGAAATGACTCATAAACTACTGGCCTTCAGCAGGCGTCAAATTATTGAGTCGCGTGTCATAAACCTGAACACACTGGTGACTGACCTGGATCTCATGATTCGCCGGCTACTGCCCGAGTATATTGACGTTCATATTCATCGTTCACTGGAGGACGTTCATGTATTTGCCGATTCCGGTCAACTTGAGCAGATTATTGTCAACCTGGCAGTTAACGCCAAAGATGCAATGCCTGATCAGGGTAGACTGGAAATCTCGGTTCGAAACCAGAAGATTGATCAAGCTTTTGCCGCGGATCATCCGACCGCCCGAGCTGGCGAATTTGCACTAATCACAGTTCAGGACAGCGGTTCTGGAATGACCCAAGACACAATGGAAAAGATTTTTGAACCCTTTTTCACAACTAAACCCGAGGGGGCAGGAACAGGGCTTGGATTATCGGTAGTCGCCGGGATAGTGTCTCAACACAATGGCTTTATCGATGTGACCAGCAATTCAACCGAAGGGACCTGTTTTCGGATATTTTTACCGGCCACAGAGGCTGGCATCGACAGCGACTTGTCCAGGCCCGTTATCCCGGCAACCGGTGGAAATGAAACTTTGTTATTGGTTGAGGACAATGAACACGTGCGGGATCTGGCCCGACTGATACTAAAAGGCGCCGGTTATACCGTTATGGAAGCGGTAGACGGTGCTGACGCAATTCGTCAATTTCGCAATGCGTACAAAAAGATCAATCTCGTCATTTTGGATGTTGTTATGCCCAAAATGGGAGGTAGGGAGGTCATGTCACTCATGCGGGAAGTTGACCCACTGGTAAAAATTCTATTTACCAGTGGATACGCAAACCAGGGCATTCACACTCACTTCATTCTCGAACAGGGGCTGGAATTTATTCAGAAACCCTATAGCACTAATTCACTTCGAGCTAAAATTCGACAGACCCTGGATGCAGAACCAACAAGTATCTCCTGACAGTTTTGAGCTGCCGGTGCCGTCTAGGCCTCTGGAATTGCTGTCAGCATTTTCTGTGCTTTTTCCTGATCCGGTACAATGCCCGGTGTATCCAGACAAAATTCAACCATAATTCCATTAGGATCGGCATAATAAACAGAATGACACCAGTCATGGTCAACCTCCATGATGGGCTCAATGTTCGCCGCTGACATTTTTTGTTTCACAGCATCATAACGCGCCTGATCTGCAGCAAAAGCAACATGATTTACCCAGACCGGAAGTCCCATACCCGTAGAGATGTCTGTTCGGACTTCTGCCGGTTCACCGACACCATGCAGGTCAAAAAACGCCAGACTGCTGCCATCACCCAGATCAAAGAAAATATGCCTCATGTAGGCTTCGGGAGTTCCTCCAATTTCTGTGTGGATTAAGGGAAAACCCATTAGCTCTTCATAGAATTTTACCGTCGCCTGAATATCCCGACAAGCAAACGCAACGTGATGAAAACCTTTATTTCGCATTTCTAATCCTCCTTTGGCGGACAGCTATACTAACCAACCCCACGGTCTGATAATACTGTGTAAATGGAAAGGTCGATACACAGTCCGGAAACCGATAGAATGCCCCATTTTCAATAACTACTTCAATGAATCTTAAAACTTATCTAAATGCAGCAATACAAAACGCTCTGGCTAAAGAAGGCGCACCGGATAGTCCTGCGGTAATCAAACAAGCACAAAGAGTTGAATTTGGCCAATATCAGGCAAATGGGGTTATGGGTGCCGCCAAAAAGCTGAAAGTGAAGCCCCAGGAGCTTGCGCAGAGGGTTGTGGCTCAGCTAAAGCTCGATGCGGTACAACGTGTAGAAGTCGCCGGTCCCGGTTTTATCAATCTCCATCTGGACCCGGACTTTGTTGCGCAACGGCTACAAATCATCCGTGCCAGCGAACGCCTTGATGTTCAACTCGCAAAACCAAAAACGATTGTAATTGACTACTCAGCCCCAAATCTGGCCAAGGAAATGCACATCGGCCACCTCAGGAGTACATCGATCGGAGATGCTTCCGCACGCTTGCTGGAGTTTCTTGGGCATCGTGTTATCCGGGCTAATCATGTCGGCGATTGGGGGGCACAATTTGGTAGCTTGCTGGCTTATATGGATCAAATCAGTCAACAGGGCGAAGAATTGAGCACTGCACTGACTGATCTCGAGAAATTCTATATGGCCGCCAGCGCCCTGTTCCGAGAGGATGAAAAGTTCGCCAAAAGCGCAAGAGAATATGTTGTGAGACTCCAGAGCGGAGACCCCCACTGTCTGGCTTTATGGAAACAGTTTATAGAAGAGTCCATTACTCACTGCCAGGCTGTCTATGACAGACTGAATATCACCCTGGGCAGGAAAGATATAAAAGCGGAAAGCTCATACAACGAAGCGCTGCCAAAAGTTGTAGAGGAGCTGACACAATTGAAGCTGTTGGTTGAATCCGATGGGGCCAAGTGTGTATTTCTAGAAGAATTTATTGGCAAAGATGGTAAGCCGCTACCGGCACTGGTTCAAAAATCTGATGGGGGTTATCCCTACATGGCGAGTGATCTTGCCGCGGTCAGATACAGAACCCGGGAACTGAAAGCTGATCAGGCCCTCTATTTTGTGGATGCTCGACAGAAATTGCATTTATCACAACTGTTCGCTGTCTCACGAAAGGCTGGTTACCTGACGGAACAACAAGATTTCCAGCATTGTCCATTTGGGGTGATTCTCAAGAAAGATGGCAAACCGTTTAAGACCAGAGATGGTGCTGACGTCAAACTAAAAGATGTTATTGAAGAAGCAGTTAGTCGAGCAAAGGAGCTGGTAAATTCAAAAAATCCTGACCTCGATGAAGCGACGAGGGTGCGGGTAGCAGAGGTGGTCGGCATCGGTGCCATCAAATATGCGGAACTCTCAAAAAACCGGACAACAGATTATATCTTCGACTGGGATACCATGTTGTCGTTTGAAGGAAATACTGCACCCTATCTGCAATACGCCTATACCAGGATCCGAAGTATATTTCGCAGGGCAGATATTGAATCCGCCAGCCTTAAGAACAACCAGATTTCACTAAATCAACCACTTGAACTTGAATTGGGGGTCAAATTACTTCAATTTCATGAGACGCTCGAGGCTGTAGCGGAGGATTTTCAGGCAAACATCCTTTGTAATTACCTGTTTGAGCTTGCCGGCATCTTTATGGGATTTTACGAGGCATGCCCTATTCTTAGAGCAGAGCCAGAGGTTCGCGACAGTCGCCTATTGTTAGCTGACATTACCGCCAACACTCTAAAGCACGGACTGGGACTCCTTGGAATTGAAGTCGTTGAGCAAATGTAGTCTTGTCCAACACTGACTCCAGCGCCAAAAGAATAGCCAATGAAGACACAGAAGATACCAGCGCCATCAGGGAGCACCACCACTGGGACTGATACCCCGGTCGTGACAATAGTCGCTGCAAGGTCACTCAACAACATTATCGGTCGCGGGGATGAGATTCCCTGGAGGGTCAAAGGCGAACAGAAACTATTCAAGGAACTTACAATGGGCGGGTGCCTCATCATGGGGCGAAAAACCTATGAAACAATCGGCCGACCGCTTCCCGGCAGGCAAACTATTATTGTCACAAGAAACACGGCCTTTAATGCTGATGGTTGTGAGTCCGCCAGCGATATCCCTGCCGCCTTAAAGTTAGCCCGCTCAAAGGGAACGCCGGTTCACATTGTGGGTGGAGGCGAAATTTACCGGCAGGCATTCGAACTAGACATCGTGGATATCATCCATCTAACAACTATCCAAACAACGGTTGAAGGTGACATTCATTTCCCCACCGTACCCCTTGATACATTTTCGATAATTAGTGACAAATTTTTCCATTCCAATATAGATTATAAATACGAGTGCTTTGCGCGAACAGACCGGAGAACCTGATGAAATTTGAAAATCGAGTAACAGAAATGCTGGGGGTTGAACTTCCCATTGTGCAGGCTCCCATGGGCTGGATCGCGCGCTCTCCCCTGGCTTCCGCCGTATCCAATGCAGGGGGTATGGGCATTATTGAAACTTCATCCGGTGAGCTTGATGTCATCAAGGAAGAAATTAAAAAAATGCGAGGGCTTACTGATAAACCTTTTGGTGTGAACATCGCACAGGCTTTTGTCCGCGACCCCAATATCGCGCAATTTGTCATCGATCAAGGTGTGACTTTTGTTACCACTTCGGCGGGAAGCCCCACAAAGTATACTGCGCAATTAAAAGCGGCAGGTCTAACCGTTTTTCATGTCGTACCTACACTGTCTGCGGCAATCAAGGCAGTTGACGCAGGTGTCGACGGGCTAATCGTCGAGGGCAGTGAAGGCGGTGGCTTCAAGAATCCTAAAGACGTTGCATCAATGGTTCTTTTGCCACTAATCAGATCCAGAGTCGACGTGCCGATCATTGCTGCAGGTGGTTTTGTCGATGGTCAAACCATGGCTGCAGCATTCGCGCTTGGTGCGGAAGGTATACAGATGGGCACACGAATGGTCTCGGCACTTGAGTCACCGGTTCACGATAACTGGAAACAATCAATTGTCGATGCGGCTGAAACAGACACGGTCTTCCTGAATCGTTTTCACTCTCCGGCGCTTCGAGCCTTAAGGACAAACCGCACAACAGCGCTTGAGAAACGTGTAGAAGACAATATCATGCCGGAATTTGGCTCAGCCAGGGATCTTTATTTTGGAGGCGATATGGAAGCTGCGATTCCACTCTCGGGACAGGTTTCGGGGCGAATTGACTCAATCAAATCTGTCGTCGATATACTGCAAGAGACTCGCGATGAATTTTTTCAGACGGTGCAAAACCTTTCTAATCAATACCTGGATTGAATGACCGCTAGTCAGTTCTATAATCCGTAGTCGTGTTCTGCTGGTCTGTATAAACCATGGCAGAACGAGGACAAATCTCACCGTCTTCTTCGAAACTTACGGCAGCACAAACACTCACGATGGGTTTGTCATGGAAACTGTATCTTGCACTGCTTAATAGTCGTTCCCTCAGTTCCACCACTGAGATATTTGGCTGGCGTTCCTTGATCAAGGCTGCGGCACCAGCGACATAGGCAGACGCCAGGGAACTACCGGAACGAAAAACATAAGTTGCTCCAGGCGCGGTCGTTAGAATATCCACACCGGGCGCAAGCACGCTGTTGACCGGCATAGTACCTTCAAACAGCGGCGTACCAACTGCAATGACAGCATTCATCGAAGCGGGGAAGGAGTCACTCATATTTTGGCTATCAATTGCAGCAATCACAATAATTCCCTGATCAATTACCTTGAGCAGTAACCGTTCAATTAGTGAATCCCTGGGTCCAGACAGACTCAAATTTAGAATGTCGGGTTGCAGCTTCAGCACCTCAATCAACGCTTTAACGATTGAGTAACTATCACAGGTCGCCTTTCGGGTTCGCATATCCTGCCAACATGATTTAAAAACCATAATTTTTACATCTGGTGCAACTCCGACAATGCCCAGATCGTTGTTCACAGCCGAGGCTATCACGCCTGCAACGGCAGTACCGTGTTCATCAAAGTCAAAATTGGATTGGTCATGATCGACAAAACTTTTGCCGTAAACGATGTTATTTGCCAGTTCAGGGTGAAGCCGATCAACGCCGGTATCAATCACCCCAATGACCACGTCTTTGCCGGTTGCGAGTCCATGGACGACCTCAAAATCCTCGTTCTTTTCGGAACTCTGAAATTGTAGATAAGGATCGTTATAGGCCAAAAGTCGGTATTTGGAGACTGTCTGCACCGACTCTACCCGGGTATCACGGGCAAGCGCATTCAAAACATCCTGTCGATTACGACTCCTGGAAAATTCGGCTATCACGGCTTTGAGTTTCAATGCTGTGATACGTTCCTCACCTATTTTTGTCAGCTTGTGTTGCTTTAAGATACCCGCTATCAACATTTCACTATCAATAGCAGGACTTGTATCTGAAGTTGTAGATGTATCCGAATAACCACTCGCCAATGCGGGAATAGATCGACTGTCTGAGACCGTAAAGACCACCTGACGATTTAATCTGTCTTCACTGATTAAGTCTGACGGCATGCTGGAGCATGCCGCAATACTAACGATCAGACTGAGTGCCAGAACTTTGTGTAAATGCTGCATACCTCACTCCATCAATCTGTCTTATCGACTCTAGAAATTCCACATCAGTCACTGATGGTGGCACTCGTATATTCACGGTATAGGTTCCAACCTGATCCGGACCACTCACTATTCGGGAGCGGGTATCAATTAACGCAGCCCTGATTGTTTCTGCCTGGACGGGCTGATCAAAAGTCAGGTAGACACGGTGCAAAATTCCGTCGGGTTCATTCATACCCATTGAGGTTGATGTCAAAGTAACATATTCATCCCCGGCAATTGAGAGGCCCGAATCAGCCAACGATTGAAGCGAAGGGGCCGATAGCGCCTCAACCGGTTCTGTAATCAACGAAAAATCCAATCCTGATACTTGCCCGCTGTCATAGGCTCCTGCAGGCCCAATCTCGCTAGTACCAACCCTGCTCATACCCATCCCGTCCGGTCCAACTCCAACAGACCCAACTCCGCCTGGTCCAACCCCGCCTATCCCGGCAAGATAGCCCACCATCAGACTCGCGGCGATACCAAACCCGGCATACCAACTTCTGCCGCTGATACCTCCAATTGACCAGCGGGATCTTTCCCTGGTGGGCAGTAGATCCTCAATACTGGATCTGTTGGCTTCCGCAAGATTGATCCGGGCCTCGAGTTTTACAAACGACGGTCGATAATCGGGTTGGCTACCCTCATCCTCAGAAATCACTGCCTGCAGCCGTTGTAAATGATCACGTTCTGCACGGCAAATTTCACAGCCTCTGAGATGGCTTGTTACACGGAGTTGTTCTTTATCAGACAGACTGCCATTTACCAACCAGGGCAGCAATTCATAAATATCATCATGGACTCCAGCGATTGCCATTTGCCTTATTCCTCTCGATCAACGGTTGAACTACCATTAATCTTTCGAACAGAATGCAACCTACCGGACGGATCTTTCGTTTCCGACACTTTTATCGCCGGTATAGCCGGATTTACTGCCAATTTCTGCTGTTCACTTAACAACGGAAGCAATTTGGCAAGTCGTCGCCTGGCATGAAACATTCGGGTTTTTACCGTATTTACAGGGCAATTCATGACATCAGCTATTTCCTGATAGGAATAGCCTGAAAAGTAGGTCAATTCAACGACGGAGCGCTGGTCAGTCGAGATCAGGTCGAGGCCACTGGATAACCAGTCATCAAGGCCTAATTTGGAGATTAGATTCCAGCTTTCTTCTATCTCTTCACCCTCGGCCAAACCTGTGGCGTTTTGTTCAGGCATCATCCTAAGCCGGTCGAGTGCCTTAATCCCCTTTAGATAGGCGATACCGGTAATCCAGGTGGAGACTTTGGATCTACCCTCGAATTTCTCGGCTTTCTCCCAAACGACAAACATTGTGTCGTTAACAACCTCTTCCACCATCTCCGGGCGTCGAACCAATCGGGTCAGATACCGACCAAGCTGGGCGTAATGACGTGCGTATAGCTGTTCAAATGCAACACGGTCCCGGGTTGCAACGAGTTGCAGCAGTCTGAGATCCTCTTCATCCTGCTTGCCTCTTCGAGTTTTCAATGTCTGAATTTGATCTACCAAAACCTGGCCTCTGCGGGGCAACATGGATTTATAAATGCTATGTTCCAGTTAAACTCAGGAAAGTTCTCTTGACCATACCAAATCAGGTGATTCTTGCACCAGTATATATAGTTCGATTAAATGTCGTCATCACCCCGAAAAAAAACACCAGGCAGGCTATTTTGAAACTAACTGAACCCAAAACGTACCGCCAATGAAAACTTCTATCTGTTTGATATTACTTGCTTTTTTTGTTTTGGTTGCATCCAGTGCCTCAGCCGAATCCGAATTTGAGTCAGCCGCAGAATCTTATAGACACAACGACTATGCCCGCGCCTTGCCCGCATTTACCCGGCTGGCAAAGCAGGGAGATGCCAGGGCTCAAACGGTGTTGGCACTTATGTATAAATACGGGGAGGGTACCGCTGAAGACGTTAAGACTGCATTTTATTGGTATCAAAAAGCCGCAGAACTGGATTATCCACCGGCCCAGTTCAATCTGGCCCAGATGTATCGAGAAGGTCTGGGCACGGATCCAAACCAGGAAATGGCGGTGAAATGGTACAGGAGAGCCGCCCTGGCAGGGTTCGAGCGCGCGAACGAACATTTGGAGGAGCTGAATTCTGACAGGGTTTCGAGTATCGTCGTTGTTGATCCGAACATACCCTGGCCTGAAACCTGGAATTTCAGATTACCAAACTCGCACCGGTATAACGCAGAGGCCAGGTCAACCGCAGGCAATGTATACCGCGCCCAACTCGGTGCCATGAGTTCCATTGCCGGGGCGGAAAATTTATGGAAGCAGTTGTCCTCACTGTCGCCTCAGCTTTTTGCCAAACACCATAAATTTGTCGAGGTTTCATCAAACGACACACTCCCGGT
>Ga0206123_10001645_pt1 | contig 20726 bp, 15 predicted proteins | sample Helgoland_Spring_2_FD_160086 | JGI IMG/M metagenome (GOLD analysis project Ga0206123, IMG submission 160086) | Pelagic subsurface seawater microbial communities from Kabeltonne, Helgoland, North Sea - Helgoland_Spring_Bloom_20160316_1 | ecosystem: Environmental > Aquatic > Marine > Epipelagic ...
CTATTACGAATTATCGAGATGGTATAGGAAATGGCTTTATTACTTATTCATCTTCACTTAAATTAGGAACTTCAATTGCTTTTTTTTATTCTGTGATTATGGCTTTTTATACGTTTATTTATATGACGTATTTGAATCCAGATTTTCTAATTGATTTTTATAAAATTACAGAACAATCTCTTTTGCAATCAAAACCTGATATATCAGATGAAGAGTTAGATATGGCTTTAGAGATTTTAAGCAATGTAATGCAACCTCATTTTTTAATGATTTTAGTTGTACTTTATAGAACTTTTATGGGGTTTTTTCTTTCTGCAATACTTTCATTTTTTATTAGAAGAACAGATATTAATAATCTAGCATAATGATGGATATATCAGTTATAGTACCTTTATTTAATGAGGAAGAATCTTTACCTGAGTTATGCTCTTGGATTTCAAAAGTTATGGATTCTAATAAATATTCCTATGAATTATTATTAATTGATGATGGAAGTAAAGATAATTCATGGAATGTAATAGAAGATCTATCTAAAAAAAATCAAAATATAAAAGGTGTTAAGTTTAGAAGAAATTATGGAAAATCTGCAGCATTAAATATTGGTTTCCTAAAAGCAAAAGGAAGTGTTGTTATTACAATGGATGCTGACTTGCAAGATAGTCCTGATGAAATTCCAGATCTATATAAAAAAATTACAGTTGATAATTATGATTTAGTTTCTGGTTGGAAGCAAAAACGCTTTGATCCAATAACTAAGACTATTCCAACAAAGTTGTTTAATTGGGCTGCAAGAAAAGCATCAGGAATATATTTACATGATTTCAACTGCGGACTCAAGTCTTACAAAAATGCTGTTGTTAAATCAATTGAAGTGCATGGTGAGATGCATCGATACATACCATTTTTAGCAAAGTGGGCAGGTTTTACAAATATTTCAGAAAAAGTAGTTAGTCATCAAAGTAGAAAGTACGGTGTTACAAAATTTGGTTTAGAAAGGTTTTTGAACGGATTCTTAGACCTTCTTACAATAACTTTTGTTAGTAGATTTAGAAAGAAGCCAATGCACTTCTTTGGCGTATTTGGTTCAATTATGTTTACTTTAGGGTTTTTATTATTTGCATATTTAGGTGGTACTAAATTATATTTTATTATTAATAATTTGCCTGCTACAAATATTGCTGATATTTCTGGTTTCTATATAGCATTATCGTCAATGATTATCGGGGTTCAATTGTTTCTAGCTGGATTTATTGCTGAATTAATTTCAAGAAATTCACATGACAGAAATAATTATCAGGTAGAAAAAGAAATTTAAATTTTGACTAATAAAAAAATCATTATTATTGGGCCTGCTTTCCCTTTAAGAGGGGGTATAGCAAGTTTTAATAATGCACTAGCAAAAATATACCATCAAAGAGGAGATGATGTCACTATTTTTTCTTTTTCCTTGCAATATCCAGCATTTTTGTTTCCAGGCACCACACAATATGAAGAAGGTGAACCCCCTTCAAATATTAATATAAGATCTGAAATTAACTCGATAAATCCCTTAAATTGGTTTTTTGTTTCTAAAAAGATTAATAAATTAAAACCTGATGTTGTCATCATCCGATATTGGTTGCCATTCATGGCTCCATGCCTTGGAATTATTTCAAGGCTATTAAATAAAAAAATTAAAATATTATCAATTACAGATAATGTAATACCACACGAGAAACGTTTCTTAGATAAAGAGCTTACTAATTTTTTTATTTCTAGTTGTGATGGGTTTATTACATTATCTAAATCTGTTTTGAATGAACTTTCTTTATTTACTAATAATGCTAATAAAAAATTTCTACCTCACCCAATATATGACATCTATGGCTCAAAGATATCTAAATTAGATGCTCTAAAAAATTTAGAGTTGTCATCCAGCGATAAACATTTATTGTTTTTCGGTTTTGTTCGAAAGTATAAGGGCTTAGATCTAATACTTAAAGCAATTTCAGATAAGAGAGTTAGAACTTTAGGAATTAAGTTAATAATTGCTGGAGAATTTTATGATAATAAAGGATACTACATTAAAATGATTGAATCCTTAGGGATTCGTGATAATATAATTTTACATGACCAATTTATTAATGTGAATAAAGTTAAAAATTATTTCTGCGCTGTAGATATGGTCGCTCAAACATACTTGTCTGCTACCCAAAGCGGTGTTACTCAAATTGCTTATAGTTTTGATAAACCTATGTTAGTTACTAATGTAGGAGGTTTGTCAGAAATAGTAGAACATAATAAAGTTGGTTATGTCACTAGCAAAGATCCTTCTAAAATTGCAGATGCAATACTTGATTTCTACAATAATAATCGTGAATCATTTTTTATAAAAAATACGAGAAAAGCTAAGAAAAATTTTAGCTGGGAATCTTTTGTTGAAGGTGTCGATACACTGATAGAAAAAGTGAGGAAGTAAACTCTAATTTTTAACTTATATTTGTATAAAAAAACATGAAACATCTGACATTACTTTTACTGTTGTTTCCTTTACTTGCTTTATCTCAGGATATCAATAATGTCGATATTAATGGATATAAGCAAGGTAAATGGCTTAAAAAATATAATAATGGTAATATTAAATACAAGGGTCAATTTACTGATGATAAACCATTTGGATTATTTTATTATTTTTATGAGAACGGAAAGTTAAAAGCTGAAAAGAAATTCTTTCATAATGGACAAGCTGCATCTACCCATTTCTATGATAAATCAGGTAATTTAAAATCTTCAGGAATTTATGTAAATGAGTTAAAGGATAGTACGTGGAATTATTATAATTCGGATAGTATAATAATTATGTCTGAACAGTATAATAAAGGTCTTTTAAATGGCTTTACTAAAACCTATTATTACGATGGATCAATATTTGAAATAAAATCTTGGCTTGACAACAATCTTGATGGCCCTTGGAAACAATTTTTTATTGATGGTTCTATTAAAATGGAAAGTTCATTTACAAATAATGAGAGAAATGGGATGCATATATCATATCATCCTAATGGTAAGATCTATTTTCAAGGATTGTATAATGAAGATATAAAATCTGGAGTATGGGAATATTTTAACAGTGATGGAGTCATTGATACTTTAATTAATTATAATGAGTAAAGGAAAAGTTTTAATGGCTATGAGCGGTGGTATTGATAGTACAATGGCATCATTAATTTTACATGAACAAGGCTACGAAGTTATTGGTTTGACAATGAAAACATGGGACTATGAAAGCTCTGGTGGTAGCAAGAAAGAGACGGGTTGTTGTAGTCTAGACTCAATAAATGATGCAAGACAATTAGCTGTGGATTGTGGCTTTCCTCATACTGTTCTTGATATTCGAGAAGAGTTTGGAGATTTTATTATTGATAATTTTGTTGATGAATACATTGCAGGTAGAACTCCAAATCCTTGCGTTTTATGTAATACACATATTAAATGGGAAGCACTTTTAAAACGTGCAGATATGCTAAAATGTGATTATATCGCTACGGGACATTATGCGCAGATTAGAGAAGAGAATGGAAGACATATTGTCTCAAAAGGAATAGATGATAATAAAGATCAATCTTATGTCTTGTGGGGTGTTAAGCAAGAATGCTTAAAAAGAACTTTATTTCCAATGGGAAAGTATCATAAAAGCGATATAAAAAAAATGGCATATGACAGAGGTTATAAAGCACTAGCTGAAAAAAATGAAAGTTATGAGATTTGTTTTATCCCTGATAATGACTATAGAAGTTTTCTTAAAAGAAGAGTTGATGGTTTAGAAGAAAGAGTAAAAGGGGGGAGTTTTGTTAATACTAAGGGTGAAGTAATAGGATCACATGAAGGTTACCCGTTTTATACTATTGGGCAAAGGAGAATTGGAGTATCACTTGGAGATGATCCAACTTATGTTATTGAGATAAATCCATTACAAAATATGATTGTTGTTGGAACAAAAGAAGATTTGCAGAGACAAGAAATGTTTGTTAAAAGTGTTAATTACTCTAAATATCCAGAAATAAAAGATGGTATGATATGTTTAGTAAAAGTTCGATATAAGCATAAAGGAGAATTGGCAACTATTACAAATGATGGTGATAATTTAAAGGTACTATTTCATAAAAAAGTAGAAGGGATTGCACCTGGTCAATCTGCAGCTATTTATGAAGGTGATGATTTAATAGCTGGTGGATTTATTATGAAAAAATGATAGATTTCCAAAATATTCCTTACTCTGACACTAATAGCTTCTCTGAATTCATTCTTGATTATCTTAATGGTGATTCTAAAGAAAATATATACTGTAAATCACCAAAAATTCAAGAATTTGAGAAACAAATATTTGAAAAAAGCAATCATTATATTGATAGAAAATTATTAGTAGATGTTTTATATTCTCAAAATCAAAATTTTAATCTTTCTAAAAAATCAAGTGATAATATTCAATCTTTAAATCAAGAATCTTCTTTTACAGTCACAACTGGTCATCAGCTTTGCTTGTTTACAGGACCACTTTATTTTATCTATAAAATTATTTCTACAATAAATTTATGTGAGCAATTAAATTATAAGTACAATTCAAAAAAGTTTATTCCAGTTTATTGGATGGCAAGTGAAGATCACGATTTTAATGAAATTAATCATATTAATTTATTTGGTAAAAAAATAATTTGGGATAGTAAGCAAAATGGAGCTGTAGGTAAGATGAATCTTGATGGATTAGAAAAACTTGTTTTAGAGATTAAATCTGTTTTAGGAGATGATGATAGATCTCTTAAATTAATTAACCTTATCCAATCATCTTATTTAAATTCAAAAAACCTTGCTGATGCAACTAGATCTTTTGTTCTAGATCTTTTTGGTAAGTTTGGGCTAGTTGTCATCGATGGAGACTCTTTAGATCTTAAGAAAAGATTTATTCCATTAATAAAAAAAGACGTCTTACAAAAAGGCTTTTTTGATGCTATAACAAAATCAACAGCAGATTTTACAAGAAAATATAAACAACAAGCATTTGTTAGAGATATTAATTTTTTTAAGTTATCAAAAAATAAAAGAGAACGTATTACTGAAGGCATTTTAGAGAGAGAAATAGATATTTCTCCTCATAAATTTAGTCCAAATGTTTTTTTAAGACCACTTTATCAAGAATTAATTTTACCAAATATTGCTTATGTTGGAGGAGGTGCAGAATTGACATATTGGATGCAACTTAAATTGGCATTTATTCAAGAGAAAATACCATTTCCTATTCTTGTTTTAAGAAATTCAGCATTAATAGTAACAAAAAAACAATCTCAAAAGATTCATAGATTAGGTTTTGATATGTGTGATTTCTTTCAATCTGAAGAAGCAATCAAAAAAAGATTTATTATTTCTAATTCAAAAAAGAAGTTGAGTGTAGATAATGAAATTAAAAATCTTAATTTAATTTATAAGAATCTTAAAGATAAGACAGATGATGAAAGTATGAGAAGTAGTATAAATTCGTTACTTCATAAGCACATCATATCTATCGAAGAATTACATAAAAAGTTAGTTAGATTTGAAAAAAAGCAAAATGAAACTTCTCTTGGACAAATTACAAATTTGAAGAAATCACTTTTTCCAGATAAAATATTACAAGAACGTCATAATAATTTTATTGAATATTATTTTAAATATGGGGATAACTTTATTGAAACATTAAAAGAGAAATTTGACCCATTAAATCCCAATTTTGTAATTTTAACCTTTTAAAATTAAACATATTAAATGGAACATGAGAAAATATTAATCTTAGATTTCGGTTCTCAATATACACAGTTAATTGCTAGAAGAGTAAGAGAATTAAATATTTATTCTGAAATTCATCCGTACAATAATATTCCTAAAATAGATGGTAGTTGGAAATCTGTTATACTTTCAGGTTCTCCTTATTCTGTAAGAGATAAAAATGCCCCTATTCCTGACCTGAAACAAATCAAAGGCAAATTACCGTTGCTTGGAATATGTTTTGGGGCTCAACATTTAGTACATGAATTTGGAGGTGAGGTTTTACCTTCAAATACTCGTGAGTATGGCAGAGCAAATTTATCATTTATCGAAACTACTTCATTGTTAATGAAAGGTGTTTCTGTTGGATCTCAAGTTTGGATGAGTCATGGAGATACTATTTCAATGATTCCAAAAGATTATAATATTATTGCTTCTACCAAAGACGTTGAGGTTGCTGCTTACAGTGTTGATAATGAGTTAACTTTTGCACTTCAATTTCATCCTGAGGTTTATCATTCTAAAGATGGGCATATCATTCTTAAAAACTTTTTAGTTGATATTTGTGGTTTTAGTCAAGATTGGACGCCATCAGCCTTTGTAGAAGAAACAGTTTCTTATTTAAGAGAACAAGTGGGTAAAGAGAAAGTTGTTCTTGGTTTATCTGGAGGTGTTGACTCTACAGTTGCGGCTGTTCTATTACATAAAGCAATAGGAGATCAGTTACATTGTATATTTGTTGATAATGGACTCTTAAGAAAAGGTGAATTTGATAGTGTTTTAAAGCAGTATCAAGGTATGGGTTTAAATGTAAAGGGAGTTGATGCAAAAGATCGTTTCTATAAAGTTTTGTCTGGACTTTCAGATCCGGAGAAGAAAAGAAAGGCTATTGGATCTATGTTTATTGATGTTTTTGATGATGAATCACAATTAATTAATGATGTAATGTGGCTTGCACAAGGGACAATTTATCCTGATGTTATTGAATCAGTCTCTGTAAATGGAGGGCCCTCTCAAACAATTAAATCACACCACAATGTAGGTGGCCTTCCAGATTTCATGAAACTTCAAGTCATTGAACCTTTAAATACATTGTTTAAAGACGAAGTAAGAAGAATCGGTAAGTCTATGAATATTGATAAGCATTTACTTGCTAGGCACCCATTTCCAGGGCCTGGTTTAGCTATTAGAATTCTTGGAGAAGTTACAAAGGAAAAAGTTGGTATCCTTCAAGAAGTAGATTACATCTTTATAACTGCATTGCAATCATCAAATTTGTATAATAAAGTATGGCAAGCTGGCGCAATTTTTCTTCCCGTACAATCTGTAGGTGTTATGGGTGATGAAAGGACATATGAGAATGCTATAGCGCTGAGGGCTGTAGAATCTACTGATGGTATGACTGCAGACTGGGTTCATTTGCCACATGAATTTTTAGCTAAAGTTTCAAATGAGATAATTAATAAAGTTAAAGGTATTAATAGAGTAGTTTATGATATTTCATCTAAACCACCAGCAACTATTGAGTGGGAATGATGTTTAGATATTTATTTGTATTCATTGTTTTACTTCCTTTTAATTCATTTTCTCAGGTAACACATGATACTATTTATTTTTCAGGAAAAACACATGTTAAGCATATAGTAAAAGGAGGAGAATCACTCAACTCAATTGCGCAACTTCATAATGTTACAGCTTCAGATGTTAGAGATGCTAATGAACTCTCTAAAAGACTTTATTATAATCAGTTATTATATATTCCAATTTATCTTAATGAAACTGATGATATTGTATTGTCTGTAAATAATCTCATTGATAAGAATAGTATTATAGATACTACAATTACAAATATTGCACTTATTATGCCATATTATTTATTGAAAAATGATACAATGTTCAATAACTCAAAGGATTCATTAGAGATTTATACTTCATATTACAGTAAATCTGAAGCGGCTCTTTCTTTTCATGTTGGTGTTAAGTTAGCTCTAGACTCGATTAGAAAATTAGGTAAAAAAATTGTTTTACATTCCTTCGACTCAAATAAAGATAGTAACGTAGTTAAAAATCTTGTTTATTCAAATCAATTAAACGATATGGATATTATTATAGGTCCCATGTATTCCTATCTTTTTGAAATCTTATGTAAAAGATATGGCTTTGATGATACGAAAATCTTAATCTCTCCTTTATCTAGAATTAATACTAATATTAAAAAGTATCCTTCTGTACATCAAATTTCTCTTACTAACAAGGTGCAAACCGACATTATATTTGATTATCTTGTTAAGCAGAAAATGGAAGATAGAATTATTGTGATTTATCATGAAACTCAACAGAATCTAGCTACTTATTTAAAATATAAATTCAAAAGTTTAGAAAAAGAAATTGAAATTATTACAACAGTTGATACACATGTTGACTCAATTAGAAGGTATTTTGAGCCAGAACAAATTGTTATTTTACTTTCCAGAGATAGATCATTTACAAGTAGAATGTTAGCTTCAATTGGAGGCATTGATTCAATATCAACAGTTTTTGCTTCAGAATCTATTCTTTCTTATGATAATTTAGATATTACTAATCTAATGGAACTTAATGTACATTTTGTAAGCTCAAAAATTATAGATTATTCAAATAACTATAATGTTGCTTTTATGTCTTTGTTTGAAAGAGTTTATGGAACTAATTCTAGAAAGTATTCAAAAGTAGGATATGATATTATTATGCATTTTTGCGGTGCTCAAGATGTTTTTAAGTTTAAAAGGTTTTCAAATGGTTATTACGAAAATACTAATGCTTTTATCTATCACTACATTGATTATCAAGTACTAAAAATAGAATAGTTCTGTTTTTATTTATTATTTTGGTTCTCAATATCTTTCTTTAACCATTGTGTTTTTATATACGTATATATTTGTAACAATATTTTTATGAAAATAAGTTTCAAATATCTTCTATTATTTCTGCTTTTCTTTTCTAATCCGTACATGATTACAGCTCAGTACGTAACTTTAGGAACAGCAAACCTAACTAATAGTTCACTTTTTATGACTTCTATGGATGATTCTAAATCTAAACTTATTTTTACTGATGCTGAATTATCATCAAATCCAACTCCCTTGCTAGCTGGCGATACAATATTTTCTATAGGATGGGAGGTTTCTAGTGGTGTAAGCAATGCACAATCTATGTATAATACTAATATTATAATTACTGAATTGGGTGTTTCTAATGTTGTTTGGTCAGGAAAATTTTCACCAAAAATAGGTTGGAACGATTTTCAGTTATCTCTACCATATATTAGATCTTTTTCAGATTCATTAATAATAGAATTTTGTTTTGATAATTGTGTAAATACAAGTGCAATTTCTGTATTTGCATCTCAAGTCACCTCTTCGAGTTTATTTAGTAGTAAATCTGCAAATAATGATAATGGTTGTAGCTTAAATCCTAATATTTTTTCTGATATAAGGCCTAATACTCGCTTTGGTATTACTAATCTAGCTGGTGACACAACCTTTATTTCATCTTGTAGCGGAACTAGTGAATTTTTAACATCTGTCTCATTAATATCACCAACATTAACGCTAACAGATTTCACATACAATGGTTCTTACACGGGAAGTTACTATTTTTTATCTAATTCAACTAAGAATTGGGTAAAGGCTGACCTGCATTGTAAACAGTATGGAGGTGAGTTAGTTTCTATTTCGAATCAAAGCGAGAATAACTTTGTAAGTGGATTTTTTTCTGGAAATATATGGACAGGATTAAATCAGAACTGTAATAGTGGTAGTTTTTCTGAGCCTTCAGGTGGTTTTGAATGGAGTGATGGATCAGCTTTAAGTTATACTAATTGGAATGGCGGTGAGCCAAATGATTATCCAAATAACAATATTAATAATCAAGAAGATTATGTTGAAATGAGGAATAATGGGACATGGAATGACCATAATTTCAATAGAATAAATAGATATGTTATGGAGATTGAAAATACATATCTTTGGAATACTGGACAGACTACTTCTTATATTTTAGTTAATCCTAATACTACTACCACATATTGGGTTGATCATACATTAGGTAATCAAAAAGTAAGAGAATATTTCACAATAAATATTGGTATTGAAGGGTGTACAGATCCATTAGCTTTAAATTATGATTCTATTGCAATATGTGATAATTTAACATGTCTTTATGTTGGCTGCACTGATTCTCTAGCTTTTAATTATGATTCCATTGCAACTATTGACGATGGTTCTTGTATTTTTTATGGTTGTATAGATACAAATGCCTGTAATTATGATGCTTTAGCAAACTCTGATGACGGATCATGTCTATCAAATTATGGCTGTTTAGATTCTTCTTCATGTAATTATGATTCTTTAGCAACATGTGATAATGGAAGTTGTGTGTATGACTATAGTATAATAAATATTGTAAATTCTTGTACTACAGATTCAACAGGAGAAATTAGTATATTAATTTCACCAAATATTATTGGTGTAAATTATACTTATTCTATTTATGGACTAAGTTCCTCTCAAAGTATACCATACAATATTGTAACTGACAGCCTACCAAGTGGATACTACAATGTTGAAGTTTTTGCTAATTCTTTTTCTTGCTCCACTCAACAGGTTTACATTCCAGAATACCCTGAACTTATTGCTACAATTAATAGTAATGATGAATCATGTGAAGGTTTCTCTGATGGAAATGCTTCTTTAAATTTACAAAATAATTCAAATAATTTAGGTACTGTATCTCTACTTAATTATTGTGCATCAAATCCATCACCTAATTTAATTGCACAACCTCAAACTATTATTGAAGAGGTTCAACTTACAGGTGATAATTTTGATATATATAGTAACACGGCAGGAGTGAATGATTTTTATGATGATTTTACCAATAATAGTGGTCAAAATGGAGAGTTTGCTGATATAACAAGAGGAAGTAGTTATACAGTGTATTTAAAGCCTGGAAATTTAGGTAGTGTAGCATATGATCCTGAAGCATTAAATATTTATATTGATTTTAATATTGATGGCGATTTTGATGATGCTGGTGAGGATATAGGTGAGATAATTATTCCATTTGGTACTTGGATTTCTGGTACAGTATATCCTTTTACATTTACTGTTCCAAATTCAGGTTTATATGGTCCTACGAGAATGAGAGTAGTATGTATAAGTAATAGTGGACAAGCTCAGATAAATATTGGTCCTTGTCAATCTCCTATAGGAAGTTCGACCCCTTGGTTTGGAGGTACTGAGGACTATTCATTGGTCATTAATTCACCTGGTATATCTTCACTTCAATGGTCAAACGGAGCACTTACTGATAGTATATTTTCTTTAAGTCCTGGAGCATATGATGTAAATATTATAGATTTAAATGGTTGTACTACTACTGCTAATACAACAATAAATACAGTAACTTTATTGCCAATTATTTACGCAGGTTCTTCAATTTATGTTTGTGCAGGTAATTCTTTTACAATAACAGATGCAACTGCTTCAAATTATGATTCACTTCTTTGGACTAGCAGTGGTTCAGGGATGTTTACTGGTGAAAATACAATATCTCCATCCTATACGCCTTCAAATGCTGATATAAATTCTGGATACATTATTCTCACTTTAAATGCTGAGAGTTTTAATTCCTGTCCAAGTATGTCTAGCTCAATTGCAATTACAATTGAGCCTATTCCTAATACAGGACTAATATTACATAACTAAATTATTAATTAAAAACATGTTAAGGTCATGAAAACAAAAACAAAAACAAAACAAAAACTTTTAAAATTTTATGCTTTTATTGTGCTTATATATTTCTCTCCAAATTTATTTGCGCAGACTAGTTCATCACCAACACAATCCGTGTGTATTGGTTCTAATGAACCCTATTTATTAAATTCTTTTAATAACTCATCTACTTATAATTGGGTGCTAAGTAGCGGTGGTAATATTGTAAGTGGTAATACTACCAATGCAATTAGTATTGACTGGGATGTAGTTCCAGGAGGACCTCACTTTCTTTCTGTAACAGAAACAGATATAAATGGTTGCATCGGATCACAACAAATTTTAGAAGTTACAATTAACAGTATTGATGACGCATCATTTGTTTTGACTGATTATTGCGCTGGTTCTTCAAATTCAGCGAGTTCAGTTGTAACTTCTGGTGGATCGTATGTGTTTAGTCCTTCACCTTCTGGATTTGAGACGATAGATGTACTTACGGGAGAAATTACTGGTGGTATTGGAGGTACGACATATAGCGTTGAATATACGACTAATGGAATTTGTCCTTCACAAAGTATAGAAACTGTATTAGTTAATAGTGTAGATGACGCATCATTTGTTTTGACTGATTATTGTGCTGGTTCTTCAAATTCAGCGAGTTCAGTTGTAACTTCTGGTGGAACATATGTATTTAACCCTTCACCTTCTGGATTTGAGACGATAGATGTACTTACGGGAGAAATTACTGGTGGTATTGGAGGTACGACATATAGCGTTGAATATACGACTAATGGAATTTGTCCTTCACAAAGTATAGAAAATGTATTAGTTAATAGTGTAGATGATGCATCATTTGTTTTGACTGATTATTGTGCTGGTTCTTCAAATTCAGCAAGTGCTGTTGTAACATCTGGAGGTAGTTTTTCATTTAATCCCCTTCCTTCCGGATCTGAGATAATAGATGTACTTACGGGAGAAATTACTGGTGGTAATGGAGGTACGACATATAGTGTTGAGTACACAACAAATGGAATTTGCAGTAGTAGTTTAATACAAAATGTGCTAATTTATTCTATACCTAGTACTGGGCCAATTTTTCATAATTAACATTATTAGTCTTATATGATGAGATTTAAATTAACCATATTATTAATTTTTATTATTTATAGAGTATCAGCACAAGATTACTTACATCTTTGTGTTGGTGAGGATAGAAACTTTGGGGTGCCTTTTTCGAATGGTTCTATATATAATTGGCAGATTAAAGGAGATAATAATATTGCTATAATTACATCTGGCAATGGAACAAATGATATCAAAATTGACCTTAACAGTTCTGGTGTTTTTCAGCTATTTGTAGAAGAAATTAATATTTATGGTTGTATTGGTTATGATAGTGTTTTTGTCAAAATCCATGACTTGCCAACTCCAGTTGTATTTGCAAATGGAACAACCACATTCTGTGATGGAGGTAGTGTGTTATTAGAAGTTGATTCTATATATGAAAATATGATTTGGAATAATTATCTTAGTACTAATTCACAACAGTTAAATGTTGATTCTACTGCAAGCTACTTTGTTACTGTTACTGATGAGTATGGTTGTACAAATAACAGTAATTCAATTTTTGTTAGTTCAAATAATATTATTTTACCTGATTTTAGTTATGATGGATTTTGTGTAAAAAATCCAATTAATTTTTTTAATAATTCAACTACATCTGATGGAGATTTTATTTCAACTCTTTGGAGTGTAGACAGTAGTAATTTTCTTTTTGGAGATACTATTGATTTTACTTTTTCAGAATCTGGATTACATACAATTTCTTTAAATGTATCAACTAATAATAATTGTCAAGACTCTGTAACTAAAGTTATTAATATTAATGAAAATCCGATTGCAGACTTTACCTACTCTCCAATTACCGTATCAAATTTGGACCCTGTAGTAACTTTTTTTACTACCTCAATAAACCCTTACATAGTTAAATGGTTTGTTAATGATTCTATTTTTTCATATGATATTAACTCAAGTTATTCGTTAAATAATCCTGGAATATCAACGATAATGTTATTAGTTGAGGATAGTAATAGATGTATTGATTCTATAACGAAACAAATAATAACATACTACGACTTTATATTATACATGCCCACTTCTTTTTCGCCAAATAATGATGGAATAAACGATAGTTTTGGACCTAAAGGATTACGTATGGATTTTTACAAAGCTTATGAGTTTGAAATTTTTAATAGGTGGGGAGATATAGTATTTAAAACTTTTGATGTAAATATAAATTGGAATGGTGATGATGTGCAGGATGGTATTTATAATTGGACTATAAATATTGTTGATGAACTAGGAAAGTTACGTGTTAAAAGTGGAGAAGTTACTTTGTTTAGATAATTACCTTAAATCAATTATTTCAATATCTGCATAATTTTTTGTATCAAAAATGAAGGGTTCTAATTTAGTATTTACACTGATTTTTTTAAGTTCATAAGCTAATGTTCCACCATTTTTATCATAGATTTTTGTTTTTCGTAATTGATTTTTTGATGCATCAATTTCAATATTAATTTTTATAAACTCTTTACTTGTTTTTGGAAATAAATTAATGTTATGTATTCGTAATCCATTTTCTGATGTTGCTCCGACATAATTATATTTATAGTCGTGTTCATATATTGTAAAAATATTAATTGGATTCATTAATTCATTTAAATCACTATTATTGATGATTTGAACTTCATTCATATCGACTAGATAAATCCATTGGCTTTCTCCATTATTTACAATAAATTGATCTTCTAATTGTAATCTAAATTTTTCTTTTGCAATTTCTATTATGCCTTCCTGTTTTTCACTAATATTTTGATTTTTGTTTTCAATCATTAAATCAAATTCGATATATATATTATCATAATTTTTAGCGTTAGCGCTTAATTTTTCTAGCAATGATTTAGCTATTTCATCTTGAGCATAAATATTAGTAGTGAATAAAATTAAGACGATTAATAGTTTATTCATTATTTAAATTTTTTAATATTTCTTGTAAAGCAATTTCATCTTTGACTAAAACTTTTCTTGCTTTACTTCCTTCAAATGGTCCCACAATACCTGCAGCTTCTAATTGATCAATTATGCTTCCAGCTCTATTATATCCAAGTCTTAGTTTTCTTTGAATTAATGATGTTGACCCTGACTGATGTTTAACTAATACTGTAGCAGCTTCATTAAACATTGAATCTAATTCATTCAGGTCGGCTTTGCTTCCAACTGCATCTGCTTCTCCTTCAAATTCAGGAAGAATATGAGCCTGAGGATAAGCTCTTTGTGAACCAATATATTCACATATTTTTTCTACTTCTGGTGTGTCAATAAATGCACATTGAAGTCTCGTTAAGTCATTTCCAGTTGAAATAAGCATGTCTCCCATCCCAATTAATTGTTCTGCACCCTTCGTATCCATTATTGTTCTTGAGTCAATAGTAGATGTAACTCTAAAAGCAACTCGTGCAGGAAAATTTGCTTTTATTATACCTGTAATTACATTAACTGAGGGCCTTTGAGTTGCAACAATTAAATGAATTCCAATAGCACGTGCTAATTGAGCAAGTCTTGCAATAGGTGTCTCTATTTCTTTTCCTGCAGTCATTATTAAATCTGCAAATTCATCAATTACAAGTACAATATATGGTAAAAATCTATGTCCATCATTCGGATTTAATTTTCTTGAAATAAATTTAGCATTATATTCTTTAATGTTTCTACAGTTGGCGTTTTTACACAATTCATATCTTTCATCCATTTCGATACAAAGTGAGTTTACGGTATTTACTACTTTTTTAGTATCTGTTATTATTGCATCTTCTGAATCTGGAAGTTTTGCTAAATAATGTCGTTCAATTTTATTAAATAATGTTAACTCAACTTTCTTGGGGTCAACTAAAACGAATTTTATCTGAGATGGGTGTTTTTTGTAAAGCAATGACACCAACATTGCATTTAAACCAACTGATTTTCCCTGTCCTGTTGCTCCAGCCATTAATAAGTGAGGCATCTTGGCAAGATCAACAATAAAAGTTTCATTTGAAATTGTTTTTCCAAATGCTATAGGTAGTTCCATTTTTGAATTCTGAAATTTTTCAGATTGCAATACTTCAAGCATGGAAACTGTATTCTTATTTGCATTTGGAACCTCAATGCCAATTGTCCCTTTTCCAGGAATTGGGGCGATTATTCTTATTCCCTCTGCTGCTAAACTAAGTGATATATCGTCCTCTAAATTTTTTATTTTAGAAATTCTAACACCAGCTTCTGGTACAATTTCATACAATGTAATGGTTGGACCTACTGTAGCTGAAATTGATGTAATACCTATATTGTAATGCCCTAATGTTTCAACAATTTTATTTTTGTTTTTTTCTAATTCACTCTTATCAACTTCAATCTTGTTTTCTCCATGGTCATTTAGAAGATTCATAGTAGGCATTTTGAATTTTGATAGCTCTAAAGTAGGATCAAAATCACCAAGTTCTTTGAGTTTCTTTTCTATTTCGCTTTTACTTAAAGAACCTTCATTTTTGTTGCTAATCACTTCTAAACCTATATCGTCTATTAATTCATCTTCTTTTTCTTTTATTTCAATTTGATTTTTAGTCTTAGTTTCAGAAATATTTTCTTCTTTAACTTCTTCAATTATATTAGTGTTTTTATCAGAAATTTGTTCAGTATCTTTCGCTTCTACCTTTATATTTTTTCTTAACGTAAAACCTTTAAGCTTAAGTTTATTTAGTATTAGAAAATGCTTGCTATTTATTTTGAATGAAATAATTATATTTAATGAGATAATTGTTATTAGTACAATGCTTGTGCCAATATTACCAATAGCTTGTATAAGTATCTCGTCAATAAAAATACCTAACCCACCAGCTAATATCATAGCATCAAAGAAATGATGTATAGTTATAGGCAAGATGATTAAGGCTAAAAGTGTATTAGTTACGACCTTATTTAACTTAAACTTCTTAAAACCTAAGATTGACAAGCCTAAAATTAGTGTTAAATAAGGTATGAGAAGAGCTGAAATTCCAAACCAAAGCTTGATAAACCTATGAGATAGTTGAGCGCCTAACCCTCCAATTTGATTGTTAGTTTCATTATTAAAAATTGTATAACCTTCTTTAGATAATACGCTGTCATCTGCTTTCCATTCAAAAAGGTATGATACAAATGATATGATTAATAACACAGAAAATAGTGAGACTATAGTTCCAAGAATTTTCCGATTATTAGAATTGTTGAGCTGAGAAATTATTTTAGCTAGTGATTTAGCTTTATTTTTTTTGTTTATCATATATTTCAAAGGTACAAATGAAATTAATTTATTTATATCCAATATAACTTAAATTTAACCATTAAAATGTTAATAATTGTTAATACTTTAAATATGTTTTTCTTAAGAAGAAAAGGTTAAATTTGCGCTAGTTATGATAGACATTAATATAAAGAATGAGACCTCTGAACTCGTTACAGTTGTTTTAGGAATTGCTGAAAATTTTGGCGGTATTCCACTTGTTGAAGATTGTTATGACCCAAAGTCTATAGAGCATGTACAAGCAGGTACATTTCCAAACTCTAAGTCTTGTGTAGATCAGATTAATGAGTTTTTTGAAGTGCTTGAAAAATATAATGTAAATATTTTAAGGCCTAAAAATATTTATGGAACTAATCAGATTTTCACAAGAGATATTGCCTTTGTTATTGAGAATAAATTAATTTTACCAAATATTATTAAAGATAGAGTTGAAGAGCTAACAGCAATTTCTTATATACTTGATCAAGTAAATACCTGTAATGTAATAAAAACACCTTCTAATGTCAGAGTTGAAGGAGGAGATGTTCTTGTCTGTAATGATCATATCTTTGTTGGCTATTCTGAGAAAGAAGATTTTGATAGGTATATTGTTTCAAGAACTAATAGAATGGCAATTAATTTTTTATCTCAAAATTTTCCTGCAAAAGAAATTAAAGGCTTTGAATTGAATAAGTCTGACATTAACCCAAGAAATAATGCTTTACATCTAGATTGTTGCTTTCAACCTATCGGTAAAGATAAGGCTATCATTCACAAGCCTGGCTTTAAAAGAGCTGAAGATATAGAATACTTAACTAATTATTTTGGTGCAGAAAATTTAATTGAAATTAATACTGAAGAAATGTATAATATGAATGCTAATGTATTTTCAATTTCAGAGAAAGTTATTGTTTCTGATAGGAATTTTACAAGTTTGAATTATACACTTAAACAACATGGATTTATAGTTGAAGAGATTTCCTATTCTGAAATAGGCAAAATGTCTGGTCTGTTAAGATGTTCAACTATGCCATTAGTAAGGAGATAAAATGCAGATTACTAAAAATATATTAATGATTGAGCCTATTAACTTTAGGTATAATGAGCAAACTGCAGTAAATAATTACTATCAAAAAGTTTTAGATAATTTAACTCCTGAAATGGTGCAAAAAAAAGCATTGAAAGAGTTTAAAGATTTAGTAATAAAACTTGAAGACGTGGGTGTAAATGTAATTGTGGTGAAAGACACTGAATTTCCTGATACACCAGATTCTATTTTCCCTAATAATTGGGTTTCTTTTCATGCCAGTGGTAAAATTTGCTTATTTCCAATGTGCGCTGAAAACCGAAGAGTAGAGAGAAGAAAAGATATCTTTGATACTTTAAAACATAAATATTTTTTTTTAGTTAACGATATTATAGATTTATCTTATTTTGAAAAAGAAAACAAGTTTCTTGAAGGTACAGGAAGTATGATTTTAGACAGAGCTAATAAGATTTGTTATGCTGCTATCTCTGTTCGTACAGAACGGATATCGTTATTTGAGTTCTGCAAACAATTTGATTATAAACCAATCTGTTTTACCGCAAACCAAGATGTTAAAGATAAGAGAATGCCTATTTATCATACTAATGTTATGATGTGTGTTGCGGATAGATTTGTTGTAATTTGTTTGGATTCTATCGATAATAATAAAGAGAGAAAATTAGTTGTAGAAAGTATTCTTAACTCTGGAAAAGAGATAATAGAAATAAGCGAGGAGCAAAAGAATAGATTTGCTGGAAATATGTTGCAAGTATTGGGAGACAATCAAATCTATTTGATTATGTCAGAATCTGCTTACAATTGCTTAGATATAAAACAGATTAATAAAATTGAAAAACACTGTAAAATTATTTATAGCGCTCTTGATACAATTGAAGCCTGTGGAGGTGGTAGTGCAAGATGTATGATGGCAGAGGTTTTTCTTCCAAAAAACTAATTATGATTAATAATCTAATTTTTAAAGAGATTAGCAGTGCTTTAAGTGATTTATATTCAGCTAAAAAGCAAGATATACAACTTCAGAGTACACGAAAAGAATTTGCTGGTGACATTACACTTGTTGTTTTTCCATTTTTAAGCGTATCAAGAAAGAACCTTACTGAAACTGCAAACGAAATAGGGTTTTATTTAAAGAAGAATGTAAGTTTTATTAAAGATTTTAATGTTGTTAAAGGATTTTTAAATATTGAAATTAAAAATCAATTCTGGTTTCATCATTTCTCGCAAATATTTTATTTAAAAAAATATGGTATTGTTGATGTAGATGCTAATTCACCAACTTACTTAATAGAATACTCTTCTCCAAATACTAACAAACCAATTCATTTAGGTCATTTGCGTAATAATTTTCTTGGTTATTCAGTTGCTCAAATTATAAAGGCAAGTGGTAAAAATGTTAAGAAAGTACAAGTTATTAATGATAGAGGTATCCATATTTGTAAATCAATGGTAGCCTGGCAGGAATTTGGTAATAATGAAACACCATTATCATCGGGAATCAAAGGAGATCACCTTGTTGGTAAATATTATGTTGAATTTGATAAGAATTATAAAAAACAAGTAGCTGAATTAATTGAGTCTGGAATAGAAAAAGATTTAGCTGAGAAACAAGCTCCTATTTTTCTTAAAGCTAAAGATATGCTCATTAAGTGGGAGGCTAAAGATACTCAAGTCAGAAATTTATGGAAAACAATGAATTCTTGGGTGTATGAGGGTTTTGCAGATACTTATAAAAGATTAGGAATAGATTTTGATAAGAACTACTATGAAAGTAACACTTATTTATTGGGAAAAGAGATAGTTGAATTTGGTTTAGAAAAAGAAGTTTTTTTTAAAAAAGAAGATGGTTCTGTTTGGATTGATTTATCTGAAGATGGACTTGATGAAAAAATTGTGCTACGTTCAGATGGAACTGCAGTTTATATGACTCAGGATATTGGAACTGCAATACAGCGCCACAATGATTTCAATTTTTCTCACATGGCTTATACAGTGGCAAATGAACAGGATTATCATTTTAAGGTATTATTTTTAATTTTAGATAAGTTAGGTTATAAGTGGGCTAAGAATTGTTATCATTTATCATATGGTATGGTTGATTTGCCATCTGGGAAAATGAAGTCTCGTGAAGGAACAGTAATAGATGCAGATGATTTTATTGATGAGATGGTTAATACAGCTAAAACCATAGCAAATGATTTAGGAAAACTTGAAGAGCTTTCAGATGATGATGCAAATCAGTTGTATGAAACTGTTGGTCTTGGAGCTCTTAAGTATTTTATGTTAAAAGTAGATCCTAAAAAAAGAATGTTATTTAATCCGGTTGAATCAGTAGATTTTAATGGTAATACAGGCCCTTTTATTCAGTATACTTATGCTAGAATTCAATCATTAATTAGAAAAAGAGTTAAAAAAGTTGTATTACCTGAGAGTATAACAATATTAGATAAGGAACAGGATCTTATTAAGAAATTATTAGAATTTCCATCAATTATTCAAGATGCCTCAGGCCAATATAGTCCAGCTATTTTAGCTAATTTTATATATGACTTAGTAAAAAATTACAATAATTACTATCAGAGTACTCCTATACTTACTGCATCAAGTGAAGATAAAATTAATTTCAGACTAGCATTATCAATAAAGGTAGGGGAGATAATTAAAACAGGTATGGCACTTCTTGGATGCAGTGTGCCAAAACGAATGTAATTTTATTTTATCTGATTAAATATTCTATTTAGAAATTGTTCTAATTGTTGTTCAGTTCTTTTGCTAAAAAGTTCACCATCTTTAG
>Ga0206123_10001646_pt1 | contig 20725 bp, 23 predicted proteins | sample Helgoland_Spring_2_FD_160086 | JGI IMG/M metagenome (GOLD analysis project Ga0206123, IMG submission 160086) | Pelagic subsurface seawater microbial communities from Kabeltonne, Helgoland, North Sea - Helgoland_Spring_Bloom_20160316_1 | ecosystem: Environmental > Aquatic > Marine > Epipelagic ...
GGAACCATTCGGCTTTACCTCCTGGTTCCCCATCGTAGGTTTTCTTGGGCTTCTTAGCGCCAAACATGCCTCCTGATTTCGCTTTGGGTTTTGTTGGGGCTGAACTTTTCTTTGGTTTGGAGGCGGTACTCGCAGCGCCTTTGCCCTTGGACGATGAAGCAGATGTTTTGGCTTCTGCTTCAAGTTCTTTACGAATTTCTTTCTCAATCTTCTTGCGAAGCTTTTCCTCATCCACTTCGGAAGCCGGTGCAGTGGCACTCTTTGCATCGGAAAGTTGGTCCTTGAGGTCTTGAATTTTATCTTGGTAGGTTGAAGAAAGGTGCATCAGAGAGGTTTTCATGGACGCCTCGAGTTGCATTGCGAGGAATGAATGAGCGGTTTCGGTCCACTTCTTCCATTGCAGCAATGCATTTGCATGGATGTCCGAACCACATTTGGGGCAAAAGCTCTTCTTTGGAGGGACCATGATTGGTACGCTCTTCAATGCCTCTGAGGTTAACGCTTGAGGGTCACCTTGTGAGGCTTGTATGAGATGGATACTCGCTTTCAGGCCAAGGTCCATCGCTTCAACAAATACCTCGTTTTCGAGGTCAAAGGTTCCCGCTGCCTTCAAGTCACCAACTTGTGAGGATGCGATCGCATCAATGGCAGCATCTGCTGCCGAGTTTCCCCAGTTGATGTTTTGGAGGGCGGGGGCGATTTCCATTGCTGAGGTCGGTGCTTCAAATGCTTCGTTCAATGCACTTTCTCCAACATCAGCTGCTGCGGCTATGCCGAGTGCAATGGGGTCGGCTCCATCTTCAACTTGGGCAATCATGTCAAATTTTTGCGCCATCGAAAGGTCGTCACGGATACGAATAACATCCTTGAGTTGGTTTAAATCGTGGCCAGTGGCGGTAATTGGGCCCTGAAGTGACAGGTCGTGTCCACAGGAGAGGCAGAATTTGGCGGTGACTTCAACACCTGCCTCACATGTCGGACAATACACCCCTCCCATATGCTCCCAAGGTAAGTGACTCCTTTTGAAGGGTATGTCTCAAACTCTTGATGCAGGACCGCTTCTTAGTGGGTGCATGGATGTGGCGATTACGATAATTGGGCAGCGCAAGCCTTGGCCAACGTACACACTTCTTCACGAACACAATTTGCTAAGATGGGGGCTAAACGAGGACCACGTTCGCTTCCCATAAACATCGCATAGCACGCTCTGTACATGGAGCGCATGGGTGCCTCAGCATGCAATGCTGCATTTTTGAAGGCGAGTGTAATGCCCTCGGCCGTCCATTCAGCAGCGTCTAATTCAGCAGCAATATGGGGTATGACCTTCCGTTGTTCATCATCCAATCCAGAGAGGGATGTCTCATCCGGTTGGGTGAGTATCATGATTCGCATTTCTTCGGGGAAGTGTTTGGATTCAATCCATGCTCGCATCCTCTTGAGTCGGTCGGAGAGAACCGATGTTGGTCCCGAGATCGCCCCTGATTCTTTGAGCGATGACCAAATTCCATCGTCATCCGGTTTGATTTGAGCGAGAAGTGCGAGGTGTCGAAAACTCACTGAAGTCGCTTCTGCCTGCTCTCCAGCAGATACCATGGACAGTCGTAGGGCAGCTTCTGCGTCTTCAATTTGGACGCGTTGCCTTCTGCTCAATGTATCATTGGAACGTTCTTCGACGAAATCCCTTGAAGAAAGTCGTTCATATTCGTCAGCAAGATTGACTAAACCCATTCCTGTGTCAAATTCTATAGCCTTATTCGGTTTGGAATTTGCGATCAAAAGGCGAAGGATTTCGGGCGGGACAAGGCGAAGCGCCTCAATCGGCCCAACCGTGTTTCCAGTCGAGGATGACATCGCTCCTTTCCCACGAAGGCTGATCCATTCATAGACCAAGGATTGAGGCGGTTCATGGCCGAAAAAGGCAGCGATTTCAACTCCCGTCGCAAACGAGCCACCAGCGGCCCCATGGTCCTTTCCGAACGGCTCACAGGTGATGCTATTGAATCCCCATTTGGCCGGCCAATCCAATCTCCAAGGCAGTTTCCCTTCACCCTTGGTAATGTCGGATTGTCCCATTGAACCGTGTTGGTCCGTCCACGTGACCATCGGATATTCGTATCCAGTGATCGTTAGGCCATCGAGTGAACCTTTGGAGTCAATCGGCTGCCAGGGAAACCAATCTGCTGGAAGTTCTCTTCCAGATACTCGTTCGATGATTTCTCGGATCGCATCGGGGTTATCGCATGCTTTTTTGGCGGCGTCTGCAAATTTCCCTTCTCTGTACGATGTGAGGTTTGGAATTAACCGAGGTTCAACCCCGATTTGCTTGAGGGCCTTGAGAAAAGGTTCGAGAAAGTGGTCGCCATACGACCAGCCTTCGCTCTTAAAGCGGTCCCAATCGGGCTTTCCGTCCTCGTTTGGGGCAGGGATTGCACCGAGTTGGTGGCCAATAAATTCTTCATAGGATGGGTCCAAAAAAGGATAGACCTTGCGCAACGGGTCCGCATTATCTACGACAAAAACCAATTCTGCATTGAGTCCTGCTCTACGGGCTGCCCGTGTAATCATGTCTCCCGTGAGAATTTCCCTGAGGTGGCCAATGTGGAATTCGCCACTCGGTGTGATTCCGGTTGCAATAATGTGGTCGCTACCACTCTCAGCGAGCCGTTTCGCGATGACGTCGGACCAGTGCATGACATCATCTCACACAGCAACGGCACGAATCAATCCACGAAGAGGTACATCATCGATTTCGTTTCGAGTTGTTTTGTTGACAAGAACCACTGCAAGGGCAACATCGCCGCCTGCATCCCGAATGGATTGGATGGTTTTTGACATTGTCATTCCGGATGAGAGAACGTCGTCGATGATGATCACTCGTTTACCAGCGACCTGCCCGTATTTTGTGGAGAGTGAACCGCTACCTGCTCCTTCATCAGTCGTGCGGAAAACGGTCATGTCCGATTCAAGCATGCGGGCGACCTCAAAAGCAAATGCGATTCCATTGATGGAAATTCCAACCACGGTATCAATGTCGTCGTGGCCGATTTCTTCATCGGCAACATCGGCCATAATGGCTCCAATCGACGCGATGCGGTGGGGGCGGACTCCAAGCGTTCTCCAACCGATACGAACATCACTCGGCCGGTCTTTTTCTCCGGTTCCGGTCAACAGCCAAGTAATGGTGTCTTGAGAAAGGGACAATTCATCTGCTATTTGTTGAGTGTTCAACCCCTCTTTTCGTAGATTGGTTGCAAGGACCTTCAGTTCTTCAATGCTTAACACCATGATGCTCATTTCAACGGGTTGGTTTGACCCACATGAATGCTTTCCTGTAAATACCTCGCTGGGCGAAAGTCTTGAAGGGTGGGAGGCCGGCCACGAATCATGGCCGACTTTGATTACGAGTCCCTCCTTGACCGTGCCCGTGAGAACATTCCAGAGGAAATCTCCAGTCGGTCACGTTGGCGATTGCCTGCTCCACAAATCCTCATCGAGGGTTCAAACACAATTTTTCGTAACTTCAACGATGTTGTTTCGATGATGGACAGGGATGAAAACCACGTCTACCAATACATCTTGAACGATCTGGGTACATCCGGTTCCCGTGACGGCCCTCGTGCACGCTTTAAGGGGCGAATCCCTCCAAAGCGAATTAAGAACACGATTGCTAGCTACGTGAACACTTACATCAAGTGCAGTCAATGTTCGGCACCGGATACACATTTCATCCGTGAAGACAGAACCACCCTGCTCAAGTGTCAAGCATGCGGTGCGACTCGGCCAGTCAAATTGTGATCACTCACTGAGGTCAAGTGTGAACTTCACCTGGACTTCACCCGTCTCCAGATGTTTGAGAACGGCATCAAATGCGCCGTCCGCTTCAAGTGAATACCATGTTCCTTCGGGGTAAACAACGCATGTCGGTCCGAATTCACAGTGATCGAGGCACCCGGATTTCTGGACTCGAACGCCCTTGAGGCCCTTATCACGAACCGATTGTTTGAGTTCTCGCATCATGCTCATGCTGTCCTTAGGAAGGCACGATGGTCGAGCCGCTCCTTCGGGTCGTTCGTGCGCACAGACGAATGCATGGCGCATGAAACCAGGTTCTTTGCGTCCTTTTGGGTCCTTCGGCATATGCTCACCTGAGTGCGTTAATCGCTTTGGCTAGGCGGATGTCTTTCTCTGTAATCGCCTGCTCGTCATGGGTCATCAATTCAATCACGACATAGCCCCATCCAAAGTGGATGTCTGCATGATGAGCATGTTCCTCGCAGATGTCGGAGATTTCATCAACAAAGGATTTGGCTTGTTTGAAATCCTCAAAGGCCGCTTCATGCATGAGCCGTCCGTCAATTTCCTCCCAACCCTCTGGAAGGTCCATTGATTTCAACCCCAGAGATGTGAATCGTCGTTCCCTTTGGTCTGCTTCTCCACCTTTTCGTGAAGGGTTGAACGACGCTTCATGTCTTCTCGCTCGTAAGCCAGCAAATGATCATCATCGATGTACGCTGGCCGTGTGTGCGCTACAAGTACGATTCGAACGATGACTTCACGAGCCACAAAATGACTGCGACCGTCTTCGCCGAGGATTTCCAAACTGGTTTTACCGCTGGAGAGGAGTCTGCCTCGAATGTAAGCATCTTCAGGGTCGCTGAATGCTTGAACGTTCATGTGGACTTCGATGAAATCATCCTTGCGAAGCCCATGACGGCGTTCAAGAAGGTCTCCAGTGTGAACCGATGCTAACTCGTCAAGGTCGGGTGAACCCAAGTCCTTCCACATTGGTTGCGCCCATTCAGGTAGTCCGGTTCCCGTTTTCTTCTTCGCCATGTCTTGGTGAATCGGCGAGCGTACTTGAACCTCCCCTTTCATATTAAAGAGGCCTAATGGACGGGTGACTTCTTGAAGTGCGGGCCACGGGCATGAGTTGAGGGAAGAACATGAAAGTATCTTGGCGAACGTTGAGCACCGTCTTACTGGAAGACGAATTGCTCGACAAAGCCTTCTCTCGAGCCAAGAAAGCGGCTGACCGAGTTGACGACCCTGTTCGTGTGTTTCGTGTGCGAAAACAGATGACCCGTATGGTCCAAACCGCAGCCGATGTCATCTCCAATCAATTCATTGAACTCGTGGCTGCTTGGCCATCGCTTGACCAATCGCCTTTGTTTGATATTGCAATGATCGATGCTTGTGTAGGATGCGATGATTATCGTAAAAACCTCGCAGCCCTTCAATGGGCTGGGAAGCAAGTATTACGGATTGCTTCACAGAATGCTAAGAAGATTATTCGTACGGGCCGTACCGAATTAATGCACGATGCTCGAAGGGAAGCCTACGGACGTATTTCATCCATCATGCGACAAGTAAGTTCTTCGTTACTTTGGCTAAGCGAGGCAAGAGAGACACTGAAGCGCCTTCCTAAAATCGACCCAATTCTTCCTTGTGTTGTGGTATGTGGAGCGCCTAACGTTGGTAAGTCTGCCTTCATTTCAGCATTGAGTTCGGGCAACATGGAAGTCAACCATTATCCATTTACAACCAAGCAAATTCACGTTGGGCATTTTGTCCATCGCAGGCTCCAATATCAGCTGGTTGACACGCCAGGTCTGTTGGACCGACCTATGAATGAACGAAACTACATCGAGATGCAAGCGATTGCCGCCTTGGAACACGTTGGTTCTCTGGTCCTCTTTTTGGTGGATGAAAGCGAATCATGTGGCACGTCTTATGAAGAGCAAATGAGTTTGTTAAAGGAAGTTGAAACCTTGCTGCCTGAAACCGAATTACTGGTGGTTACCTCCAAAGCGGATTTGCTCAAACCGCTCCCTGAAATGTGGGATGAAGTTCAAGCGGCTGAGGAAGAGTGGAACGCAAACGGCGGTCAAGGTGAACCTGAGTTGCCGTTTTTGTTGGACCCTAAAGGAAGAATTACGATGTCTGCAACTGAATTCGTCGGGATGGATTCCATGCGACTTGAAATCGTTCGTAAAGTGAAAGCGGCTCGGCCCAACGATCCAATGGCCCTTCCAGAAGGATGGCACCGCAACGACCAATGATCACATTTCTTCAATGGCTACAAGGCCAAGGCCTTCCATACCATCTTTCATGATGCTTCGTGCAAGTTCGGAAAGCCACAGGTAGAATCCGTTCACTTCGCCATCGGTAAGGATGTGGCAGTCTCGGTAAAATGCATTGTATGCGTTGGCAAGATGGAGCATGTGTTCGGCAAACAAATGGGGGCGATGGTCATTGACTGCTTTTTCCACTCGGTCTTGATGGACAGCGAGAACCCTAAGGAGGGCAACCAAGCCATCAGAGAATTCATTCTCAGGCTCAGTATTTCCCTTGAGGACGGTGTTAATTGGCCCGACTTCGCTTTCAACTCGCTTGCGAATTGAACACGCTCGTGTATGGCTGTACATGATGAACGGTGCTGAACCCGCTTCAAAGGTAAGTGCGTCTTCCCAGCGGAAGGTGAATCCTTTCTCCGGACTTACCTTGATGATGTTAAATCGGACCGCTGAGGTGCCTACTGCCTCTGCGATGGTAGCGATCTTTTCATCTTCATAATGTGGACGAAGTTCTCGGACCACTACCGCTGCTTGCTCTTTTGCTTCCTCCAGCAAATCATCCATGAAGACAACGTTTCCACGACGGGTTGACATTTTCCCTTCTGGGAGTTTGATAAATGAATAAAAGACAACTTCTGGGCGTTGTTCTCCAAGTTCCTCCAGTGTCATTCCAACTTGTTTCGCTTGAAGTTTATGGTCTTCACCAAGCACGTTGATGAGGTCACCTCCTTGGTTCCATTTCCACATGTGGTAAGCAATGTCACGGGTAGCATAAAGCGAGGAGCCGTCACCTCGTCGGTAAAAGAATTCAGTTTTACCCTTCAATCCACGGGCGCCGAGGTCGAGGTATTGAGCTCCATTGTCCGCTTCGCCGTTGATTTCAAGCGTTCCTAGTCGTTCCATGAGGCGGCCAACATCACCGTTGGTCACAAAAATGGATTCCTTGGTGAATCGGTCGAAGTGAATTCCAAGGCGGCCCAATGTGGAGAGCATTCCTTCCAATACCGGCTGGTATGCAGCTTGAAACGAAGCGAGTACGGCCTCATCACCGTTTTCACTTGCATGGACCATCGTTCCAATGCTCTTCTCAATTTCTTCAGCGGCTTCTTCTCCTTGGCGGAGTGCTTGTGCGGCTTGGTACCATCGGACCCGTTCATGGTCTGCCTTTCCTTTCCAGGAGGGATTAACTGGCTCTCGACCAACCAATTGAGCCTCCACGTCTTCAGCCGATAGGTGTTCCAATGCCCAAGCGAGAACAGCGACTTGTTTGCCCATGTCATCAACATAGTATTCAGCCGTGACATCGTTTCCAAACAACCGGTGCAGTCGAACCAACGTATCGCCCAAAATGGCGTTGCGGGCGCGGCCAACGTGAAACGGACCGTTTGGATTTGCTGAGGTGTGCTCAATGAGAACACTGCGGTTTGGAGATGGATGGGAGCCCTGAGTTCCAAATTCCATCAATTGCTCTACAATCCATGCTGGATTTGCTCGGATGTTTAGATAGCCGTTCACGCCGCTCACTTCTCCAATTGCAGGATGTTCTGCAACATGTTGTGCGAGTTGTTCTGCGATTTCAGCAGGAGCCATTCCCAACCGCTTTGCAAAAGGGAAGCACGGTAGAGCGAGGTCGCCTTGGTCAAGTTCTCTTGACGGTTGAAGCATCTTTTCAACAGGCATTTGTTCTACGCCCATGTTCGTTAGGGCTTCGATGATGAGGGGTTGAACGATTCGCTTTAGCATCTGCATGAGATCACTTCACATCCAAGGATAGCGCAATATTGCTGCAAGTCCACCGAATCCAAGCATCAGTTGAGATCCTTCTTCAGTGTCTGTTGAAATAATGATCACTTCTGTATTGCTTGCTTCAGCGTTCTTGCTTAGCGTGTCAAAGACTGAAACGGTTTCAAGCACTCTCATCGCCTCACCGGATGCTGCACATTCGGGGCACGATATATCCTCGCTGGCCTTCTTGACCCGCTGGTCCCATTCATGCTTGCACTTTTTGCAATGGACCTTCAAATCCTTTGCTTTCAATCCTTCAGAAAACAACAATTTGTGGACTGCACCTTCATCCAATGCACGTTTTACCATCATTTCACCGTAGGTTGCTTTCGGATGAGGGCGTATCAGTTCTTCCAAGAATCGGTTCATGGTTTGGCGCTCAGCGTCCAATTCAATTTCACCCATCATTGCTCCTGCATTTTCAACGAGTTCCCGAACACCGGATTCGTTTGAGTAGCCGACGTCAAAGTGAGTTTTAGCAATCTTTTTGACGATTTCGTGGTGGAAGTAATCGTTCTTCACCACGAAGTCTTTGGTTGCGCCAGGTCCACCGATAATGATGGCCTGGATGTTTTCCAAATGCGGGAGCCAATACGCATTAGCATGTTCTGTGGCTCGTTTGAAAAAGTTGTGTGCAGCCTCTTCAATCAATCGTTCGAAACGTTGGGCAGACTGACCACCCTGTCGGTGCTTGCCCATGATGTTGGAAACAAGATGTTCCTGCACGTGAATCCGTTTTCCTGAAGCGATCCCGTAGGCTGCTTCCGAGCGGTCAATCACAAACAAACCGTAGGATTTTTTGTCGATGAGCATTTCCTCTAATTGTGTTAATTCAAACTTTGAATCACATCGGTAACGGAAGGACAGCAAGGGTTCGGGAGGGTCTTCAATGACGACGCTAATCATACGATTCTTGTTGTTGCCGATGATGATTGAGCCAACGAAGATGGCGATGCCGAATTCACCTGCATTTTTGTAACGGGAGAGGGTGGAGAGGGCGGATTCAATAGCACCTTGGACGTTTTTACGCGTTCCTTTTGATTTGATGTTTGCAGCCTGACCGTGTTCGTTTTGAAGCATTTGGCGAGCATCTGAAACCTGGCGGTCAGGTGGGATGATCAATGTGACAAGCTCTGTTCCGAATCCCTTCATTTCACGAAGTTCTTCCAAAGCGAGTTTGAGACGGAGCCGTCGCGCTGATTGTTTTGCATCGTCCGCCACTTGCTACGCCTCCCATGTGTGGGTCTAGGTGGGGCACTTCAAACCTCGCCTGCCTTTGTTCTGTCCTAGGGTTTGACAGCCCTTGTTCGGGGATAGGATGAAAGGATGGCCGCGTAGCACAGGAGTCATGAGCATTCGCCATGTCGTTGCATTGGGTGGTAGTCTTCTCCGTCCGGAGGAAGCGGCTCAGCGGGAAACCTGGATGGCTCGTCTCAGGCAACTCGTCGTCCATTTGGAGGGAAACGGTCGGAAACTGGCCTTAGTGGTCGGTGGAGGTCTCCCTGCTCGTGAAGGAATTGAACTCGCCGCCCCCATGATTTCATCGGCCCATCGACTTGACGAAATCGGAATTGCAGCCACTCGACTCAATGCTACCGTTCTCCAACAAATTCTTGCTGAGATTGGATGCGATGTAGCCCTTACCATCCCGCATACGATTGAAGATGCCCGACTTCTGATGGATTCGCACCATGTTGTCGTGATGGGCGGTACGGTCCCTGGACATACCACCGACACGGTCGCTGTTCGTTTGGCAGGCGCTGTCCAAGCCCGTCACTGCATCATCGCTACGAACGTGTCACACGTCTATTCCAAAGACCCACGTCATCATGACGATGCTGAAGCATTGACCGAAATCACACTGGATGAACTCGGCGCTATAACCGGGGTGGGGGTTCCACTTGAGCCGGGCGCTTCTGCGGTCGTTGACCCCATGGCGGTTCAAGCAGCCATGGACTCGGGAATGAATTTGGCGGTACTTGACGGCAGAGATATCGGGCTTCTTGACGATGCCTTAGAAGGCAAGCCTTTCGTAGGTACGACCATCAAAGCATAGGTGAGCGTTATGGTGAATGCAAAGAAAGTGAAGGAAATGGTAGCGAAAAAATCCAGCCAATTTGCGGGGTCGCTCTCCAACAATAAAATGCAACCTCACAAGCACTGCCGTATCTGCTTTCAGCCCATCCCTCTTTCTTCCGAACCAAGGGTGTGTAAAGAACAAGATTGCATCGATAAAAACATTGCAGACGACAAAAACCAACGAACGGTGAGGATTTTCATGTTCATCTTCTTTGGGCTCTTTGCAGCGCCCTATCTGATTTCGCTTGCAATACGATTGTTGGGTTAGTCCAGTCCGAATTCACGGACAAGAAGGTGGCGTAAGAATCCACGTGCACTTTGCAACACCAGGCCTGTGGCCATCAATGCCAGTCCTAAGACCCCGATCCAGACAGCAGAAATACCGTCTCCGATGACACTGTCAAGCTGAGTGGTGAATCCTTGAGCGGTCTGCATCCCCATGGCTGCTCCGGTTGCTAGAAGTCCAAATCCAGGGATTCCCAATACCAAGAGTGGTTTCTTTTGAGACAGTGAAAGCATGGCCCATGTGAGGACCGTAAATCCGTGGGATACGGCTGTGAAATTGGAACCCTTGGGTACGTCATAACGGATGATGGTGGGGACCTCGAGAACACGAAGTTGTTTTTCCCGAGCGTCTTCCAACATTTCGAGAGACAATTCCATACCTTCGGAGTCAAATCGAAGTCGTTCCAGAGCCATGCGTGAGAATGCACGGAATCCAGATTGAGTGTCTTTGATGTCAAGGTCGCTTGAAAGGTTCGATGCTGCTGTAATGACTTTGATACCAAGTCTACGGTATGCAGGCATGTCCGTTCCACCGCCCCCGTCTACGAAGCGAGAGCCGATGGTGAAATCCGCTTCTCCACTAAGAATGGGTTCGAGCATGTTGGGGATGTCATGGGTTTCATGCTGTCCGTCTGAATCCAACAAAACCAAGGCATCAGCGTCCATTTCCAAGGCTTCCATGAAGAGTGTTTTGAGCGCCCCGCCGTATCCCCGATTGATACGATGTCTGACGACGATTGCGCCACATGCCTCTGCGATTCGAGCACTGGCGTCAGATGAACCATCATCAATACAAACCACTTTGTCGACGTGGCGAAGAGCACGAATTACAACCGAGCCAATGGTCTCCTCCTCGTTGTACATGGGCATGCCCGCAACGACGAAAGGCCTCTTGGAAGGCTCCGTGTCAGTGATGGTTGTCACAAATAAAACCCGATTCTCCCTTCTATATAGGTGTGTTCGTTTTTTCATCCAATCCCTCCCGAAATACGGGCATGGGGCCCGATGGCCGGCCGAAGACGACCAACGGGCGCTGACTTCATCTTGGTAGATCAAGTAAGTCTGACATAGGTTCAATGCTCTCCTCAGTCATGCAGTTGGGCGATGGTTGTTACCGCACGATCACCTGACAGCACCTTGTTAAGGGCGGCGATGGAAATGACCAGGGGGACATAGGATTGACCATCGCTTGTCATGTAAGTGTTGCAATCAGCAAATGCCGCCGTATTGATGGATACTTTGAGAGCCCCTCCAGCGTTGCTGCGGCGGACATACCCGACCAATACATTGGAATCGACCGATTCATCTTCGTTCATGGTTGCGTTTTTCTTCACGTTTTCACCTCCTCCGAGACATCTTCTCAGAGCCAAATCGCTGCTCGTCAACGGTTATGAATGACTTGCATGAGTGTTACAGAACTCAATACCTAACCCCTTATACCGGCGCCCTTGGTGCCTTGACTATGCGAGCCTTGGTAACCGGAGGAGCTGGCTTTATTGGGTCCCACCTCATTGACCGCTTGGTCGCACGCGGCGACCATGTGGTTGTTCTGGACAATCTTTCAAGCGGTCAAGAATCGTTCATTTCTCATCATTTGAAATCGGGTTCGGCAACGATGGTTCACGGTGACGTCTGTCATCTTGAAGATGTCAAGAAGGCCATGTCAATGGAGATTGAATGCGTCTTCCATTTGGCTGCTAATCCCGATATTCGCCTTGGTACTCGAGTCACTGATACCGACCTTCAACAAGGGACCATCGCCACATACAACGTCGTCGAAGCCATGCGACTGAACGATGTCAAGAAAATCGCTTTTGCCTCAAGTTCCGTTGTTTACGGCGAAAATGCACCACTCCCCACTCCTGAGAATCACGGCCCCTGTATGCCGATTTCGCTGTACGGTGCCAGCAAGCAAGCTGGAGAAGGATTGATCAGCAGTTGGGTTGGTACGTTCGGGCTCCAAGCATGGATTTTCCGTTTTGCTAACATTATCGGAGCACGAGGTACACACGGTGTGATCTTTGATTTCATTCACAAACTCAAAGCCGACCCAACCCGACTTGAGGTCTTAGGTAACGGTCGTCAAGAAAAGTCCTACATGGAAGTTGGAGACTGTGCTGATGCTATTCTCCACGTGATGGGGAAGACCGATGAGCCGCTCAATCTCTACAACCTCGGAAGCCACGATACTGCTTCAGTTCGTCGGATTGCTGAAATCGTGGTTGAGGTCACTGGATGCAATGATGCAAGCATCGAATACACCGGTGGTGACCGAGGTTGGGCTGGAGATGTGCCTCGTGCTCGTCTTGCTATTGACAAAATGTTAGAAAGTGGATTTGATGTCCGCATGAACAGCGAGGATGCGATTCGATATACTGCATCTGTTTTACTCGACGAAATTGGAATGGGGAATGAATCATGAAATACGATGAAGAAGCCGATATACGAACCGACACAGCCATCAAAATCATGGCACTTTTCTTTGCCTCAATCATGTTTTTGGCATTTACTACCGACCCCATCGCAAGCGGGACTAAGGAAGGACAACGCGCACCTGCGTTGGAAGGTCTAAGTTACAACGGAACCGGTTGGACCGAATTTAATATGGATGACTGGCTGGTTGATAACTGGTCAGCAGGTGACGATACTGGCGAGTGGCTCGTCGTTGAATTCATCGACACGGACTGTGGATTCTGCTGGGATTCCGCCTCTGAAACAGGCCAAGCTGCAGATTACTTTTCCAAGACAGGAGCTGAGAAGTGGGACGGTCCAGTCGTAAACTTCGTCGCAAATGTCGGTGAACTCAACATTCCAGGTCACGAAAGCAGTCGGTCTGAAATCATTGCCTTTAGAGATAAATCGGGTGAAGAAACATGCGCTAAGGGCGATTGTACAACCCGTCCTGGTAATCCTCACTATTTCACGTACATTGACGATTTGGACTTGGACAACATGGATGAATGGAAGGTGCCAGGAACACCAGCATATTACCTCATTCAACCCGATGGTATTGTGGCTTGGGTCTCATCTGAAAACCCCAGTGAAAAAGTAGGGGATGCCATCATAAGAATTGTAGGCGGTGAACAGTAAATGGACGCTAATATCATCTTGATGCTTTACATCGTGCCGCTCTTGTTCGGGACGCTACTGCTTACATCGTTTGGTTCGAGCTTGGGCAATACCCTCTCTACTAATTGGCCAAAGTTGAAAATTCCTCGCCGGCAACGGCTTTTGGGATTGAATATCGTTCTTCTGGTCGGCTTTGCAATCTCTGTTCACACCCTTTGGATTTCAAACAAAATCAGTGAAGGGGGCTCAGTTTGCTCAAGCGCAACGGTGTTTTCATGCGATGATGTCCTTGGAAATGTTGCCTACAACACCGATCCATTGTTTGGCCTATCTTGGGGTATGATTGGAATGGTTGCTTTTGGCGTACTGATGTTCCTGGCGAACTCAATTTCTAAGGAACCCGATGCTCTATGGGCCGAACGGTATTCCAAGTATGGAATGTATCTGACCCTACTCGGTCTGCCGGTGATTGGATTGTTGATCTCCTACGAGGTAGCCATGGGGAAGATATGCCAGTACTGCACCACCGCTCACGTTGCCAACGTCATTGCTTTGTTCGGTTTCTGGACCATCTCTCGCATGCATGAGCGTGGAGAATGGAACGACGATACAACCACCGACGCCGATGTTTGATTGTCAAGAGGCCTTTGCATGAAATCCGATACCGTATTCTGGTTGCTTCTCACCGTAGGAGCTGTTGTTGCTATGGGCGTGTTGCTCGGCCAGAGTGACGGTTCGAGTGAAGTGTTCTCAACCGCTGACGAAAAGCATCCACTCGCCGAAGATTGCCTCGGCGGGCATGGTGATTACGTTGATCACTACCATGCCGAATTGGTTCTCTCGGTCAACAATGAATTTGTCGAGGTTCCAGGGGATGTCGGCCTTAACGACGGGGGCTGCACCATGCGCCAACTTCACACTCACAGTACGAACGGCATCATTCACATCGAACTGAAAGAGCAAGGTGTTGAAGCACCCCTTGAGGCGTTCTTTGACGTATGGGGCAAGCACTTTGACGAAACCGGTTTTGATGATTACCGAACGGATGACAGTCACGAATTCCTCATGTTTGTCACGACGCAAGATTCTGAGGGAAATGAAAACCGAGAACAGGTCACTACGTTCCAAAACCATGTGTTGGAAGACGGTCAAAAAATTGAACTCATTTATCGAGAAATAGCGTGATCAGGGCGTGTACGTCCCGTCAAAGTGGAATGCGTTCGGCTCCTGGTCAATCACTTCCATACGAAGGACGGTGACTTCAATTTCGGTCGCTTCGAGATATGTTGTTCTTAGTTCATGCATCAGATGACGCTGAACATCTTCGATTTCTTCTCCATAGAGTATGGTGAGGTGGTGTGAGGATTCGTCCCCGACCTTGGCTACATACTCGATGACCCACTCCTTGAGGGGGGCCTCTTCTTCCCATGTGATGTCTTCCCATGTGTTTGTCATGGTTATACATTGGTCCTGAAGTTTATCAAACCTCGCTTCAAATGCACATGCAATTGACAGATATCGGGGTTAATTACCCGATTTCGGGGTGATAAGGGGGCTGAATCAGCATTGTGTTACTTTTTACGATAAATAGCAACCAAACTTAATCCGGTGCAAAGCCCGATAAGAATCCAAGTTGCGGTTGAAGATTGCTCAACTGAAATTGAACGGTGCGCCATTTCAACAGCCCCTAACGACATTGGCTCAGATCCATTTTTCAGCGCATCAAGCGTATGTTCGTGCACAAGAACTACGCTCCAGGATTCATAATTTGGAAACTCAATCGAAAAGTCGGTGTTGCATTCATCGTTCGCTGTTGCGTTTAACAAACCAAGGTTTGCTGAGATTGCTCCGGTTTCAAGATTGCATTCAGCTATGCCAAGAAGCACTCGGTCTCGTGTGGGACCTCCGACGTTCACGCCTCGGTCTGGAACTTCTGCCCCGTGTTGCAGAACGAGGAAGGTCAGTTGCGTTCCGTTACGGGTCAAGGGTTCTGCATTGAGAACGGTTGCCTTGTATCCCGAATCCGTTGCTTGTACTTGAAACGCCAGAGGAGTTACTTGCTGCCGTTCTAACTCAGTGTTGAGGATGTCACGTTGGACATCCTGCCAGGCTTCATACCCGCCTCGTGGCGAGCCACCTTCCACAACAAATGTTGGTGTTGATGCGATACCTGGGTTCACGGCTTTCATTCGCTCAATTCGGTGGGCTGCTGCTTCAGGTCCGAAGGCATCCTCACCATCGGTGGGGTGAAGTGCGATAAGTGCGATACGGGAACCGTGACTGTCGGCAACCGTTTCGAGTTCAGGGTCAACCTCGGAGCATACCGAACACCATGTGGCGGTGAATTCCTCAACAAGAAGGGTTCTTCCCCCCTCGCCAGTTGACACGGGGGCGGCAAATTCTTGGTCCAACTGTACGATGATTGCGGTCACCGGTTGAACCAGTAAGAGTGCTACCAGGTAGATGCCGAGCCCGATAAGGGTCCATCTTTTCGTTGTTGATGAGCGCACCCTTTGTCCTCCTTGGTTACGGCGAGGATGCCTTCTGCCTTGATTGCTTGGATTTGGGTAGGATTGAGAAAAGCATTCATGAGGGCATCGTGCTCGTATGCGCTTTGGAGAGGTAGGATATGGCAGACCACTGGATTGAAAATCACAAACGTGATTCTTGGCGGAAACAAGCCAAGGCCAGCGGATATCGTGCTCGGTCTGCCTTCAAACTTAAACAAATACAGGAACGGTTTGGGCTTGTTCGCCAAGGCGATACGATTCTCGACGTTGGATGCTTCCCTGGAGGCTGGTCTCAAGTCGCCGTGGAATTGGTTGGCCCGGAAGGACATGTCATTGGAGTAGACCTTGAACCGTGTCAACCCGTTGAGGGGGCAGTGCTTCTTACTGGCGATATTACCGACCCCTACACCCAAGAGCGTGTTCTTGAGGAACTTGGTGGAGACTTGATTAACGTGATCGTCTCAGATATTTCTCCCGACATCACTGGGAAATGGGACATGGACCAATCAGTAGCCATGACTCTCGTAGCCGATGTCTTTGATTTTTCACTGCCTCTTCTCAAGAAAGGTGGCGCATTTACGACCAAACTGTTCCAAGGAGTTGGAGTGCAAGAATTGATTAATGCTGTAAAACCCCACTTTTCCACAGTCCGCCGCTATTCTCCGGATGCTTCTCGAAACTCCTCATCCGAAGTTTATCTGGTGTGCAGGAATCACATGCCCTGGAAGTCTCCGAAGCAATCCATCCGAGAGCGGTACGAAGAAGCAGTTGATGTCTTGGTCGGCGGAAATGAAATCGAGGAGGGTCCTGCACCGACCTCAACCACATTCACCGTTCGCCGCAAAAAGAAGGAGTGAAAGGTTTCAAGAGCATTAAGGCTCAACCTTTTCCTCATGTCAAACAATGACCATCGTTGGCCCGCACCTGTAAACCGAATCATCAATTTACGTCCAAATGCTCCTGTGAGGCAATTGGAAATGGTTGTGCTTCGAATCTACCCTCAACGTCTCGTTGTATCCCAGCACTACACTGGACCGGTTGCAGCCGCTTGTGGAAGGGATGATACGGGTATTGTTGGATTGGTATTGTGGGGTGGGCAAGTCGATGATGTCCGCATTGGAGACATCATTCGCATTGAATCCGGTTGGTGTCGGCTTAGGGAACAGGCCTTGGTGGTAAGTACCGGCAGAACCGGCCGTATGTCAATAGTGAGCCGTTTTGGAAGTCATTCTCAAAGAAGTTCGTTCACGCAACCATAAAGAAGGGGAGGGCGTGGGCAGAATCGTCCCGAGGCGTTATTATGAGCGAACGAGCATCTACTTGCACATCATCTGGCATTCCCCTTGCAGAAAAGGGTTCCACGACTTTCCCCTGCCCTGGTTGCTTCAAGCCAATCGGGCGCAGCCCACGAGTACGCAATCAAGGTGTGCTCTACCGATGCCCTAACTGCGGCTTCGAAGGACCCTGAGGTGATTTTAATGGGTATGGTAGTCATGACATACAAGGTCAACCCAGATTCGGATGTTGACGATGTTGATAGCGACGCAATCGCAGAAGCCATTCGTGGCCTTCGAACCGATAACTACGATGTCCAGAAGGTCGAGACAAAGCCTCTCGCCTTCGGCCTTAAATTTGTACAAGTTCACGTCACAATGAACGACGGCGAAGGTCTTGCAGATGCTTTTGAAGCACAAATGAGCGACATCCACGGTGTTGGCGAAATTGAAGTCCTTTCAATGGGCCTTATTTGAATCCTCAATTATCCCCAAGCAGCACACACTGTGCGTACTTGAGACGGTCAACGAATGAGCCTTACTCATTCACCTTTTCGAGAATACTCAATCATTGTACCAATTAGACTAATCGTCACAGCAATAGGCAGCCTCAAGGCCAACAAGAAAATCGACGTCTTGTCGGCGTCGGACAAACAGAGAAAAGCTTGGAAAAAAGCAGAGAAACTGATCACTCAAAATAAAGCAGAAGACGCTCTTTTGATCCTTAGAGAAATTGATCAGAATGGATCTCACCAAACCACACTCCGGCTCGCAGGCAAGGCAACCCATAACATCGCTCAACAGTCAACTTCCAAAGCGGATTACCGCAAGGCTGCCTCTCTTCTTCGTGATTCAGTAAAAATGAATCCAAAGGACAAAAAGTCAAGTAAAGCTCACAATGATTTGCTCAATGAAATGCAAGATCTGAGAATCAGGCATCGTTCGCTCAGGAAAGTTGGCTACGCCATATCAGCAATTGCAACTTTGCTTTTGATTGTAGGTACCATAGGAGTTTCACTTGATTCCCCTCCACGTGAGGCTCCCGCCTCCCCTCCATCTTTCACGCAGGGCACAGTATTTTTTGGCCCTGAACCACTCCGAGGTAATCCGGTTCCACTCTTACTTTCGGCAGAGGCGACCGTAAAATGGGATAGAAGTGATATTTTCCTTGTCATTGCTGATGCAGATAAAAAAGAGGAGTGCGACAGCATCCCACCCATTGAAAGAGTTATGTCAACCAGTCAAACATGTAAAGCGGAGGACAGCGAATATGAAATCGTCGGCGAAAATGGTACTACAGGGCTAACATGGGCTCCAGAAAAAGGCGAGTATTATGTGGGCATAGGTACTTTGGGAGAGAGCAATCCAGACGGTGATAAATTCACCCTGGGTATTTCCATTGAATTGAACCTCTCAATAGGTGGTTATGTCTTGACATTATTGTTCGGTGCATTCGGTGTTCGATTGATAAAAAATGATTGATCATTCAATGAAGTCAGACATTGCGATTCATTCAGGAATACGAACCTCTCCCTTTGATTGCCCTGAATTACCCAACCGATCATGATTCATTCACGTGGGTGTCTACATAACGCCCTTGCACACAATCGGTTTGTACACTAGGGTTCGCAGTGAGTCATATACATCGCTAGCCTTTGCTTTATTGAGCAAATCCCAATTTGAGCATCAACATCTTCCACTTTCTGCTTAGTCGCAAGAAAAGTTTGTGCATCACCAATTTTTGCTTTCTGCTCAATCGCCGGAAGACCGTCCCCGCTGTGTGCTGTTTCTATTTTTTGGGGACAGCGTCTCGGCTTTTTTGAACGTCTTTGGTTGCAAGCCAAACTGAATAGTTCAAGTAAATATGTTCACGACGACTGATACAAACTGCGTGCAAAGGGACATGGGTATTGGGCAACAGGTATTGTCAACGATTCAATAACAGTTATTGCCCACCCCTCTGTCGGTAACAATATGAAAGCACGACTACCAAATTTCTTTTCAATAAAGCAATCAACGGATTTAGTCCGAATTGGAAGGGATTATGATGGTGGCTATCTCGTTTCAAAATCAGACATTGAACAATCAGATCTACTTTTAGGATTTGGTATTAGTGATGATTGGAGTTTTGAAGAGGATTTCTTAAACCAAAAAAAAGTATCCATAAATGCATATGATGCGAGTGTGAGTGGAAGAATTTTTTTCAGACGCCTCTTGGGATCTACATTAAGGATTTATAATTTTAAACGCTTTCTGAACTCGCTAAATGTGTTCTTAGAATATAGAAAATTTTTCTCTCAATCAGATGTTAATCATATCCAAAAATTTGTAGGCTTGAATATTAAAAACGAGCAGCACTGCACTTTTATGGATGTTTTAAACCAAACTGAAAGTAAAAATATTTTTTTGAAAATTGATATAGAAGGATCTGAATATCGGTTCTTGCATGACATTGTCGCTAATGAAGAGAGAATTACTGGCTTAGTGCTTGAGTTTCATGATGTTGATATACATCTTAACAAAATTGAAACGTTCATAAATGAATTGAGTTTAAATTTAGTTCATGTTCATGCCAATAATTTCCGTCCATTACGCGAAGATGATGATTTGCCCTTTGTATTGGAATTAACTTTTTCCAAATACTCAAATGTTTCAAAAGACTACAATTTACCTCATAAGTTAGATATGCCGAATAATAAAAATGGCATGGAATATGAAATTTTAATTAATGACTAATCGAATTCATTTTCAAATTTTAATGAAAGGTTTATCTTTGGTGTGATTTATTATTGCACGATTTGTTGGTTGGGTATAGTTCCTTGATTTAGCATCATTAAATTATTGTTAAATTCTGTTGTTCTTCTTGACGAAGAAGCAATCCCCATGATCCAAATGATTAATGCAACGGGAATGCCGATTATTGTAAACAGCAAGAAAGGGAACCCAATTGCTCTTTTGACTCCACCCGAACCATCTTCAAGATAAAAATAATCGAGGCCTGGCCAAAGAAATGCTAGAACTATCGCTAAACCTGAGCTTTTTGAGTTTAGCATTGGTGCTTGTTGAACATAAACTACTTGCTGGGGGGGACTTGAGCGCCTTCCATATGTGAAACTCAGGGTGATTGATCTTTACCCTTACAACACCCATGCGTGAGATGCCTGTTGTATCGGTACCCTACCATGAGATGCCTGTACAGAGGGTGTACGGAGGGTGTTGCATGGGTATACAGAGGTATCAAGAACATTCAATTGCATCAATGATTTGCTTCTGTATGTGTTCATCATACGCCGAAGAATGGAGCTCTTGCACATTACATTTGGTGTCAAAGTAACGTCCTGTTACGCCCTCCAATGATGGATCAGTTGCCACGAAGACCGTTGATTGTGAGGCTTTGTGAGCGCTCTTGCCACCATCACTTCGGAAAAATAATTTGAAGAATGGCATCATGATTTTCATTGGACCAGGAAGTCCCTTTGTTGTCAACGATTGTGTCATTGAGGTTGATGCTCTTCCCGGAAAAACGATATTGACACTCACGTTCTCTGGCTCCAATCTTTTGGAGAGGGCGATCGACATGGCTTCCAAGATGCTTTTTGAGTGAGTGTATGTCATCAAACCTCTGAACTTTTTCTCTGCCTGCAAATTT
>Ga0206123_10001648_pt1 | contig 20705 bp, 16 predicted proteins | sample Helgoland_Spring_2_FD_160086 | JGI IMG/M metagenome (GOLD analysis project Ga0206123, IMG submission 160086) | Pelagic subsurface seawater microbial communities from Kabeltonne, Helgoland, North Sea - Helgoland_Spring_Bloom_20160316_1 | ecosystem: Environmental > Aquatic > Marine > Epipelagic ...
TGTCGACCTTTCCGAAGGGGTCCTTATCGGTCCTGGAGAGCCCCTCGTTCATGGTAATGTGGTAGAGGGAGCGGCCGCCCGCCACTCTGGCCGAGCGCTTGCTGAGGACCACTTCCTTGCCTCTGCCGCCATCACAGATCACCAGGCAGTTCACCCCGAAAGAGGTGAAAAAAGGCCGATATTTCAAGAAGGTATCCGCGTTGGCCCTGGCGATCTCATGACCCTCGCTCTTAAGCTCATGGTAGATCGACCGGAATACCTTATGGGTGAAATAGTCGGTCTCGAACAGATCCACCTCGACGCCGGGACTTTCCTCCTCACCAAAGCGGGTGAAGCGCAGGTTATACACACCATACTTCTTGCCGTTAAAAATCATGCCGTCCGCATTGCTTACGAACTTCTCGCCGACGAGGGTGCGATGCTTGTCGATGAGCTCAGGCAGCGCGGCGATCCCGGTCATTTCGGCGAGATCCTCGAACGTGCAGCCATCGTCGAAGGAACGATCTTCGTGGAACGCCGTACATTGAGAGTCCATATAGCCCCTCTGCTTTTCCTTCTCCCTGAGAGCGGCCTTCAGGCGGGCGGGCATATCGATATAGAGACACTGCTTCTCACCGAAGTGGGAAACATCCCTGGAGAATATATTCCGCTTGGCGAACTCGGGATCACCGGTGGCCAGGTCCACCACGTTAATGGCGTCCTTACGCTGACGGTAAGCCGAGATTTCGGAGCGCACCTTTCTACGGAACAAGGCGCGGCGTGTACCGAGATACACCTGCTGTATACAAAGCAGGATCACGGAACCGGTGAGTAGGAAGAACAGCTCCGAGGTGCCCTCGTTGGCAATACGGTCAAACAATGACTCGAACATCTAAAACTCGACTACGAGACGGCACGATCAAGACAATCCAGCGCCGCCTGGATCACGATACGTTCGTCAAATTCATTCTCAATACGGCGGCGGGCCGCCCTGCCCGCCTCCGCCAGCTGGTCAGAACTCATACCCAGGCAGGCGGTCATGCAAGAAGCCAGAGATTCCGCATCCCGCACCTGACACAGCCAGCCGGTCTCGCCGTCCACCACCGCCTGGCGGCACCCGGGCACGTCCGTGACGATGGCCGGCCGCCCCATGGAGGCGGCCTCCAGCACGGTACGCGGCATACCCTCCCGATAGGAAGGCAGCACCAGCACATGGCTCTTCGCCAGCCAGGGGCGCACATCGTCCTGTTCACCCACATACTCCACCACGCCGGTACGCCGCCATTCGGCGACCTCGGCATCATCAATGGCGCTGCTATTGCTCACCCCCTGCGGACCGATCAACACAAAACGGGTGCCCGGATGGGTAAGCGCAACGCGCTCCGCCGCCACCACGTATTCACGCACGCCCTTGTCGGCGATCAAGCGGGCCACCATCACGAAGGTGAAATCGCCACCCTCGGGCAGCGCCTGGAAGGCAAACCGGGCGGTATCCATCCCGGAACCAGGCAACAGTACCGTGGGCGTGCCCTTCAAAAGGCCGCGATCGCGGAACAGCGCCATGTCCTCCTGGTTCTGGAAAAACACACAGTGGGCGCCTCGGTTCACAAAGCCGTACAACGACCGTACCCGTCGATACAGCCAAGAATCATGGATAAAGGCGGTACCGAGGCCGGACACATTATTTGCGTATGGAATACCCAGCAGACGACACGCCAGGCCGGAGTAGATATTGACCTTAACGGTGAAATTGAAAACGAACGCAGGCCGCAAGCGCCGCAAAGCCCCAAACAGATGGAGCACACTGCGAGCTTCGCCCGCTAACCGGGTACCCTTACCGTCCAATCGCAAAGGAATGAAGGTGACACCGAGCTCCTCGACCAACTTATCCGCATAGCGATCCGGCGGAGCCATTGCTACGACGGGTCGCCCCGCCTCCACCAAAGCATCGATAGTGCCGCGCCGGAAGTTATAGAGATACCAGGCCGTGTTGGAGATGAGAACGATGGGCTGCATTAAGAGGCGAAGGGGTACATTTGGTAAGGGAGCCAGGCATAGGCGTGAGTGGCAAAGAATAGCCATACCGCCAACACCGCGGTGTAGTACGCGACCACGCCCGCAACGATATAAGCGCGAACAAGAGTATCATTGGCGATTAAATGCAGCCGAGAAAAGACAAATAGCTGAAGTGGAATGAGGTACAACGCCACACGATCCGTTGCCGTGGAAGAAATCAAGACCAACGGAATACACACCAACGCAAACACGGACATCCACCACCAAAGTCGGCGGGCCTCCTCCCCAAGCGAGAGCTTGCGATTTAGTAACAGATACAATAGCGCTGGCACAGCGTTCATGAGAACACGAATTAACCCGCCCTGCGACTGAATATCATTCTCTACGTAGGTAGACCAAAGGGTATCAACTGAATCAAACAGGAACAAATAGCCGCCAATCAAGGACATAACGCCAATCCAGAAGAGGCTCCAGACGCGCTTTTGACTGGAAGCCAAGGCGGCCATAGGTAGCATCAAAACAGCTGATTTGTGAAAAGCTGCGCCGACTAGAACCAAGATAACAAACCGGCGCATGCCACCATCGGAAAGGGCTACCAGCCCCAATAAAATAAATCCAAGAGCCACAGCCTGACGACTATAACCCATACCCACTACGATAATAAGATAGGGAACCGCCACCAGAAGCACTAAAGACGGGATCGGCTGCCGACGGGAGAACACAATTACGCCAGCCATTAGTACAGCTCCGCAAATGAAGTTAACGGTATAAATATTACCGCCTATCCCTACCATCAACCAATTTACGAGGTAGTAGCCAGGATCACCTTGCAAAAAAACCTGAGACAACGTCATCCGAGAGGCTTGCTCGAGGTAGCGGAGGTAAGCGCTCCAGTCGCCCCCAACCTCATGGCGTAGGCCAATAGCTAGCGCGAATATCAATCCCAGCGACCACCCCATTACTCGCTGTGCGGACAGGGGCAAGCGCTGCCCCGACAGCACACCAATGGCCGGAATTAAATAGAGTACCCAGTAAGGAAGCATGAATATGGTAGAGCTCTTATAGACTTTCGAATGCTTAGAGAGTAGCTAGGGCAAGCTAGGCCCCCATCGTCGCTGCCAAGCCAGAAGCTGGAGTACCGCCCACAGCTGCTGAGCGTAATGACCTTGCTCTTTCAAATGGGCCTGCCACAGTCGACGCACTCGTGTCGCATTGAGTATCGGCAGTCCCGCGAGACTACTTGAGGATAGCAGATCCTCTGCCCATTCCCTAAGGGGGCCGCGAAGCCAGATATCAAGCGGCACCGCGAAGCCCATCTTGGGGCGATCAACTAGTTCTCGCGGCACGTGACGATAAAGAAGCTGGCGGAGCACCCATTTGTTGTCGCCGCCGTGCAACTTTATCTTCGAAGGGATACGCCACGCCGTGTGGAATACTTCTGGGTCCAAGAAAGGAACGCGCACCTCTAGACTACTTGCCATACTGGCACGGTCCACCTTGACCAACACGTCATCCACCATGTAGTGAAGCGTATCCATCAATAACATCCACTCCACGCTATTAAATCCCTGAAGCGAGCGGTACAGCGAATCCGATAACCGTCCCCGGCCGCTCCCCGCCAATAGTTCGGCGGGATCACGGTTCATGGACGCCACGCCCCAAAAAAGCGATTGCTCACTAGGACTTTCAAGCACCGCCGCCAACTTGTACAATTTTTCACCAAACGTACGCAGTCTTAATCGCGCAGGCAAAACTCGCCCGGTACGATGCATAAGCTCATCGTAAGTATGGGAGGGAATAGACTGAAGCGTTTTGCTCAAGGCACGGCGGGTACAAAGCGGCAGATGACGGAGCTTACTCCAAATACGGGGCACCCAGACATGGCGGTTGTACCCACCAAACAACTCGTCTCCACCGTCCCCGGAAAGCGCCACAGTAACGTGCTGGCGAGTAAGCCGGGAAATAAGAGCAGTTGGCAACTGTGAGGAATCCGCAAAGGGTTCGTCGTACAGCTCCGGCAAGGAAGGCACCAGGTCCAGGGCCATCCGTGAAGTCGCCCGCAGTGTCGTGTGTTCAGTACCCAAATGCGCCGCTATCGCCTCCGCGTACTGCGACTCGTCGTAGCGCGTATCATCGAAGCCCACCGAGAAGGTGCGTACAGGACTATTAGTCTGCTCCTGCATCAGAGCGGCAATTAGAGAGCTGTCGACGCCTCCGGACAAGAAAGCCCCCAGCGGCACATCGGCCTTTACTCGGTCGCGCACAGAGCCACCGAGGGCTTTTTCTACCGCAGACACAGCCACCTCAGGATCGGCGAGAGCATCAGCTAACATGGCCTCACGAGCTGCCTCCTCCGGCGACCACCAACGAAACGGTGCCGGAAGCCGTCCGTTGTCTACGTCGGCTTCGGAAATAGTAAGCAAGCTGCCGGGCGCGAGTTTGGCTACGCCCTGAAAAATACTCGCCTCGCCGGTAACGCCACCGAAGCGAAGATAATCTTCCAGCACGCTCTCCTCCAGAGTGCCTTGCCATTGGGAATGGGCCATAAGCGCCTTGAGCTCGGAACCAAATAGCACCGCTCCACGCCCTGTTACAGACCCATCCACATCACCACTGGTACCTTTGGCAAACCCATAGTAGAGAGGCTTCTCACCGAACCGATCCCGCGCCAGAGTCAGCGCTTGTTCCTTACGATCCCAAAGAGCGAGTGCGAACATACCCTTAACTGCCTGCAGCGTAGCCTCGATGCCCCACGCCACGAAAGCCGCCAATAGCGTTTCAGTATCCGAAGTCCCCCTCCAACGAGTTACCTCGAAATTAGAACTTGCCAGTTTACATCTCAAAACTTGGTGATTATAAATTTCACCGTTAAATGCCATAACATATCGGCCACACGGCGAATGCATAGGCTGAAACCCAGCATAGGAAAGATCGATAACAGCTAGACGTCGATGGCCCAGGGCCAAACAAGCACCACTTTCGGACCAGTGCCCTCCACTATTTGGGCCACGATGAGCGATAGCATCGGTCATCGTGCGTATGACAGAATCCGCTGTCGCCTGAAAAGCTCGAGGCCCCAAAAAGCCCGCTATCCCACACATCAAAAAAATCCTTTCAGGTGAACTTTTGGTCAAAGCAGACAGCATATAAACACTGCGCTTAAATGCTGAAGCTGCACATACTCCGCAAGCCGAAACCGAACGACCTAGTGGACGCGGGCAACGTAAAATATCATCTTACCGCCATAAAGAACGTTATACACGACTCAAGCCTGATGGCGACTGTGCGCGCGCTGGAATAGTCGCTTGAAGGTCATCAACTCAATTTAAACAATGCGCGTAATATCTTATCAAAACTGCATCAATAAAATGAGGAACGGTAGACAAGAAAGGCAGAATTAAACAAAGAAATAAATTAATAAGCCTGCAAAACCTCCCGGTATAGATCTATTGTAGTTTCAACCAGCGCATTTATGGAATACTTTTGGCGATACTCTTGAAAACCGTCACGCCCCATTTTTTTAGCTCGGCCAGAATCCTCAAGAAGATACTTAATATTATTCTCCAATTCAAGCTTGTTAAAAGGCGAAACCAATAAACCGTTTACATCGTGAGTGATTATTTCATTCAGGGCTGGAACATCAAAAGCAATCACAGGAGTGAGATTGAACCAGGCCTCAAGAACCACCAATCCAAAGCCTTCGGCAGCTGATGGGAGCACCAGAACATCCGAATCCCTAATATAATCATGAACATTATCGCGATATCCAAGCCACTCAACGTGACTAGATACACTCAATTCATTTGTCTTCTTAATTAAATCATCCTTTAGAGGGCCATCACCGATCATAACAAACTTAATATCAGGGAAGTTTGCTGCAAGACGCGACACGCAACTTAGGAGCAAATCATGTTGTTTCACCGGAACTAGCCTAGCAACCACGATGACTTGGGGGTATCCAAAGCGACCACAACCGACATCTAATTTACAGGGCATATTTTGAAAATCGAACCCATATGGAATAGTAATAGTTTTACTTGAACTAACAAGGCGACCTTTCACTAACAAACCCTTCAAACCATCTGAAATACAAAAAATGCGATCGGCAAAAAAACCAGCGAAACGAGTGATAACCGAAAAAAGGTCGTGCTCTAGATAACTATAATCAAAGCCATGAGCAGTTTGATAACTCTCTGAATAGCCATGCTTAGCTGACACCAATCTCAATCGCCCAAAAAAAGATATTTTTAGAAGGGCACCCCATAAATCGGCATGGATTAGATTTGTTTGGACAAGACTGATTGAGCGCCGGAGAATTAGTCGACGTAGCCGCCAAAGAACGCGCAAGGGCAAGGCGCTCCGCGTTTTAAATCTGTGGCATCGTACATCACTTTTGACAAGCGTTGCGCAGAAAGCATCATTTTTATCGGCATCATCGGGGTGTTCTACACAGGCGAAGTCAACACTTATTCCACGCCGAACCAATTCAGGGAGAAGATTGAGATAATATGTCTCTGAGCCAGCGACTCCAGCCATTTTTTGAATAAGTAGAATCTTCACATACGCCTCCGTTCGTAGTCTATCAACTCCATAATACCTTCATCGAGCGGAGTGAGTTCGCGGCCGAGAATACCACGCATACGAGTTACATCCGGGCAGCGACGACGCATGTCGCCTTCTTCCAAAGGTGGCAGAAATTTAATTCTACTTTTTGAATCTGCCAATTCAACAACACGCCGAGCCAGCTCGATAACCGTTATTTCCTTATCATTACCTACGTTGAACGTGTCGTTAAAACCGATCTCTTCATCAATGAGCTTTGACGTAAAATCTAAATTGTCACGCACGTGACAAAAGGTTCGCGTCTGGCTTCCATCACCATAAATACCAATCTCTTCATTTTTTAACGCAGCACGAACAAATCTCGCGACAACAAAGTCCGAGCTCTGCAAAATACTATATGTATTAAAAAATCGAAATATAGTATACGGTAAGCCATACTCTTGCCAATATGAGCGAAAGTAAGACTCCCCTACATTTTTTACGATTGCATAAGGAAGCCGAGAGTTTAGGGGTGTTGTAGCTTCTCGTTGTGGAATCTCGATTGGTTCTCCATAAACTTCAGAGCTTGAAGAAAAGAAAACACGCTTCACGCCTGTGTTTTTAGCAAGAGATAGTATATTTTCTATACCTTTTATATCATTTAGCACCCAGATAGGATGCTGTAAAGTGCGTTTCACCCCAACAATGGCGGCATAGTGAAACACGTAGTGGAATCGTCTCGATGCGAACACCGAAGAAATATCGCGATGGTCATTCACATCGGCTTTAATGAACTCATGATTAGAATGGCTCGTCTGAGGTAATTTTTCAATTGATCCTGTCAGCAAGTTATCAACAACCGTCACATGGTTGCTTGGGTTCTTAACCAAGGATCGCGCCAGGCTTCCTCCGACATTACCCGCGCCACCTGTAATAAGGAAATTGACTTTTTGCTCCATGCTTTTATATAACCTTTAAAATTTTAAGTTTATTTTCCAGATTTCTTTTCTACAACTTCGTTTATAACAACAAGGTAGTTCTTGAGCATATTTTCATTACTGAAATACGCCTCTACACGGTTTCGAGCAGCCCGGCCCATTCGTGCACGAAGTTTAGGATCTGCGCTTAGGCGCTGGACTGCTTCACGCCATGCTTCAAAAGTGTTGGGTACTCTTAAACCGCAGTGTCCATTGCGCCCTAAAAGCTCCTCCATGCCGGAGATATCTGAAGCAATAACAGGCAACCCTGACGCCATTGCTTGAAGAACCGACATACTGAAGGTTTCACCGTCACTCGCATGTAAATAAAAATCGAGGGCACACATCCATTGTGGCATTTCTATAGCAGGGACGACACCTCGGAAGTTCACATTTGCACCTCCTCCTTTGGATGCGCGAGCCTTTAAAGCATTTTCACATTCACCATCTCCTGCAAAATCTAGCGTCAGATTTATTTCTTTAGCAATGTCGATTAACAAGTCGTGACGCTTTGTTGGAACTAACCGGGACGCCATGCCTGCTCGCAAGCGTTCCAAACCACAAATCCGGTCCCGCGCCATTTGAAATAACGTCGTGTCCACTCCATTAGGTATACGACGAACTTTGTCAGGACGGAATGAACGTCCGAGACGCATAGCAAGAAGTTCTTTATAAGCCTCAGTCAAAACAACTACACGTCGCGCAGTCATCATTGCAGCTCGACTTCCAAGCCATTCGCTGAACGATTTTATCTCATTTGACGTATGCTCCACCGCAATCAAAGGGGCTCCACTAAGCCAAGAAGCCCAAGCGCAAGCAGGCGTCGCCGTCGTAGAATGGCAGATGATAGCATCCGGGCTTTCTGATATGATCCACCGCGCAAGGCGGAGCCAAGCCAACAAAGGCCGCCGCGGTCGCGGATGAAAAGCTTCATAGCGAAACCCGTGTTTAGTACAAAATGCGGCATGTGATTGATCCAGCGGGGCAACCCCATAGTAACCCATCGCCCATTCATGAGCATCGGAACCAGGAGCAGTAACAAGACCATTTACCACCCCTGAAACACCACCAAAACCTGTGTAGAGAACATTCACAAGCTTCATCGAAAATCATCTCTTATGAACCGAGCCGAATTATCGACAATTATATTGGCACGGAAATAGTTTTAATATCGAACTATAAAGAATCTATATTTCTAAATCAAAGAAAGCATTACACCATACAGAAATATCATCTAAACCAAAGATAAAACCTTTTGACGAAAGCGCGAAGCCGAGATAGAAAAACAAGCATTGGCGAAGGTAAGGCCGCAAATAGCCACCAGCGTCGTTGTCTGACACCGACAGGCGGAAAAATCCAGAGTGCACGCAGTGCTTTAAGTCTATTAATATCGCCACGAATAAACGAGCCACGCAAAGCCTGCAGAAGTCGAGCATTTATATATCCAAGGACTGACTGGTACATTTCGGCGTGTCGCGACAAGTCAGATAGATGCGCGTACAGCATAGCAACTGAGGGACTAAGATCGGACAATGTCCTTGGAAGTGGAGCCCCAGACAAAGCCGTCTTTGCCATATTATCCATCGCACCTCCATTTTCACGATAGTACACGACGGTTTCTCTATCTGACTTGGCGACGCTATAACGAAGGGCTAAACGTGCCCAATATTCTAAGTCCTCACCGTAGCGATAAGTTCCGAATCCGCCTAAAGCACTAAATACGTTACGCCTTATAGCGATGCTTGAAGCGTTCAGCACTCCAATTTCCTTTTGCGCCTCTTTAAAATAGTTTATTACTCTTAAACGACCAGGCTGAGTCATTTCCAGAAACTTAGAATCGCCGCCCTCTAAGACCTCTCGAGATGAAGTCGCAACCGCACCGACTTCGGAGAAAGTGTCAATAATAAGTTTAAGCTCCGCGAGATGATCGTGGCCCCACTGGTCGTCTGCATCCAGAAAAGCCAACCATTGTCCAGCCGCTGACTTAGCTCCTTTATTCCGTGCAGCAGATACGCCTTGGTTTGACTGAGTCAATATTTTAATCCGAGGATCTGATATTGAGCGCACCACGGCTGCACTAGCGTCCGACGAACCATCATCAACTACAATGAGCTCGTAGTCGCCGCATCGTTGCGCTAAAACACTTCGGATACAACGTTCAACGAACTGTTCTTTATTATACAAGGGTATGATCACAGAAAAGAAAGGGAAGCCATCCTTATTCATGAATGGTCCTCAAAAATGTCGACCTGCACAACCTTACAACCAGACTCTATAGCCAAATTAACCAACGATTCATTTTTTAAAGAACCGTACGGTACGAAAACAACTCGTCGATCAGCACACCGCGCCAGATTGAACATAACGCTGCTCAATGACCCGATCAGCAAAATTGGTTGATGTCCTGCATCTTTCAAAATCGCCTCTTCAGCGATCCTGCCGTTTTTTCTCAGGAAAGGAGCACCCAAGTCTAAGGGAATGACTTCACGAGGATGCCGTACGTATACATCTATACCGATTTCCCTAACGAGATTCTCCAAGCGTTTAATTTGATCAGAATTGAAGATTTCACCAAAAGGTGCACCGATAAAATAAGACCTAAAACTCGAAATTTCTGATCGATGAATGTTTCTACGGCTCCACAGATCGACTTTACGCAAGCGTGAACCACCAACTATATTATTTAGTTGCGGCTGAACAGTATAATGGCGAGATATCTTTTCTTTGGTTACAATTATGGATTTAGCAAGAAATATTTTTTTATAAATGCGACCTCGAATAGATGACGGCTCATTATAATACGAACTGGACTGATTGTAATTCGCGGTTCCATCATCAAAAGTAACCAAATGATCTACACAACGACGATTGGCAATAGCATTTAGAACATATGAATCTATACTAGAAACGAAGGTAGTATTATATCGCCTTTTAAAAACAAATGGCCAAGCAGCCAGCGCAAGCCAAACGTGGTTGAGAAAGTCCCACCTCTTTCTTTTTACCAGAATGTATTTCGCTCGAAATGCTCGTTGGGCAATTCGGCTGTAATAAAATTGATCTTCTGTGGAGTTGTCTTGTGTGAGGTATAGCAAATCGTAGGAGCTCACTCGCTCGGCCTCTAGCACCTTTTCCACCAACCAAGCCTGGAAAGGTGTCCTTATAAGCACAAGGCATCGCTTATCCTGATTTACATCTGATAACATTTTAAGATCGGTCGACATCCGGGGTGATAAGGCATTCCGTAACGGGCGTCATTGCAGCTATATCCATTTTTACCGCACGGCCCAGCACCTCTCTTAAACGTTTAGGCGGCAAACCATACCCAGGTCTAACACTCCTCACTGCATCCTCTGTGATTAAATCACCTGCTTTCAGATTCTTCACAAAGTAAAGTGAACGCCGAAACTGAACGTTTGAAAGCTCACTGGACTTCCTTCCGTAATCAGCTTTACCCAGTGCCAACCAAGCGGTATTAGCATCTTTGCACAAAGCAGTCAGCTCGGCTGGTTCCAGCGAAAAACTATCGTCCGGCCCGCCGCCATTGCGGTCGAGAGTAAAGTGCTTTTCAATTAAACTAGCCCCCAGTGCGACGCTCGTGATTGCCGTGGCGTTATCAATAGTATGATCGGAAAGCCCGGTAACTAGGCCGAAGCGGTCTATCATGTCTGGGATGGTACGTAGGTTATAGTCTTCTGGAGGGGCCGGGTACCCACTCACACAATGTAGTATCGCCAACTGTTTACACCCGGCGTTACTAGCGGCTTCAATTGCTTCTTCGATCTCCGATACGTCCGCCATACCAGTGGAGATAATCATCGGCTTACCAGTTAGGGCGACGTACTCAATTAAGGGAAGATCGACCGCTTCAAAAGACGCTATCTTGTAAGCTGGAGCTTCAAGCTCTTCAAGTAGATCTACGGCAGTGACGTCAAATGGACTGCTAAAGATAGTGATCCCGAGTTTACGCGCGTACTCGAATAGAGGCCTGTGCCACTCCCATGGCATATGGGCTTCTTCGTAAAGCTCATATAGAGTCCTACCATTCCACAAGCCGCCTTTAACCTTAAACTCATCGCTACAGCAATTCAAAGTAATGGTGTCTGGACGGTAGGTTTGTAACTTAACAGCATCAGCACCGGCTTTCGCGGCCTCTTCAATGATACGTAGTGCTGTTTCGAGTTTGCCATTATGGTTAGCAGATAGTTCAGCAATAATATACGGAGGTTGATCATTGCCGATTAATCGGCCATCGATTTCAATCCGGGGGACTTTCATCAGTGGTGGCTCCTTGTAAGTCGCGCCATTCGTCGGCCAATAAGCCGAAAATGATGACATCATTATAAGAATAACCATCATAAAAATGATCGCGGAGGGTCGCTTCAAGACGCAAACCAAGGCGTTCATGAAATCTTATAGAGCGAAAATTGTCTGCGAGAACTTCACCGCACAACTTGTGCAACTCTAAGGATGTAAAAGCATGCGCCAATGTACAATGCCCGAGCCGTTGCCCGCTGCCACGAGGAGCTTTAGGAGCCAGATAGAACCCCCATTTTGCTCGGCCACCTTGGTTATCCTCAATTTCAATTTTTACAAACCCTAACGGCTCCCCGTCCTGCTCATAGATCAACAAGTATCGACCTGGAATTTTGTTGGTACGCGTGAACCAGGCTCTATGCTCCTCCAACGTAATAACATGCTGAGTATACATGTACTTACGTATATCCCAATGATTGCGCCAATCTAGTACGCGCTCTAGATCGTGCTCTTTCATAGGTCTTAGCCGGCAACTGTCAAGGTTTTTTATTTCTGCAGCAATACGGGAAGAGCCTAGACCGTCCACCACCGCTGCGGCTCGAGCGCTCATTGTCTTAACTAACCTGGGATCGGCGAGTTTGACTAAGTTGGTCTTCAACGAAACCTCGAGGTCTTCTAAATTCAAGGGCAAAGCAGCGTCTTTTTCGACAAGTGCTCGAGCGATTTTAGTCTGATTACCAGCGAGCTCGACTATCAAAGTCGGCAACCCCACACAACATCTTTCCCAAGAGGTACTACCAGCTGCACCAATTGCTAAGTCGGCCTCAGCCATATGCTGTGCCATATTGTGTACATTAAACTCAACATTAATGCGCCAAGGTAGTTTCTTGGCTTGCTCGGCGACTAATTCTCGCCAGGGAGCCGCAGCTCCCATTACGACCACTATCTCCAAATCATTTGGTAGGTCGTAGGTGGACAATGCTTCCAGTATTCGGCCGGTAACATTATCTTTGTCCACTCCTCCTAGGCTAATTAGGATGCGTTTTATCCGCGATTTGCGGATCCGCCTGGTGACACTGATGTCCCGCCATTCGCGAAACTCAGGCCGCAATAGTGCATAGTGAGGCCCGGCGAGAATTCGGCAAGTCGACGGCACAAGCTTACGATAATCCCCCCTCCGTCGGCCGAGATTCTGGTCCAGAAGTAAATCCGCAACGTGGCTGCGATCAGCCAAATCATCAATAACCAGCAAAAGAGGTGCAGAATCTCCTAGCCCTGCAAGAACAGAGGTCTCCCAACGGTGATCCAGGGCATAATGATCTACTACCAACCAAGAAGCTTTCAGCTTCGAAAGAATGGCTATACAAGCGGCAGCATCCTGTGACCATCTTGCGCCTAACCAGTTAGAATAATAGGGCTCAAGCTCCGGACTAGCCTCTTCCATGCTCAATTTGTGGACTGTATAACCGTATGCCTGTATTACCCCACATAGATGCCCCGGATGCTCTCGGCAAATAAACTGGCATTCAATTCCCTGATCTTGTAATACTTCGGCTAAAGTGAGGCAGCGCATCACATGACCACTACCGATGTTGAGCGAGGCATCAACACGGAAGGCAAGTATCTTAGATTGTGAGGAGCGCTGATGTGATATGGCCATTTCTATTTACTTTTTTGAGCGCGCCAAGCATTGAACAGCCATTCTGCACGCTGCCAGTCCTCCGGGGTGTCAATGTCCTGTACTCGGTGGCGTGGCAACTTAACCGGAACCGACTGCTCAGTGAAGATAGGTGCACAGTTTTGCCAAGCTTTAGTACGTCCCCAGTAGAATTGCCCAGCGTCATGCCAAGCTTCTTCCAGATCTTGAGAACGAGTAGTGAAGTGCTCAGGTTGAAACATAGCTACTCGATCCTCCGGCGTGAGGCGTAGAGCTCGTTGGATAGGAAAGGGATCACTAGCCACCGAGAACGCATAGTTCACTTCGTCGTCACTAAACAGCGCTTGGTAACCAGCCCGGAGGTCCTCGGCCTGCACGAACGGCGCTGTAGCATAGAGGCAACAGAGTGCTTCTGGTGCACCACCCCGCTCAAGCAGCCAATCAATAGCATGGGCAATAACAGGTATAGTTCCAGTATAATCGTTGGCAAGTTCGGCAGGTCGACGGAAAGGTACCTCCGCGCCATAACACTTAGCAACGGCGGCAATCTCTTCGTCGTCAGTGGAGACAATCACCTGAGTGAAGCAACCACTTTCTAAAGCCGACTCAATTGCCCACGCTATCATTGGCCTACCGGCAAAATCACGAATATTCTTGCGAGGAATACGTTTACTATCGCCGCGGGCCGGAATAATGGCCAATGTCATAAAGACCCCAATGGTATATATTACCGATTAAAAACATACTTTTTTAATTTAGAATACAAAAAAAGTCCTTTAAGGGGGGGCGTCAGCCCTTTACAGTAAAAAAGCAAGGCTAGAAAGTAAGCTTTTTGCCCGTAACTCGGAAATAGTCGCACGCTAGAAATTGATGAGATGCGATTAAGGAGTTTTAGCACTTCAAACATTCCATGGTCCCGATTAAACTGTTCGATAGAATAGTTAATTTCTTGAAGCCGAAAATAGGTCGCAACGATACAACGAGTGGTAACGTTGCAAACCATGTCTTCATCATCACAATGCCTTTCAAGATAAAGCAAAGCCTTTGACATGTCCTCTAAACATCTCATTGAAAGAGAAGTATTTTGTTCAGGATTCTTCGCGGACCTTTGCCAATAAACAATCGATTCTGTATACAATATGAGTCTTGCTCTAGTTACAAGCACAGGTATAAAAGCGTTATCTTCAGCCCATGTATTGTCTGGAAACAGGTACGGGCTCTGCAAAAAAAGATCCCGCTTAAATGCTCTTGTGCAAGATGTTGTGCCTTTCTGAATCAACTCTAAAGCGGATATTTTTTTAAAATCTTCTTTTATTTTTGGAAATTCAACGACATAAGGAGAGGTCACTCTACTCCCACTTATAATTTCTGCGTCCGGGGACGTTGAAGCGCAGCGCATGAAAACTGTTGAAAAATCTTGATGCAGCACATCGTCCGAATCTACAAATGAAATAAAATCACCCCGTGCGCGACGAATGCCGTAGTTTCTGGCGGAAGCGGCACCTTCATTTTTTTTATAAAAATATGAAAACCGGCTATCTTCTTCAACATATTTCTGGCATAGCTGCGCAACGCCATCGGTTGATCCATCATCCACTATAATGATCTCTATGGCAGATTCAGATTGGCCTTTAAGCGACTCCAAGCACTGCCCAACAAGATCAGCCCTATTATATACCGGAACGACGATACTTAGCTTCATAGTATCGTTTCCACGACTTGAGAGATTTGCTCTATGTCTGATTTTTCTAAACCAGGAAAGAGAGGCAAGCTAATCGCCTCGGTATAATAAGCTTCCGCAGCGGGAAAATCGCCCAATTTGAATCCACGTCTCCGGTAGTAGGGCTGAGTATGTACCGGAATGTAATGCAGGTTCACGCCAACACCTCGATCGCGTAAGAGTTCGAACACTTGACCATGGGTATGGGCAATCTGATCCAACTTCAAACGTATTACATAAAGATGGCGCGCTGAGTAGCTATCCGGATGTTGCCAAGGCCTAGTGACAGGAAGCTCTTTCAACGCGGTGTCATAGTCATTAGCTAGCAGATTACGTCGAGCCACATAGTCATCCAGACGGTCTAGCTGAGAGTAGCCAAGAGCCGCCTGAAGATCGGTCATGCGATAGTTATAGCCCAAGTCAACCTGCTGATAGTACCAGGGTCCATGAGGCTCGTGAGTCATCAGCGCAGGATCGCGGGTCAAACCGTGACTGCGCAGCAGATCCATCCGGCGTGCCAAGGCTCCATCGTTGGTCAACGCCATACCTCCCTCAGCTGTAGTGATGATCTTCACTGGATGGAAGCTGAATACTGTTATGTCACTATAGCGACTGTTGCCGATGTATTCGCCCTGGTACTTGGCTCCTATAGCATGGGAGGCGTCTTCGATAATCCGAAAGCCATAACGCTGACCCAAGGCGTAGATAGCTTGCATATCACAAGACTGACCGCATAGGTGCACCGCAACTACCACCTTAGGCAGAAGTCCTTCCCGTTCGCAACGTCTCAACTTCTCTTCAAGTGCTATCGGACAAAGATTGTAGGTTCGCCGGTCGATGTCCACGAAATCGACCTCAGCTCCACAATAAAGACCGCAATTAGCGGAGGCGACAAATGTGACCGGCGTAGTCCACAACCAATCCCCCTCGCCCAAGCCCAACGCGAGGCAAGCAATGTGCAGTGCCGACGTTGCGCTGTTGACTGCCAATGCATGCTGTGCACCCACCTTAGCTGCCACAGCCTGCTCGAAACGCGGGACCATCGGTCCCTGGGTGAGAAAATCTGACTGCAGGACATTCAGCACAGCGTCAATGTCAGCCTGTCGAATATCCTGACGCCCGTAGGGGATCATTAGATGGCTCCGATCTTCTTCCAATTCACCTCGATCCAACCCCGAAGGGATTCATCGTCCATCCAGTCTTCATTTTTATCGCTGGCATAGACAAAACCTTCAGGAACCTTTTTTCCGTCTTTAATGCGATTTGAGTCTTTATCCCAGCTGTTAATAGCAGGAAGAATTTTATAGTGTTCAGGATATTCATAAGTATAGTGAGCATCTTCAGACCCGATCATCTGCTCATGTAACTTCTCGCCAGGACGGATGCCGACGATTTTTTGTACTGCCTCCGGAGCTATAACACGAGCAAGATCAGTGACTTTCATGGAGGGGATTTTCTTAACGTAAATCTCGCCGCCTTCCATGTCATCAAAAGCATGCCAAACAAGCTCTACACCCTGTTCTAGGCTTATCATGAACCGGGTCATCCGATTGTCGGTGATCGGCAACACCCCTTTATCTCGAATTGACATGAAGAAGGGTATCACCGACCCTCTAGAGCCCATCACGTTTCCGTAACGCACCACGGTGAAGCGAGTGTCATGCCCGCCAGCGTAGGAGTTGCCGGCTACGAACAACTTGTCAGAGGTAAGTTTGGTAGCACCGTATAGATTAATTGGACTACTAGCCTTATCGGTAGAGAGAGCCACCACTTTCTTCACACCTTTGTCGATACAGGCATCAATCAGATTCATTGCCCCTTGAACATTGGTCTTAACGCATTCAAAGGGATTGTACTCGGCGGTGGGTACAATCTTGGTGGCCGCCGCGTGAACAACATAATCAACACCATCTAGCGCCCGATAGATGCGATCCCGATCGCGAACGTCGCCAATAAAGAACCGTACACGCTCATCACCCTGGAACTTTTTAGCCATTTCCCACTGCTTCATTTCATCGCGAGAAAAAATGATGACGCGACGTGGATTGTAACGGTCCAGCAGCATCGGGACGAAGGTGTGGCCGAATGAACCCGTGCCGCCAGTAACTAATATAGACCTGTTATCAAACATGTTGTTAACTTTCCTTCGTTATACTATGACTCTTTGTAGCATCCGTCGAAACTATGGGCATGGTGCGACGTCTACTATGCAATCCGCTTTTATTTTTTAAGGGATTGACACTCTCTGCTAAAGTAAAGACGGAGGCTAGAATGCTTGAAAGGAACCAAAACCAGAATTTCACCTCAGCGGCAACAGTAAAGGATAGCACCCAATCTTCCGGGCCAACGGCGCCCTAATTTAAACATCAGAGCCACGACCGAAAAGCAATTTCGACCATCCCCAACGACTCATCAAAATAAAATATAACGATCGGCGGCGCAATTTACAAAAACACATAACCTTGGACTTATGGAATGCGAGAGTCGACATCGCAATAAATTTATTTACAAAAATTATCGCCGTGCATCACTCACTAAGACAGCTGATATCCATATTTTCTTGCCAAGTCGATCATATCTCTTTTTTCACGACCCTCGGGGATATCAACTAGCCCGATTTCCACACGACGTCGGGAATTTATTTTCTTCTTACTAACATCCTTCAATCGAGCTATCTTTTGATTATCAATTTGAATATCAAGTGCGGAAAAAACAACACAGGGATCATTAAGAAGATCCTCAAACAAATATGTAACCTCTGAAATTTCTTCACATCTGGTGTTCCATTCAGTCCAAAATCTAACGCAATCAATTAAAGGGTTACCTGTTAGCTGAAAACTTCTTCTTACAAAATCATTAAAAGAATTACTGTTCTCAGGCTCAAAAAAACCGATTCCATAAAGACTACTAACCACGTCTAGGGGGTTCCTCACTTGATGAACAACCTTCTCTGTTAAATTTGGATTTTCCTCCAAATATGGGACAGCGAGCCAGGAGGAGTCACCGTGATGACGTAAGTTTTTATAGAAACCGCTTGGGGTAAACCACATTTCATGTGAGCACTTCACATCCGCTTTACTTAAAAGACTGGCAGTATATGTGGACCCTGCTCTGCCCGTGCTCACTATAACGAATTGCGGATTCCTGCCCACTAAACATTCTGCAGACCTTATGATTCTACGAATTCCATTTGGTGCGAATCGCCGCACTAGGTTTTCAGTAATATCTGTTATTTGGCTATGCGAATAATCTTTCATGAGACAATCCTTACCACTATATAGTTTTCTAGCAGCGCTCGATGCTTGGATAATACACTTTTACGGCAGCCGGAAGGCAAAGTAATTGATCGTACCTTAGCATTTCTTACCAACACCAAACGCGCCTTGCGAGATATAAGTTTTTTAAGTTAAAAATAATATTGATATTTCCTGGAAAGCAAGAAATGAACTGCTAGAGGTCGCACTTGCATCGAAGTGGCCATGGGATTTTCTGCCAGACCAAACCTCCTATAGAAAAGTATTTTTAAAAAACAGTCAGGTATGCTCTGCCATACGTTTAAATGTCATATTTCGCTCCGCCAACTCACAAAATGAGCCTCGATCTCTTATTTGGCCATTATCTACAAGGTAAATAGTGTCACACTGCTTCACTGTTGCAAGCCTATGAGCAATCATGATTATAGTTTTCTTTCCAGAAAAATCATGGATCGCATTCATAATGAGCTTTTCAGTTATACCGTCCAGGGCACTCGTGGCTTCATCAAGGATTAAGACATCTGCATCGTTATAAAGAGCACGAGCAATACCGATACGCTGACGCTGCCCTCCTGAAAGCTGAACACCACGTTCGCCGACCCGGGTATCCAACCCCTCCGGCAATTGGGACAAAAGTTCGTCAAGGTGTGCCATAGTAGTCGCACGCATAACTTTCGCTTCGTCAATAGTCTCCAGAGGAAGACCGAAAGCAATATTTTCACGAATGCTACTATCAGCAAGGAAAATACTTTGTGGAACAAATCCGAGACTGTTCTGCCAAAGCCTCATCTTCTTGCCCGTAACGACTTCACCGTCAATCAAAAGCTCACCACGTTGCGGTTCGATCAAGCCCAGCAAAAGATCAATTATGGTCGATTTTCCTGAACCCGAGGCCCCAACCAAACCGGTAACCTTGTTTACAGGTATATCTAGATTTAGATTATTAACAGCGCGCTCGTATTTGCCGGGATATGTAAAATCAACATCTTTCAGTCTCACCGAGTCTTTGGGCACCCAGTGATCGCAAGCCACCGACGTTTCATCTGAAAAGCTTTTGCTATCAAGGACGGCACTGGCGCAGAGATCATCGCGCAGGGCCTCAAAAGCTGCTAAGTTCCCACGAATCTGGGATATACTGGTATAAACTTGCTGAAAAGCAGGAAGTAGCTTAAAGCCGGCCAGAGCATATACCGACAGCACAGGCAAAATGGTTCCTAGATCTCCTTCGTGCGCTGCTAGCAAATAGAGAACCAAAAAGATTACGCTACCAAAGGCAGCTAGCTCCATTGCATAGCGCGGCACCTGGCTCATGGCCTGGTTGGTGCCTTGCGCTACAGCAAGCTTAGAACTAGCTGAGCTGAAACGTCGAGTGAATACATCCTGCCGCCCCAAAAGAAGCACATCCTTTATTCCGCCAAACCCTTCCCCCATCAGTTTAAAACGCTGACGCTGGGCTTGAGTAACACGCTTCCCGTTCTGTACTAGCCGGCGCCTAACGGTACGGTAAAGTGTTAAATATGCTAAGGCGAAGACCGTCAAACCAACAAGAGCAACCTTCGGATTGTATAAAAGTATTACCATCGTCATCAAAGAAGCCATTACGAGTTTGGCGTTCATCTGCATCAGAGGACTAATAATAGCATTCGTAACTCTCTGGCACTCTTGAGCGATCTGGTTAGTTAGCTGACTGCTGCTTCCCGATGCGTGAAAAAGCCAGGGCTGATGCATGTAATGATAGAATAGACGGTTACTGAGTTCCGAACCGACGCGAGCGCCATACATAGAAAGGCGCCAGACGGTAAACATGGATACGAGCGCAGATACTGTGAGAACGACAAGTACGCCGATTCCAAACCAAAATAAGAAATCCCGTGGCTCATCGATTTTACTAAATTGATACAGCTCCGCCATGAAGCCTTCACCCTGGAGCTGGGCCATATCACCTACCAATGCCATAAATGGCCCAATAGAGATCACGCCGGCGATCTCACCAAGTGACATTAGTACTACCAATATTTGCAGCCGTAGTAGCTTAGCTCGTTGCTCTTTAGTAAGCAGTCCATAGAGCTCTTTGAGCTGTGCTAACATTGCATCATCATCGCTATTCCGCTATTGATTACACAGTGAAAGTCTATCTCATTCTAAGATTCTTCAAGTACCAGGGTATGGCAGTCGCCATACCCTCGGAAACGCTATGTGTCGGTGCATAGCCAAGCTTTTTGGCAGCCTTACCAATGTCGGCCTGAGAGTGACGTACATCGCCGGGACGTGACGCACCATAGTTGGGTTTTTTTTTGTAAAGCACA
>Ga0206123_10001650_pt1 | contig 20651 bp, 13 predicted proteins | sample Helgoland_Spring_2_FD_160086 | JGI IMG/M metagenome (GOLD analysis project Ga0206123, IMG submission 160086) | Pelagic subsurface seawater microbial communities from Kabeltonne, Helgoland, North Sea - Helgoland_Spring_Bloom_20160316_1 | ecosystem: Environmental > Aquatic > Marine > Epipelagic ...
GTACAAGACCGCCATCGTCTGGGTCTATTGATGCCACCACAACACCAGCATTCAATCCTGCACCAATGAGCGCCGTATCCAGTGCATTCTGAATCGCAATTCGATTATCTTCTGCCGTACCGCCACCACCACCCAGGTCGGTCGTGGCATTATCTATTACGCTGACCGCCAGGCCGGTGAAAGCACCGACGTTAAAAGTGAAATTGGCATTTGTCGTACTAAAATCAAGCCCGGCACTTAAATCTGTCGAGCCTGCCTCGCTAATGGCACCAACTTCGTCTGTGCTATTGTAAGTTGCGTTGTAAGCCAGTTCTTTCAAGCCACTACCCTGATCTCCCGCAACTAAAATTTCCATACTGTTGCTTAAGCCAGGATCATCAGTGCTTAACAACAAACGGAAACCGGAGCCATCATTTACTATCGTCGCCTGAACGCCAAAATCCGAATCGTTGATTGCGGCTCTTAAAGATGACAACGTATTGTTGCTGGAATCAATTGTAATGGTCTTGGTATTCTTGGTTGTATCTCTTTCAAACGACTCATAGGAACCATCGCCACTGGCGAAGCTTGTCTCACCAAACCGGAAGGTGAGTTCTCCGGTTCCCACGATATCTGTTATTGCGTCATAGGGTTTCGTCGCCAGGGAATGAGACTGGGCGAGTTGATCAATTGAGATCGAAAATGAGCCGGCTTCAGCCTGACTCGAGGCAGTCGCCGTCAATGCTGTGGGATCAGAACTCGTCGCTGTAATAGACTCCAGGGCACCTGAAGCTGTCAACGCAGAGGTTGATGTCCTTAAAGTTTCAAGGGCACTGGTTATTGCTCCAAAACCCGAGATTTCAGCTTCATATTCCGCCTGTTGCAAATTAAGCCGTAATTCAGCAGGCTCACGCTCTGCAGCAACAAGATCTTCAACAAGCTCGGTCGTCAAAATACCCGAACCAATTCCCAGCGATTGAATAGCCGCCATAATATCCTCTGGTTGGCCCGTCCCGGCACCTTTCACAAGCCCTGAAAAGTTGTACTTTTCGAGCCTGAATGTATCTTGCTAAATAACGACCAAAGTCGCATTAGGAAATCCCTAATGCGACTCTGATCCTATCCACCCATTGATGGAATCACATAGCACTTTGTAATCTAGTTCATGTCTAATCCATCAGACTTGTGCACTAAACAACAACAGTGGCTCTTCATTATTCAATTTCTGTGCCAGGTGGAGAGTCACTTCCGCAGGTATCTGGCGAATCACCTCGGACGAGTGCCTATCTACCACAGAGATCACGGATTCCCCGCTACTCTCATCTAACGAGAAGTGTAAATCCCGTTGCACATCCTGAATATAGTCATTTAACTTGGCCACCGCTTGCGCCAGTTGGTCCCTGGAGTCATTTTCTTTCACTTCAGAGACATCCTTTGCCTCCAATTGCGGCAAATCCTTGCCACTATTTTCCACGGGATTTGGTTTCGCTTCCGTTCGTTCTCCACCCCGCGTTTCACTACGCTGCACGTTTGATGGCGTGCTTTGTGGATTAATACTATTCATAACGAACCTCAAATGGGATTGTTTCCATCAGGTTACGACTCAAGTTTCTGAGCCGTAACCACCAAGAACCAAACCGCTTACTACTGCAATAATGCCAATACTTGCTGAGGTGCTGCATTCGCCTGGGCCAAAATCGATATACCCGCTTGCTGCAATACCTGCGTTCTGGACAATTCTGCTGTTTCTGCTGCAAAGTCCGCATCCAGGATTCGCGAGTTCGCGGCCTGAAGGTTCTCTACAGAGATAGACAGATTGTCTATGGTAGATTGCAACCGATTCTGGATAGCACCAAGGTTCGCTCGTTCGGAGCTCACCGATGACAGTGCATTGTCCAGAGCGTCCAGCGCTGCAACAGCACCTTCAACCGTGGAAATATCAACCTCATTAAGGAATTGACCACTGTCTGCACCGCCGTAGGTACCAGACTTTAGACCAAGCCCCTCGAGGCCGCCGAAACCATCTTCACCCACTGCGCCATTAGTACCACCGGCGACTGTGAATTCTTTGGACGACTCCAGTCGAACCGTAGATGATGTGGTTGCTGCAACTTCAGCATAAGTGGTTCCCTGACCACTAAAATCAGCTTCTGCAATACCTTTGGCTGATGCATCCAGTCCAACGTTGAGACCGGTGAAATCAGTACCCAGGGTATCAATGGCGACGGAAACGTTTCGACCATCTGCTGCCGTCAAGGTAATACCACCACCATTGTCGGTTGCCGACACACCGGTTTGACCTGTAATCTGGTTGATTGCACTGATCGCACTGGCCCGGTTGGACTCCTTGTCAGTTCCAAGGGTTAACACACCAGTTTCAATTCCATTGATATAGATGTTTCCCTGGTCCCCATCAGAAGTCCTGTCACTGCTGGTTGTACCACCTGCTACCACCGTGGCATTAACCGCAGCTGTCACACCTGTCGTCTCGCTCGCAGAGTTAATTGCTGCTGCAATGGCAATACCACTTGCGGCTTTATTAGATGAGTCAGCAAGTTCGTTTGATGCTGTATCATCTGAAGCCTTGGAAGCTGCAATACTTACCCCGTTGATTCGTAAATCCCCCGCAAGGAGTGTACGAATGGCAAGGGCTTCATTACCAGCAGCACCGGTACCCGTATTCAGGACACCCGAGGATGCACTACCACTGCCATCGAAGCCAAGTGGTACACTTGCATTACCGGAAACACCAACAGTGTTTCCTGCACTTGCTTCGGTGATGTCATTATCCGTAATGGTAATAACGCCATCATCCGCCAGGGATGCAGTTGCATTGGTCAATTTGCTGTTAATTTCAGCAACAATATCTGCCCTGCTGGTGAAATTGCCTTCCAGGGTGATCGTTTCATCACCACCTTCAAGACCGGTCACAGTCAGCGTATTGTTCTGCGCTGCCTGATCTGTACCAGCATCAGTCTCAATGGTTCCAGCGGGGTTAGTCACAATATTTGTGTCTATACCAGTTGCCGAGAAGGACAGATTTGCATAGGGAGTGGACACACCATCGCCCAAACCTAATGCAGCTAGTCCACCACCCGCTGATCCTTCAGCAAAATTGTCGACCGTGAAGGTAACGCCTGAACCTGTATCATTACCTGCCGTAAAGACCAGAAATCCGTCTTTATCAAGACTGGCAGTAATATCACCAGCTGTATCGAGAACAGCATCGAGGTCAGTCTGAATACCGGCGATGAAGGCATCGTCGTCGTTCGCAGCTAGTGTATCAATGGTTACGGTACCGGTCACGTCAGGTCCACCGGAGCCGTCATTGAAGGTCACATCAAATGTCACTTCCTGGTTTGCTGTTTCAAATTGATAGGTATTGTCAATTGTCGTACCCGTTGCTTCCTTAACTGAAGCCTGAGCACCGGCAGCCGTATAGTTGCTTCCGGTAACAATACCCGTCGCAGACAGAGCAAGTGCCGCTGTGCCGCCCACATTACCGTTTACAATCTCAAGTGAAGAGTTCGCATCAGTACGGGTGTTGGTCAAAACCAGCTCACCGGAAGTGTTTATCGAAACAACAACATCTCCATCCTGGTAACCGTTAGCACCGTCACCAATCGCACCGCTAAGGACAGTATCCAATTGCAACTGAATGTCCTGAACCAGTTCGTTAGCATTGGCGTTGTTTGCTGTCAGGGTATCTGCAGGTGCACCACCCAAATAGTTCCCATCATTTGCAACTGTAACCGCAGCACCACCGTTAAATGAGATGCTGAAGCTGTATGCATCAGCGGCAACTGCACTATCAAGGTCGATACCTGTCAAGCCAACACCACCGGCAGTTGTAACTGCAGCGGGTAAGCCAACATCCTGGGCTATTTCAGCACCTGACGCACGGGCCGTACCAGAGACACCTAATGCATCCAGAGCACTAACACTACCCTTGAAATTACCAACCGAAACGCTGACGTCGGCTCCGGTTCCAGTTGTGGTGAATACCAGGTTGGAATCTTTGTCGATTGATGCAGCGACACCACTACCAATGGTTGAGGCTGCAATTTCATCGTTTACAGTTTCAAGGAAAGCAGCATCAGAGTCGTAGTCTGAACCAGACGCAGTGAACGAAGAAGTACCCGTCACACCTAAACCGGTCAGGCCTGCATCAATTGCAGCTTCATCCGTAAAATTATCTATCGTGATCGAAGTATCTGAACCTTTATCAACACTGGTGAACACCAGGTCGCCATCACCAACATCTCTGGAAACAACAATTTTTCCTGCACCGACAGCTGAATCAACAGCTGTCTGAATACCCGCTAATGCCACTCCAAAGCTGGCAGAAAGATCTGCATTCAGAGTTACAGTACCATTCGTTGTTGTACCATTCGCAGAGTACGACAAATCGAATGTAACATCAGTGGCACCAGTGGCGTAGTCCGTTGCCGCAAAGGTACCGCCGGTAAATTGCACCTGCGCACCCTTGTCCCCCGCATAAACACCCGCATCACTTTCAGCACCTGCAACACCAACGGTTGTACCTGCATTATTAACTGCAGCAGTTAGGCCAGCATTATTAGTAATCCCGAGGGTTGCTTCACCCTTGGTTGGATCTGTCACCTCAAAGACAAGGTTGTCGTCTGCATCAATTGACACTCTGATATCGCCGTCTGCATAAGGTTCGTTAGCAGAAAACCCAGCGGTAGCAGCAACATTAAAAACGGCAAAAGCTGTATCAATCTTGCCCTGTAAATCAGCAACCAACCCTGCTGAGGTTGCCGCTACTGCATTAGCTATACCTGTAATCGAAACACCGTTGTAAGACAAATCAAAGTCTATCTCGCCACCAGCACCGAGAGTTGCAGCAACTGACGTGTCACTTCCATCCAGCGCATCACCAGCACCAGCCAGCAAGACACCAGCAGTAACCGTCAGAGCTGTACCTTGAGGTGCACTACTTTTAGCTAGCGTAATCGTGTCATTGGTGACCGTTGTACCATTGTCATAGGAGATATCAAAAGACAGGTTGTCTTTGTTACTCAAGGTACCGCTATCACCAGTATCCAGTCCCGTTACTGAACCACCACCAAAATCGAATTGAAATCCCGGAGTGTTGCCTTCAGCAATTTTAACCTGGGCAGCTTCTGTACCACCAATACCTGCAGCTTGAACACCTATGGCGTCGGTCAAACCAAGTGAATCAGCGGCAGGACTGCCGGTAACGGCTGTAATTTCAACACTCTTGCTCGAACCTTTCTGACCTGTGGTCAGGGTCAGTTCGTTGTCCGAATTATAAGAAGCAAAAACCTGCCCTGTGCCCTGACCCAGTGCCGTTGTTGCGGCATCAAATGCTGCGTTGAGGGTACTAACAACTTCAGCTTGTGTCGCATCGCTGACATTAGTCTGTGCTGTGGTGGAGATTGTAAAGGCTTCACCGTCATTGAGTGATATCTCAAACTGGATTGCACCAGCAGAGGTCAAATCAATACCTGTTGAAGTTGGTGTCGAATCTACCGACGAACCAAGATTCAGGACTGCCGCTTCAGCACTACCTGTTTGAAACTGTATGGACGTTGAAGTGGCTGCGCCCGCTTCGAAACTATTACCGGAGGTAAAGTAGTTTGCTGAGGCGTTTACCGCACCAACTGTTGTTTCATTAGCGCCGTTGGTGCTAATTGTGCCATCACCATTTGAGTCGTCTTCAGCATAACCGAGTACCTGTGAAGCAACAACATCTGTCACAGCACCTGAACCGTTAACATTGTTTATTTCCAGGGTACCCGACTCCGCCAGGTCACGGCTAAAGACCAGTTCGTTACTGCCGTTGACGGAAGCTGTAACACCAATAGTTGTACTGGCGGCGCTTATCGCAGTATTGATTGCATCGGCAAGCTCTGAGCCTGTACTCAATGAGGTAATTCCACTACCTGCACCAAGTGTTACAGTCACTGACTGGGCGGCTTGCGTGTTAGCGCCTGTGATTGAAATATCAAAGCTGATCTTGTCACTACTGGAAAGCGTAGTGGCACCAAGCTGAGATGAATCAATAGCAGAGCCACCTGTTGTACTCGCGGCAGCAGCTTCGACTACAGTGTCAGCAGAGATAGTGTTGGCACCGGTACCAGCTGTATTTTCAGCAATACCCAATGCACTCGCTACAACTGTTGGAGTTGTGGAGTTATTAGTACCAAAGTTACGAATTTCAATCGTTCCAGCTTCGGCAGTATCTCGAGAAATTTGCAGGTTTCCATCAGCACCAACACTTGCAGTTGCTGCGATATTGCCTGACAGAGAAGTATTGATCGCGTCAGCCAAATCCTGGACAGATCCGCCAGTTAAATCAGAATTGATGGTAACAGTTTGAGTCCCGTTTTCTGCGGATGACTCGGCGTTGCTAATCACAACATCAAACTGAAGCGCATTTACCCCGGAATAATTTGCGAGCGTTCCCGCACCGGAACTCGCCACACTTGCGGCTACCGCAGGGGTGTCAAACGAGCTTGTTGGCGCGCCATCTTCTGAGGTTCGCACTGTTGTTGATACCGCTGCAGTATTGGCTGTGTAGGTCCCTGCAACTAAACCGGAATTGGCTATATCACCAGTACTTTCACTGACAACAACCGCCGTACCCGATGTTGTGGCACTCAACGTATAACCGCCCGTTGTCGTTTCCTGGGCAGTCAAACCGGTGCTCCCTGCGGACAGGTTACCTGAGCCAAATTGTACCGTGATGTTTCGACCATCGGCGGCTTCAAGATTAATACCACCATCTCTTGATCCCGAGTCGATCGCAATAACACCTGTCTCTCCGGATCGCGCATTAATTGCGGCGACAATACCGGATCGGTCAGCAGAGTCATCAACATCACCGGTTGCCAGCGAAATTGACACACCATTGAGGTTCAGCGTGCCTGATGTAGAGTTTGCACCACCAGAGGCTTCGTTTTGAAAGCTACCGGAGGCAACGTTAGTCAGTACTTCAGCGCTGACACCAGATTCATCGGAAGCCCGATTAATCGCAGCAACTTTTGAGATAGAACTGGCATTTGAATTTGAAAAAGAAGAAGTATCATCAGAAGAAACAGATGGTCCAACAACCGCGCCGTTGATGACCAGGTCACCATTTCCGAGCGCTCCATCAGAACCGATTGCGCTCACGCCAGCGGTACGGCCACCACCCAGGTTAGCAGCGGTAAGTTCCGCAATTCCAAAGCTTACTGTTTCACCGGCATTGGCGCCAACCTGGAAAGAAGCTGCAAAGTTGCCGTCAAGCAGATTAGTTCCGTTAAAGTCAGTCTGTTCGCCGGTACGTGTAATTTCAGCGATAAGCTGTTTGGCTTCAGAGTTCAGGGCTTCCCTGTCTACATCTGAGTTAGTCGCGTTAGATGACTGTAGTGCCAGCTCCCTGAGACGCTGCAGGTTACTTGTAATTGACCCCAACGCACCTTCAGCAGTCTGCGCTAGAGATATTCCGTCTCCCGCGTTCCGGACTGCCACTGACAATCCCCTGATCTGTGAAGAAAAACGTGTTGAAATCGCCAATCCAGCGGCATCATCCTTTGCACTGTTGATTCTAAGTCCAGACGACAATCGTTCCAATGAAGTCCTGTTAGCGGACTGCGATTGGTTCAAATTACGTTGCGCCGTCAATGAGGCTATATTCGTATTAATAATTTGAGGCATGTTTTCTTACTCCATAAGGCCGTTCACTGGAATGTGAGCGACCATTCCATCTTGGTTAAATGCAGGAGCATCCGGATTCTATTAGTTAATAAAAATGCTGGATGTACTACAGCTCACAATGGATAACGGCAAGATTCAGAATCCCTTTAATCTTTTTAATCGATTTTTTTGTAGCGGCGAAAATTACAAGAATAAGTAACAAAAATACCAAATAAATAGCTAAATGCGTTGCGCATTTTAAAATTTGTACTAGCTGACAATCTTGGGAATGCCGTAACGGAGCCATTGTTTTATCCCGGGTGCATGTATCACTGTTGCCTCCGGTACGGAATACTTCAAGCTGCCTGGAATAATTTTAAGCAATGAAATCACGAAGCACTATTTTGGGGCTACACTTTTAAGCATAGTCCAATTAGGCAAAGATAAGGCCCAGTTAAAACACAGTGCAAAAACAGCTCAAACACAGTCAATGAATAGCAAGGCTTTTCGAGAAGCCAACAGCGTCTCGCCGCTACCTGAATCAGGGCATTTAAGCAAAGACAGCTTCAGAGAGTTACCAGGGCAAAGTGTGAACCGGAAAAGGGTCGATTGAGAAACAGGTCTATTTATACCTGAATATGAAAGCAGGAATAGCAACCAAATGAAAAAGTTCGAATGTGTAATAACCACAGATTATGATCTGGAAACTATGGAGCAACAAAAAAGTCGATGGAATCTAGTGCTTGGTATATCCGACATATTAAAAACACAGGCTGAAGACGAGAACTGGGACGTGGTAGTAGTACTTGCCGATCAGAGAGACACGCTTGTCAAAGACTTTTTCTCCGAAGCCTTGTGTGATGAACTCTATGACTCGGTGCTTGCTGGCGTTGCACAAATGGAATCAGAACACGAAAAACTCATTGGTAAATTAAACCAGCAGAGGCAGCAGGTAGATACTCGTGAGAAAGAGTTGTTAGCGCTGAAGGATGCGGCCTTAAAAACGATTAAACAAAAGCCGGACAAACTGCACTAATAGGGAAGTAGAAACCAGCACAGGAAATGACAACTGTTAAGTTAACCTCTGCCGCATCTCAGTACCCACAGATATGAAACCATACTTCTCATAAAATGGCCGGTTGTGTTCTGTGCTCTTGACTAAATACAGGCTAACCTCGGCACATCCCCTTGCAATTGCATTGTCGACTACTTTTTGAACCAGAAGCCCGCCAAGCTTCCTGCCACGAGCAGCCGGAGTGACAATCAGTTCTTCCAACGCACAGTACTCCCCACCATACCGCATTGCCAGATTGTAACTGGCACTGACCATCCCAAGTACGACATCATCCTCCTCTGCAATAACAATCTGTCCTCGCTCCCCGGTGAGCAGTTCCTTAAACACAACTTCCATTGACGGTCCCTTTGAGGAACCGGTAGCAGCCTGTAACTCGGACAAGAGCTCAACACATCGGCTCATATCGCCCTGGACTGCATTCCTTAATTTTATTGTCATAGCTTGCCTTCGTCTGAACCGGGAAAAGAAATGATTGTTTTAATGCCTCAACTTGTTTCAGGCAGTGTTTTATGCAAAAAATCTGTCATATCGTTAATACTGCTTTTTGCAGCTGGCAAGAATTCCATCTGTGAAAACGCATGGGGCATACCTCGATAAACCTGATAATCGAATTTCTTGCCGGCTGCTAACAATTGCGCTTTCAAATTCTCCGCATCTTCTATCAGCTCATCCTCGCTACCAATACCGATATAAGCGGGTGGCAGTTTTGCCGCTTGAAGGATTGGACTGACTCTCGGATCATCAACCAGATGTCGCTGCCCTGCGAGATAAGCATCAAACAGCAATTCCGTTATCAGGTCAGGCTCTTCCCCGGATCGAAAATCATAGACCCCGTACAACAACCCAACCCCATGAATTTTTGGTGCAGCAACAGTGTTCACAAGTTCAATCGCAGTCGCTGCGGCCAGGTTTCCACCCGCAGAATCCCCCGCGAGTACTATACGTTGATTGTCACCACCCCATTGACCAACCATCTCGGCAGCTGCGTAAACCGCATGTATACAGTCGTTTAAACCGGCTGGAAATGGTGATTCGGGTGCCAAACGGTAGTCGACACTCAAGGTTAGAAATCCCCGCTCGGCTAGCCTGTGGGTTAATTTCCTGTGGGTCGCGGGTGAACCCCAAATCCATGCACCGCCATGGAAATAAATCAGAACGGGATAAGGACCTTCACCTTTTGGGACTGTGACATCGAAGGTTAACTTAACGTCATCTATTTCCCTGAAAGGCACATTCTGGTGGAAAGCGCCTACTTCTGGCAAATCATCATTGAGTAACCCGGCAAATTCATCAAGCATCTTACGGAGATATCGGACACTGAGGTGCTCGATTCCCGAAGGGGCGGCAAATCCGGACAACTTGAGCAGGCTATCGAGCCTCATCTTGTCCAGCGGTCGTCAAAAAAGTCGGATTGATCACACCCTCATCCTCAAATCAGAATATCCACGGAGTATAAACCGATCATGGGCAGGATCAAATATAACGGGGGTTAGCGCGCGTTTTAGAGATTATTAATCAACGAGATATTAGCAATTCTGGCGAAACTTTGTTGCGCTGCTTCCAGAACGAATGTCTCAAGGCTCAATCGACTCACCGCTTCGGCAAAATCTACATCCTGTAATTGGGACAATACGTCCTGGCTCACAAGATCTACATCCTCATGGATAGACTGGGTACTCTCAAGGGTATTTAATCGTCCCCCGATTCTGCTGCGGGTCTCCAGCAAGCTGGTCTGGGCGTTATCAATGTTGTTCAGCGTGCTTTCAAGTGAAATCCGCAAACTTTCACGGCCTTCAGGTGTGTCTTCAGAATTCTGAAGCGCATCGTTCAAGCGAGCAATTGTTGAAAGGGTACTTTGCTGTGTCGAGGACTCTATATTGAAACTATCGCCAACATCAGGTACACCGGATATTCGAACTGATATCCCCTCAAATTGTATGTTTGCACCAGGATAAAATGGAATATTCTGCAGTCCTTCAATCACTCTGTTATCAGATGATCGGCGGACCGTGTAATTAAGCTGCGGAGGCTCAAGGGCATCAACCCGTTCTATTTCAATGAACGCATCCTGTGGGTGAAATGCCTCAAAGGCTTCTTTGTCGATAATTTGACCCACGGTAATATTGGCCGGTGGAGACGCGGTATTTCTCGGATTGTTGGCGGTTGAAAAATTCAGTTCGGCGGCCGGTATCGCTTCAAATATCCCCTTTCCGGAGTCCCTGGAGTTTACAAAGGTGGTTGCGCCAATCTGAACTAATCGCTCGCCCTCATCACCCTGAAATTTGAAGCCGCCGCCTCCGCCTTTTACAAAAGGTTGAGTGTCTCCTTTATAACCTGCAAAAATGAACTCACCATTAGCGTCTTTGGAATTGAGTAGCCCCAGCATCTCGTCAAGCCGAATATCAACTTCCTGGGCCAGAAAACTTCTATCCTCCTTATTCAGGGAGCCATCACCAGCTTGTACAGTAATTTCCCGGACTCGTTGTAATAACTCAGACGCACCTGTCAGCACCGTTTCTTCCAGTGAGAGCCGGTTAGTGACAGAGGTAATGTTTTTCTGATACTGACCTCGTATAGCAATTTCCTGATTCAACTGCAGGATTCGAGTAGCGGCAACGGGGTCATCGGCGGCGGAGAGAAACTTTCGCCCCGTCGAAATCTGGTTTTGAGTATCAGCGGCGAGTCCACTCACCCGCTGCATATTATTAACCCCGTTGTTAAAGGTCTGAATTGTACTCACTCTCATGCTGTTAACCTGCCTATCTGAATGAATTCAAAAGTGTGTCAAACAAAGATCTCGCGATTGAGATAACCTGGGCGCTGGCGTTATACCCCAGCTCATACCGAATCAGGTCAGCCGCTTCTTCATCCAGATTAACACCAGAGATACTGTCCCGGTTTGCCTGCGATTGTTGTAACAGACTCTCACTGGCCTCCATGTTGATTTGTGATTGTGCGGTATCAACACCAACTGTTTCGACCATACGACCATAGGAGTCCAACAGGGTTACCGAGCCGCGATCGACCAGCTTTGTTGTCTCAAGCGCCGTTAATTCGAGTCCATTTCGATTGTCGGACACACCATCGCTATTGTATTCAACCGTAAATTTATCACCGGCTTCCGGCGCACCGTCAAGGCTGATCTGGTAACCAAGGTAGGTACTTAATGCCTCTGGCTCGGCCTTGAACAAGTTCCCGTTTACCGAGACAGCATCGGACGACAGAGTGACACCTTCTTCCATGAACACACTCAGCACGCCGCCAACAGTGACTTCGTTCTTAATATCTGCTCCCGCTGCTGTGGCAGGCTCAAATCCCAGGGCGAAGCTCAGTGCCGGACTCACATCTACGATTTCGATCGCCTGATTCTCACCGACTTCCCTTGTAGTAATGGACATGCGTCCATCGGTACCCATCGATGCAACGATATCGCCGCTGGCGATATCGGAACTGTCAATTGCCGCTTGAATTTCCCTGGCAACATCCGACCCAAGAATTTGATTGCCAGTCAGCGTAACAACCTGATCGACCCCATTGTTCAACTTCAGCGTCATGGTGTAGGGGCCACCAAGGTCAAAGTTATAACCCGCGGAACGATCAAATGTACCGGTAATAGTGGCCGGTGTACTCCCGCCGGCACCGGACATCTCTAAATCATTACCATGGACATCGCGTAATAGAAAAGTGTCATCAACATCCCCACGAATTGCAACGGTGATATCGTCACCAGTAAACGACTCAAGGGTTAAAGTATCACCATTACTTTTGGCCGTGATTCCCAGTGCAGCAAAAGTTGGATTACCGGTCATCAAGTCAGCCAAATAATTGGGGTTGAGTAGTTCGGGCTCTAGTGGGTTATCGGGATCATTAACCTGAATACCATTGACAATAAATTCAGTTGGAAAACCTCCGACGGCTTGATTAGAAAAATCAGAAACAAACACTTTCGTGCGTGCTGAAGCCTGCACCCCATGTAAACCACTGAGTTTCTGTGCAATGGTACTAGCGGCATCACCGGCATTAACCTGAACGTCAGGTTGTACACTGAGCACACCGCTTACGGGATTGATTGTAGAAATCGTAATCGTCTCATCGACATAGCCGTTATTGGAATTGCCGTCAGAAGGAGTTTCAGTAAACCTGCTCGGCAGTCTCCCCGCCAGTGCCCCGGTACTGCTCACCGCGGTTTGACCGACGCCGTCCGGCAGTAGCTGATTTTCTATCCCAGGGGTAAACCGCAGATTCCTAAAAGGAGGTACCAGATCTACCGGCCGAGATGGATTGGAGTTATCAAGAATGTCATAGGTTACTTCACTGGTGAATCGAATCAGCAGCGGTGGTGAAAGTTCGCCAGGTACAGAGAATGAGCGGGTCGAAACATCCAGCGCCTTGGTATTTGTGATCTTGCCAGTACCAGCATTACCCAGACTTGCATCCCCTCTTACCGCTGAGGCAAATGCAATTTGTTCCGGCCTTTCAAGTTCAACCACCAGATCTTTACCGCCGAAGCGAGTGGGTTGAATCAGGAAACGATCACCCTGAATAATTTCGCCGCGCTCAATGTTGATCTGGATCCCGTCTGCGGAAATAGAGTCAGGGAGCGCACCGGAAAGTACACCTTTTTTTACCACATCACCATTGTCTACCCGGGACAGAACATATCGATCTGACCCGGGCCCGGGAAATGCCAGATAGTAATCACTTGCAGATAGCTGACTGGCGTCTGTAATTTCAACAGAAAGCCTGGTCTCATTTCCAGACAGGTTATCTTTGTCTGCAACCACCCGATCCAGCATACTTTGTTGGCTATTGACGTCCTCAAAAAAGTTTTTGCCAAACTGCCCGTTCAGGTCGAGACCCAGACTGTGCTGTTCATTAACGCCCGTTGCAAGGGTAATGGCCAATCGGCCAATTGTATTCAATGAAGTATCGAGGACCTGTTCCCTGAAGTCGATAAGGCCACCCAATTTGCCACCAGTAATTAGTGAAGTCACCGTTTGTTCAAGACCACCACTGACAAATGCAAGATCTTTCCTGCTGGAATCGGTCTCTCCTGCGACGGTTTTTAGCTCGTACGCTTTGTTCCCAACAACCAGGGCCTGCCCGCTTCCGATAAACACATCGACAGCGTTCTGACCGGTTGAAACTACATTAACCGAGACTAACGCTGATAATTTCTTGAGCAACTCGTCCCGGGTATCCAATAAATCATTAGGCGCACTATCCTGTGCTCTGCCTGTTGCCGCGACGATACTCTTATTTAGATTCGCCAGTCCCTGACCCAGTGACGATATTTCACTCGCGATCGTTTCGAGCTGCAGGTTAACTGTATTATTGTGCTGCTCCAATCGGCTCTGAATAGTTTCAAATCGACCAGCCAAACCCTCGGCCTCGCTGAGCACCAATTGCCTGACTGGCACACTGGTGGGGTCATCAGTCCCCGCGTGCAACGCGGCAAAAAAGTTCTGAATCCCCGGGGCGAGACCGGTTGAAATGTCCGCAAGCAAGCCATCTATCTGGCCAACATTTGAAAGATAGGTGTCAAGCTCATTGAAAGCCGAGGTATCGAGGCGTAACTGGGAGACAGCAAACTCATCGGCAATACGTCTGATTTCCAGGGTTTTGACCCCTGTGCCCTGATAACCTGCACCTGAAAATTCCGGGGTTTGAGTACCAAGACTGACATTCTGACGACTATAGCCGGGTGTGTCGGTGTTCGATATATTATGACCCGTCGTCTGTAGTGCAGACTGATGAGCCGTGAGTCCCGTGACACCAATACGGAGTAACGACGCAGAGGACATTTTACTGGTTCTCCTTCATCACAGCGTCCATGTTGAGCGCTGGATTATTTGCAACTCTAACAAGTTTTTCTGCATAAGCGGGATCGGTCGCATAGCCACCCGCGGCAATGGATTCAGCAAACGCGGGCACATCATCGCGGGAACCCGGAGCGCCAGGGTATCTTCCCGAACCAATGACATTTGCATAGTCCTGGAGAGAATCAGCATAAGAGTCATATTGCTTGAACTGGGATCGTTGGAGTTTTGCCACGTTGCCATCAACTTCAACCGACTCTATGGCGACTCGCTCACCCTCCCAGTCAGCCTTTGCCTTAATGCCAAACAAATTGTGTGAATTGCCACCCTGCTCGTTGTGAATAATGTGTTGTCCCCACCCCGTCTCCAGTGCCGCCTGGGCAATGATAGATTTTGGTGACACGTCAAGTTGATTTGCAACCCGGTCAATTTCAGGCATGAGGGTTTCTACAAATTCCTGAGGGGATTCAAAACCCGATTGTCGGGATGCAACCCGATGTATTCCCGTTTTTCTGTCCTCCAACCCATCAAATTTTTGCGCCGATAGCGGCTCAGATCCCCTGGCCCCCAGAGACAGGTCGTAATCAGCCCGATATTCAGTGCTCCCTAACTGCCTGACCAGTATCTCAGCGATACCAAAGCCACCGGATTCCGCCAGTGAACCACTCAATTTTTCGTCCAACATATCTTCATACATGTTCGTCTCAAAGGAATTAAGATAGTTTCCTTCGGAAAACTCCCTGTTCGCGGCACGCATATTTTTTAACATCAGGTTCATAAAAAGTGACTCAAATTGTTTCGCCACTGCTTTTAGCGCTTCCGGGGAGTCAGGATCTTTGGTAACCGAAAGATCAAAAGACTGCTGACCAACTCTGTAACCGTCCATGAGACCCTGTGCTGGATTGGCTAATTGCATCCTAGATAACCACCAACTCTGCTTTTAGCGCACCGGATTGTTTTAATCCTTCCAGTATCGCCATCAAATCCCCCGGGGCAGCACCAACCTGATTTACCGCAGCAACAATATCTTCAAGTGAGACGCCAGGGCTAAAGTGAAACATCCTGTTTTCTTCCTGCGTTGCCTGAATATCGGTTTGTGGCACCACTACTGTCTCACCGTCAGCAAGGGCACCGGGCTGGCTGACAAAGGGTGCTTCGGAAATCGTCACAGTGAGACTGCCATGGGTAATTGCGGCAGGGGAAACTTCAACATGTTTGCCAATAATAATCGTACCGGTTCGAGAATTTATGATGACCCGCGCCGGACCTTCACCCGCCTCTACCTCTAAATTCTCGATCACAGACAGATAGGAAACTCGCTGATTTGCATCCAGAGGGGCCGATACCTGAATGGAACCCCCATCCAATGCATGGGCAACCTGTGGACCCAACAGGTCGTTAATCAGATCAGCGACTCGCTTGGCTGTCGTGAAATCAGGCCGATTCAGATTGAAGACCAGGTCGCCCTGCATAAAACCTGAGGGTGCCGCACGTTCAATGATCGCGCCATTTGGAATTCGGCCAACACTGGGGACGTTAACGGTAATAGATGAACCATCGGCACCGTCGACACCAAAACCACCGACAACAAGATTACCCTGGGCTACCGCATAGATATTACCGTCGACTCCCTTTAAAGGAGTGAGCAGCAAACTTCCACCTCTGAGGCTTTTGGAATTACCGATTGAAGAAATTGTCACATCAATAGTTTGACCGGGTTTTGAAAATGCCGGTAACTCGGCATGCAGCGCTACCGCTGCAACATTTTTCAACTGCGGTGTAGTGCCCTCGGGAGGAGTGATACCAAAACGCTTCATCATGTTATTGAATGTTTGGATGGTAAACGGCGTTTGTGTGGTCTGGTCACCGGTACCGTCGAGACCGACAACCAGACCATAACCGATTAACTGATTAGACCTGACCCCGGCAATACTGGTCAGATCTTTCAACCTTTGTGCAGATGCTTGCATCATGGGGCAAGTAACAAGCACCAGAGTAAACAATACTGCCAGGATTCGATTGCCGGTATTTTGTTTCTGTTTGTTATAGAGATTCATGGTGTTCGCCAAATTGAATGTGGGAAATGGGCTAAATGGGGAATAGCGGGTTAACAAAAAACCTGGATAGCCAGCCAGGTTTGTTGCTGTTTGCAACTGCCCCATTACCACCATAAGTTATTCTGGCATTTGCCAGGCGAGTCGAATCAACCTCATTGCTGGAATTAATATCAACCGGGCGAACCATACCAGAGATGCGCAGGTACTCATCTCCCTGGTTCAGTTTCATCCACTTTTCACCACGAACAATGAAACTACCGTTAGGCAAAACTTCTGCAATTGTCACCGTAATGCTGCCTTCGAGCTTATTTTCCTGATCGCTATCCGCACTACCCGCGAAGTCAGTATTACCACCGATTCTGGTTAGGTCACCGTCGGTATTTCCTTTCCCCTGAATCAAGCGGCCAAACAGGGTTGGTTCCGCAAGACTTGCTTCACTGTCTTTACTGATCGACGTACTGGCAGACTTACTAGAGCTTGTACTCTCGTTCAGCATTACGGTCAGGACATCCCCAACTCTTCTCGCCACAGCGTCATCAAACAAAGATGTATAGCTGCCGTTTGCAAACAGGCTACCGGTTGTTGCGGCTTCCGGGGCCGGGACATTAGGGTATTTTGGGGCGTACATTGGATCATTCATCATTGCTGATGAATACTGGCTGGAACAAGCTGTGGTTAGATTGGCGAAGGCCAACGCAAGAAGTGATAATTTTAAACATGATGACATTTTCAAATTCCTTTTCCTGGTACCTGCAAGTACTTGTGTAATCTAGCTAGTGTGCATCTGAAATCTATCTTCGGCGGTATTACTTCCCTCGTAAGTGCCTGTAATACACCCCTAACTTATTTTTGGTTTTGCTATTTGGCCCAAATTTCGTCTATTTCTGGTCGGGAACTAACTAGTGTGCGTCCGAATACTATCTTCGGCGGTATTACTTCCCTCGTAAGTGCCTGTAATACACGCCTAATTTATTTTTAGTTTTGCAGTCTTGACTGAATTTCGTCTATTTATGGACGGGAACTCACTATTCAATCTATTACCTATAAGAACAATGCAGGTATCAGGCCAAGTTTCGAAAAAGCGTGTTATATATTCTGGCCCAGATACTGGAGCATCTGGTCTGCAGTAGAAACAACCTTTGAATTCATCTCATAGGCCCGTTGGGTCGATATCATATTGACCAACTCTTCCACCACACTGACGTTTGAATTTTCCAGTGAGCCCTGCTCAATGCTCCCCAGCCCATTTAAGCCGGGGGTTCCCTGCTGAGGCGCGCCACTTGAAGCAGTCTCTCGAAACAAGTTCTTGCCAATTGCCTGCAGTCCGCCAGGGTTAACAAAGTCGACCAGCTGGATACTGCCTATCTCGGTCACATCTGTTTCACCTGCCAGTGCAACAGAGACAGTCCCGTCACCTCCGATGGTAATAGACTGCGCACCCTCGGGAACCGTGAGTGCAGGCTGCAAAGGGTCACCGTTGCCGGTAACAATTTGCCCATTGGCGTCAAGATGAAACTGGCCATCGCGGCTATAACCAATAGTGCCGTCCGGCATGGTAATTTGAAGGAAGCCGCGACCGTTGATGGCCACATCCAGTGCATTTTCAGTCACCTGCAGGCTACCATTAGTAAACACTTTTTGTGTGCCAGAGGCGCGAACCCCGGTACCAAGCTGCAGACCAGAAGGCAATTGGGTTTCCTGGGAAGCCTGGGCACCAGGCTGTCGTTCTATCTGGTACAGCAAATCCTGAAATACCGGTCGATCACGTTTAAACCCGATGGTACTGACATTGGCCAGATTATTTGAGATGGTTGTCAGTGCCGTGTCCTGGGCGCCTAATCCTGTTTTACTAACCCAAAGTGCTGCGAGCATATCTGTGTCCTTTTAGTTTCTTTAACGATTTAGTCACGTATGACTAAATGACTGTTTCTAGTGAGTTCCTGTCCATAAACCGACGAAATTTGCTGAAAACTACAAAACCAAAAAATAAGTCAGGTAGTAATTTTGTGCACATACGAGGGCAGCAACACCGCCGCATATGACTTGAGGATGCGCACTAGTTAACCTGGAGTAATCGTGATGAAGCTTCAGCATTTTCGTCCGCGGTACGCATCATCTTGACCTGTAATTCGAACTGCCGCGACAAGGACAGAATCTCGGTCATGGCGGTCACTGCGTTAACATTACTTGTTTCCAAAAAACCAGGACTCACGGTAACTTCCGCCGCCGGGTCCTCAATCAAACCGTCCTTGCGATGAAACAATCCATCCAGGCCTTTGTTAATTTGTTCTTTTTCAGGGTTTACCAGTTTTAATCGGGCAACCTGGGTTAATGTCTCAGGCCCCTGCCCCTGGCCCTGGATCGAGATAGTCCCGTCGCGACCAATTTCCAGCTTTTCAAATGGAGGCAGCACAATAGGGCCACCATCACCCAGTACATTGATACCAGTAGAGGTTTTCAGGTTTCCCTGGGCATCCACCACCAATGAACCATTTCTGGTGAACGCCTCATCTCCAGCAGCGCCTTCAACTGCGATAAAGCCATCCCCTTCGATTGCCACATCGAGAGATCGGGCAGTTTGCTGGAGACTACCCGGCGTATAGTCAGTACCGGGAATTTCAGACATCGAATAAACACGACTGGGGAAGGCTTCGCCAAACACCTGCATACTTCGAGCCTGGGCAAAATCCGCTCGAAAACCGGTTGTGCTCACATTCGCCAGATTGTTAGCGTGCACAGCCTGCGCTTTGGCGTTGTGTTTAGCACCTGTCATGGCGACGTAAAGTAATTTATCCATTAGCCTGCTCTCTGCGTTTTTCGTCTATCTGAGGTTGATAATTGTTTGGGTGACTGCATCAATCGTCTGAATGGTTTTTGCGCTGGCCTGAAAGTTTCGTTGTGCGATGATCAACTGAACCAGTTCATCGCTGAGTTCAACATTCGAGTCCTCCAGGGCGCCAGAATTCAGCGCGCCCAGTGATGCACTTCGAGGCGTACCGACCACTGGCTCGCCAGATTCAAAACTTTCTGCCCAACTGGTACCCCCCAGGCTACTAAGACCCTGGGTATTGGCAAAATTAGCCAGCGCTACCTGACCCAATGTCTGGGTCTCACCATTGGTGTATCTGGCAAATATCAACCCTGTCGTTGAAATGTCCAGACCACTCAACCGACCCGTTGAAAACCCGTCCTGATCAACACTGTTGACCGAAAACACACTGCCAAACTGACTGGAGTCACCCATGTCTACCACAAAATTACTGCTAATCGCCGGGTCAGAAACCGGCAGGACGGCACCCTCCAGGATATTCTGTGGACCCAGGGCACCGGTCGCAATGCCATTCTCATCAACTGGCGTCCAGTTAGTAATATGTACTACGTCAGACTCAGCTTCGACCAGTTGACCAGCCTCATTAAATTGCATGGTATATCCAGCAAGCGTCGGCAGGCTGTTGTTTGGTGGCGCAAGTGCTGGGTTAGGGTCACCGACGTTTTCGCCATCAATCTGTACATACATAGTCCAGTTGTTAGCCTGGGACCCTACCTCATCTTCACGGTAAGGCTCTTTGACAAAAAACTGGGTCATCACATGGGAATTACCCAGGCTATCAAATATTGTGACTGAGGTTGCCGAATTGTATGTATCCTGATTGGTTGGGTCGAAACTGTTAATCGTAAATTCAGTAAAATCATCCTCTTCGAGGGAGCCAAATATTCCGGTTATGTCCGGCGTCGCATTTCCAAATGTAACATCTTCATCCAGAATAAAATTCACTGTTCCGCCAACGGACGCGGCCGTATCTCCCCCCGCCAAATCCAGCGTGACTGAACTGCCAGCGGGACCCTGGACGCCGATGGAGTCAGTGACATCTGTACCACTAACAGCAAATACCAGGTCAGCACCCAGTGCACTGACCACGGTTAAATCACCGGTCGCAGTATCGACTTCTGCGGTAATACCACCGAGAAAGCTTGAGTTGTTAATATCCGTTGCCAGATCCTCAAGGCTGCCGGACGTGAAATTAATACCATTGACCGAAATATTTAATGCACCTG